>Ga0123340_1003882_pt1 | contig 14071 bp, 5 predicted proteins | sample SirMexnodulemix_FD_89961 | JGI IMG/M metagenome (GOLD analysis project Ga0123340, IMG submission 89961) | Root nodule microbial communities of legume samples collected from Mexico - Siratro Mexico nodule mix | ecosystem: Host-associated > Plants > Roots > Nodule | place: Mexico: Nepantla... | reverse complement strand
TTATAATAATTTAATGAACAATTTTGTATCACAAAAGTTAAAAAAATATATCATAATTTTAATAATTTTTTAATTAATTAAAAAAATTACAGACTATTACTGGATGAAAAATTACTAAAATAATTAAAGATTAATATAAATACTTCCAAATCTTGAATATCGATGTAGAATATAAAATATATCTCAGCTAATTTTGCTTTATTTAGTAAGAGTTCTCTAAAATGACATTCAGGATTACAATCTTATTTTCAATTCTTTATTTTTAACATCAAATACAAAAAAGTTTCTTAAAATGAAATTAATAAATTTCTTTTGTAAAAATAAATTACTTTCTAATTCTTTAATAAGTAAGATTTAGTTTTCTTTTTATCAGAAATTTAACTGTCCAAAAACGAACGAGAGGTATGGAACTAGGTGGCAGTGTAGAGAGGCGTGTCACAATTACCTTTTTGCCATTGTCGGTGACCAAGTTCTACTCTTACCATCTTCAGTCACCAAAACCCCATTCTCATAATTAATTGTGAAAATATCAAACAAATAATTTTCTTCCAAAAATGTACTTTGTTTAAAACAGTAAGTTATTAATTTTAAATTTGTGAATTAAGTAAAGATTTCATGTTTTCATTAATGAATTAATGTCATGTTCTGGGTCCGCATTCTGCTCTTTTCTTTTTATATTTTAATTATCATAATTGGATTTTGTGTTGACAATTTTCATATATGCGCAGCGCAGCACGAAAAGATTCGGAGACCGAGTGAGATAGAGAGAGAGAGGGGTGTCAGTGATGCCCTTTTGCTTGATCCTTCTTTTTTCAAGATAAAAGGTTAGTTATCAATTGAATTCTGAATTCTGAATTTAGATCTTGCCATTTGGATAAATGGGTATTTTTATTTGTATAATTTCACTCTCATAAGATTTAGTTTCTTCTGGTTCCGTTCCTTTCAGATCTTCAAATTACATTACTTGTTCATTTCATCATTTCTTGTCTCCAATAAAAATGACAACTTTAAACCCTTTTTGCTGTCTTAATCCGTTTTAGTTTACTGGGTATCGTTGTTTTTGATGTTCTTGTAGGATACATATCTCGGGGGGTGATTTGATACACAATAAGAATGATGGGTCGGTCTGCATTTTCTAGAACTGGGGCATTCCGGCCTGAGAATTTAGGTCAGAATGCCATGGCCATGATTGGGAACGTTTGCTTCTCATTTTTTGTTATTGGGGTTTTGGTTTTCACCATTATAGCTGCCACTTATGAACCTGAGGATCCCTTGTTTCACCCTTCAACCAAGATCACCACATTCCTCACTTCCAAATCCAATGCTACTTTTAAGTCTGATAACTCTGTTGTTAGAACTGGGGAGGATTTCATGGCCGCTAATGAAACCGTCTTCGGCTCCATTATCAACTCAACTGATGTTGATAACTTGGTTAGTGCCGAGACTGTTGATGGCGGCGATACTGCCTCAGCTTCTCAGTGTGATGTGAGTGGCCCTATTGATTGTAAGGACCCTGAGGTGTTTCATTTGATGATGAGGGCCACCATTGACAAGTTTCAGGATATCCATTTTTACCGATTTGGTAAGCCAGTTGCCGGTTCCAATGACAGCACTTGTGATATGGCTTGGCGGTTTAGGCCTAAGGAAGGGAAAGCTGCTGCATTTTATAAGGATTATAGGAGGTTTGTGATTGATAGGTCTGAGAATTGTACACTTAGCATTGTTAGCATTGGGGAGTACCATAGTGGTGGAAATGCCAGGAAGAGGAAGAAGCATCAGAAAGCTGGGCTAGAGAAGACGACTCAGAATCTGGACCAGGCCAACGCATTACCTGTTGTTGGAGAGTTTGTTAATGACAGTCTTCCTGTGGTAGAATCTGAAAGTTCCTTTAGTCATGGTAAATACTTGATTTATGAAGGAGGTGGAGACAGGTGTAAGAGCATGAATCATTACTTGTGGAGTTTCTTGTGTGCTCTTGGGGAAGCTCAGTACTTGAACCGAACTTTGATTATGGATTTGAGCATATGTCTGTCTTCGATTTACACATCATCAAGGCTGGATGAGGAGGGCAAAGATTTCAGATTCTACTTTGATTTTGAGCATTTAAAGGAGGCGGCATCTGTATTGGACAAGGAGCAGTTTTGGGCAGATTGGAACAAGTGGCAACAAAAAGATGGGATGAGTCTTCATCTTGTGGAGGATTTCAGGGTTACACCCATGAAGCTTAGGGATGTGAAGGATACCTTGATCATGAGGAAGTTTGGATCTGTGGAGCCAGATAACTACTGGTATAGAGTCTGTGAAGGAGAGACAGAATCTGTAGTTCAAAGGCCGTGGCATTTGTTGTGGAAATCAAGGAGGTTGATGGATATAGTGTCTGCAATAGCTTCAAAGATGAATTGGGACTACGATTCTGTTCATGTTGTGAGAGGGGAAAAGGCAAGGAACAAGGAGCTGTGGCCTAATCTTGATGCACATACTTCTCCTGATGCACTTCTTTCAACCTTGGGTGACAAGATTGAGGAAGGAAGGAATCTCTACATAGCAACAAATGAACCTGATACATCTTTCTTCGACCCTCTGAAAGATAAGTATACCACTCATTTTCTTGACGAGTATAAAGAACTTTGGGATGAAACTAGTGAGTGGTACTCTGAGACAACAAAACTCAATAAGGGAGTTGGAGTTGAATTCGATGGTTACATGAGAGTGTCCATTGATACAGAAGTGTTCTTGAGAGGGAAAAAGCAGCTTGAAACCTTCAATGATTTGACCAGTGATTGCAAGGATGGCATTAACACCTGTAATGTTGCAGCAAACTAATGTGAGAATTGAAACTCCAATGTCTGATATATTGAAATATAATCTCATGTACTTTTAGCTGTTATATGTGTTGCATTTGAGCATTTGTATCCTTTAGCCTTAGCAGTGAGGAGTAAAATCGTTATAGTTTTGGTATTGTAAGAGTAGTGACTACTTTGAAGTTTTGATGTTCTTAATTTAAATTTGTTTCGTTCTTAAACCCCTTATATTCATTGGTATGTGGATGACTGAAGCACAATTTCTGAGGCTGATCTTATCGTTTTTTTATTTTGTGCTTTTCCTTTTTGCATTGAGCTTAATTTCTATGCATTATCAGTATAATTATTAAATAATCAGAAATCACGGTTTCTATTATTTTTAAGATAAGTATTGTAAAAATTAATAAACTTACAGATTATGATTGACGACCGTGTAATACTCATCTTCTTTCAATGCGAACGTCATTTTCTTTTATCAGTGTTAGGCTACTGGGATGCAGAGTATTGTGATGTTACAAAGTCATTCATTTTCCTTAAAATTTGTTCTGGTGTTACATATTCTTTTTGCTCATGGTTTTATACTTGGACTGGTCGGTTTAACCAATTACAGAATTAAGAACTGGCTTTAACTTTCTCTACATTAATTTTTAGCCAGATCCCATGGTTTTCCTGAATATATTGTACACCTGAAAAGTCTATTCTGGAATGAATGAGAGGTGGTTATTATCAGTTCGATTCAACTCAGACTAATCAATGAATCGTAAACTTTTTCAAGTTCAATAATTTTTCTGATTTTAAAAGCATTGCATTTGATTTTTTTTTTTTCTTGTCTCCTTTCTTAACTGATTTCAAAAGGGTCAATCTAATCCATGTTTAATAATTGATTATTTATGGGGAATAGTACATTTTTTTATAGAATTTCCTTGAGAAATTATAAGAATTTCCTTAAGAAATTGATAAGATGAATTATTCTTTGATTAAAATAAAATAAACTAAATACATTTTGGAATGAAATAAATACTACACAGCTCAAATCCGTGAGCCATCAGTTATAATGCTCTGCTCAGGGTAAGGTATCATATAATTTGTTATACTGTTTGAATAATGCAATTAGAATGCTAATTATAAGGAGGGGTGGAGGGTCCATGGGGATGAAAATAGACAAAACTGTATCCTTAACTCACATCAAACCTGGCTTTTTTTAAAAAAGAAACAACTAGTCAAAGGACTAAATGGCAATTGAAGGACAAAAAGGCTAAGTACTTTTTCCAAATCATTTAAGTTAAACGACTAAAAGGCCAGTTTCAGGAAATAGTTACAATTATAAGTAATAACAGTAATAGTATGATATTGAAATTTAATTATTATATTTTAAAGTTATATATACTTATTAGTCTATGTAAAGACTCGTCGACTTGCATATAAATATAAACTCATTAGTCTATTCCGAGATATGTTCTTGTTTAATAAATAAAGTAGATTTCAAGTTAGAGACCTATATTGAATAATAAATCAAACTTGGCTCTTGAGCATTTAATTTGCAAAGCATGTCAAACTCGGGCCTTGTACAGAACAATCTAGCTCAACCTAACTCATTTTCACCCAACTATAAGTGACCATAAAATAATATCAAAAAAATGATGTACAAAAATAGGGGTAGCCACTGCAACATTCATAACTCTACTCATGCTATTGTTTTTTATGATGACACTAGCATTACTCTTGAACTATTTTCTCTCATTTGGACAGCAAGTAAAATTTTCAATCGTTGTAGATTTTATTTCTGTAGATCATGCTAAATGACTGCTGGAGTACCCGGTTTCTCTTTCTTATCCTTCCATGGCACAGTTGTTTGGTATGTCAAATGATGTGAAAACTGCTACCTGTGATCTCTTGGTAAAATTACCAACAAAATTAATCGTTGAGATGAGTTTGGGGCTGGCATTTACTCATTACTTTTGCCCTTCCAACCTGGGATCCAAGTTTTACTCCGAGTATGGCAAAAACAAAATTCATGTGGAACAAAGATCAAATAATGTTTCAAGGAAGAACTGTCTATTTTCCCCTAGCCTTTGATTTTTTCACTTGAACAAGAGTCACATTCTGGCCAGGCTTTTTGGTTCTGGCCTCCGAGGATCTTAACATTGAAATGGCAACTTGGTTCCCGTTTTTTTCCACCTTGTCATCTGTAAATGGTTTGATCTCGAACGATCCTCTAGTCAACCCTCTGGCAACCTGAAGGATTTCAAACAACTAATCAGTGCTAAGCAATGCAGGACTTGCTTATAAGCGTGTAATTATTTCGTAGCAGTACTTTATCAATCCGAAATCAAATTTAATACATGCTCTGACACTGAAATCTAGTACGACAAAAAAATTACACCATTAAACAAAATCTAGGAAGCATTCCTAAAATAGAGGATTCAAAATATTAGGATTATCATGATGATAACCATGGCAACGATAGTTTGCCCCACACTTCACAATGTAAATCCAAGATTTGCAGTACTTCCCTTGAGAAATGGAAGTTATTTTGTTCTAAAAGTAACCTGAGTTAATAAATACAAAGCATGGTAAAAGTGTACATGAATAGCAACAATCATTGAAATTTATGTAGTGATCAGTTATACCTTCAGGAGAATCCAGACTTTGAGATAACTGCTCAATGTCGCGAGTCTTGTCTTTTTCCCTGAAGTCAGGTACTCACACATACGATGATCAACCCTCAAAATAAATTTTGGCCACGACTTGGGTTTTTCAGGGTCTGGCTTATGGTCCATTGTTGCCTGGGATGTGCATGATAACAAACAAGAAATCACAGTCAGTAGTCGTCCGCTGAGTATCAACACTATGATAAGTGAACATTATTATGATCTGAAGAAACAAATTACCAACAACCAAGAAGAGAAGAGAAATATATTGCAGCAGCAACTACGACAGGTCAATAAGGAATTATTGGTTCTAGGTGCTTAAGGAAATCTAAAATAGAACTCATCAACTGTCCCACTCTTGCGTTTGAGGGGTTTTTCTCTTGATGATTTTAGGGCTGAAACAAAATTCTGGGATTGAAAGTTTCTACTTACAAGAAGCCGGCAGATTTGCTGTTCAATTTTTGAGAAGGTCGTCTCTAAAGCTTCCACCCTGCCTGTGGCATGGCAACAAGCACATGGTTCACTAATCATGAATGTCACGCTTGGCCGTACCTGTCAAACAATGGTAAAGCATTGGTTATTCATTTTAATAAATCTAACTAAACTAAGTGCAGTGCCAACAATTATCAGAGGAGATTGCAAGCTAAAAAGGAAAAATGCAGTTCCAGCATTATTCTTTTCAGTCTATAGACATTTTAGTCGTCTTTGTTGAAGCAAGCATGAAATATGGTGATCAGTAAATTTGGCATACTACTTAAGTTATACTTGAATAAAACCACAGGAAAACTATATACAAAAGAAAAATGGGGAAGGTCACATAATGTTTCAAATGAAACACATCTTCCTATTCCGACACTTGTCTCTGATACATGGGATAACAAATAGCTAATATTCACCATAGACAAGAAACCTACCCTCTTTCGAGTTATTTCCATAAGTCCATGTCTAGACAATTCAGAGACCTTCACCATTGATCTATCTCTCTCAATGGCTTTCTTGACTTCTTCATAGACCAATCTTTTATTAGCTGATCAAGAAGAATCCAAATTTAATAAATAAATATATTGATAAGGTCTTCAAGAATAACAACACCGCGAGAGATGTTATATTAGAGTGGCATAACAACGAATATTTCATTCTTAAATATCATCATCAAACTTAAACTTGAGAACATTATAAAATTCATGAGATTGTTTACACTGAACCCTAGAGGCATAGCCTCAATCAATCAGATGGAGATAGTTCACAGAAAAAAAAAAACACTTTAATCTGTGAAAATACTGCTTTAGAGCAACAGGAACACTCAATAAACTCTCTCCATCACACTCCTAACACACTTCATTATTGGTTAAAATTTATTGGAAACTACAAAGCATTAGTGGAAATAAGTTAAACCCACAATTTTTGTAATTTACAACAAATTTTCATAAAAAAAATGCATTAAAAGTGTGTTAGAAAGAATGTTACAAGCACTTCTATCGAGAGCAAATTTTAATGTGCCAAATTCAAGCTAAATAATCCATCAATAATAAAACTTTGTTGCCATTGATAACTTAATTTGCAATCATACACGTAATACCATGCATGCATACAAGTTAGGTTGATAAATTCTGCATAGTGATTGTCATGACTACTGAGCTTATAAGGTGAAGATTCAAAGCTATGCATTCTTAAATATGTCACAATTAAAAATAACAAAAAATATTTCCGTGAAGTAGGATTATTTAAAGTTTTAGTCAGGTCATTTGAAACAGCAATCAGTAGTACAAAAGAAATTTTAAAGTATATCTGAGAGATGCCTTCTTCAAGTAACTAAATACTTGAAATGCACAAACAAGTGGAAGATTTCCACTTACCTTCGTCTGTCATATCAATGAAATCTACTACAATGATACCGCCAATATCCCGTAGTCGCAACTCCCTTGCAATCTGTAATGCATTGTTTCTAATAAAAAGATTGTACTGCTTGACATGAAATAACGTTGCAAAACAAAAACAAAAAGCATGTATACTTGTACTTAAAATAAAAAGAGTACTGCAATCATTTCATAAGTATTAATATTCAGTCTATTCTCTTATTTATTTAGATTAAATTAATCAGTAAGTCCCTAAACTACGAAAATTCTTAATTAGGTCTCTAAAATTGGTCCTTGATCTAGTAAAATTTTTGTATAAGTTAATGTGACGTCTTAAAACCACCAAAAAATAAATATTTGCGGCAATTGTAGAAACTCTAGGATTGTGCTTGTTTCTTACAAAATAATTCCTAGTAATAGTACTCCCAAGAATATAATTTCTGAGAATATAACTTAATCCACAAAACAAATGCCCCCTAGAACTTAATTAAAAAAATTATAAAGATCAAGGACCCAATCACAAATTTTAAGTTTGGGGACCTACTGATTAATTTAACAATTTATTTTATCTGTATTCTCTTTTGTTTATGTAAGAGGTGGGTTTAAGCCCCTAATTGAACTCCAAAAGCTAGCTCTACTGTGGTTATATCTAAAGTTGTTGTGGGATCTCAATAGACCTCTTCATGTTTAGGATTGGACGTCTGAAACGTGAAGATTGTAGGTCTGATTTGTTATGTTGCACTAGGAAGTCACAAGGCCAAGTAGATTGCATTGGGAAAGCTGGCTGTGATAAATCTAAAAAGCTAGTTCATGAGATGAGGATGGCCCAAAACCGTTTAAGCTCCACTTTGATCGTATTTGTAGTCAATGTGGGATCATAACAGGAATTAAACTAGAAAGGGTAATACTTTTCTTTTTGTTTTGGTCTGTTGGGCTTCAGTTTAAGTCCAGATTAGCTTCCCTTATTTTTGTTTTTTATTTAAACATTTACATATAATATATTAAAAATATATGTAATAACTAAATAACAAAAGTAATAAAATATATAATAAATTATTTAAAGAATAATATAATATAATAAAACTAAAAGGATAATAGTAATTAAATTTAATAAAACATAACATATAATATAATAAATTAAATAATAGTAGTAATAAAAAATTCAGAAGAGCAACTATCTCACTTTAGCAGTTTTGGCTCCTATCTGCTGGTGCTGCTATCCAGAGTTGACTCCTTAGAGATATATTTTATAAGGTGATTTGCTATCTTTCAGGATGTTGAAAACTTGAAATTGTAGAAGAAACTCTTGTCCGTCATTAAAAGACTTGGAAGCATAGTATAACTTATTTTGGAAAATAATTTTGCAAAGTATGCTTTTTTATTAGTTAGGCTTGCCAGGCTAAGGGGTGTTGTAGCTTAGCTTGTGCACCTGTAAAGGCTGGGTTTTGGGTGATGACAAATAAAAACACGATCCTGAATGCAAGGTGTCAAGGACCAACAGTCCTAAAAGCTTAAGCTGATAAGGGAAGGTTCATTAATGGTTTTATATTCAACCATTGTGTAAGAGCCTTCTAGGCTTTAATCATGGACAATAATAAGTATGCAGGTTTATTTTTTCTCTATGCTGAAATTAAACTTTATCTAAAGAACGGGGAGGCTCAACTCTTGATCATTTGATCAAAAAGGCTCTAATAGCATGCCTGTGACCAACTATCCTAAAAGCTTAAGTTTTTTTGGTGAAGGTTCATTAATGACTTAATATCTAACTGATAGTAAGCATCAACACGTTAAAGATTTTATTCACATAATGCTTCTATGCGTAGCACCAAATGAGAGGTTATGGCTGCTACATTGATTAAAAAAGAAGTTGTAACTAGGAAACTTTGATTAATGGAATGGTAAGCGAGTTAAAAAGCTCCTTTAAAGTGACTTTTTCTAAGAAATTTAACTAGTACAAACCCTATTTAGTCATTTTTCCTTTCGTTAACCCTTCATGCAAATACAAAACAGTATAGTGATGAAATTTACATTTCTTCCAAAAACTCATGATTCCCTTTCCTTACAATCAAAATCAGACAATTAAGTCAAGCCTATCATGTAGTAAAGAACCTTTTTTATAGGCATTTTTCGATTTCAATAAACTACGTTGCCACATTAATCTAGGCTGGAAATCCTGATCAAACTAAAGTGTAAAACAACAGAATAAAGGTTTTAAATTATAAACAATGTCAATGTAAATCACTCAAGACTGCCATGGACGAATATGTCACTACCTATTAGTAATTCTGAAAGTAGAATATGTTTAAAGAGGAATTCCAGAAAGGAAAATCCAAAATTAAATGGCATTTAGACCAAGACAGAAATACTAAATATCTTCATCAGGTTCCCAAGATTAAGAATGGTTTCAAAAAGATTGTTTTCTTGAGAAATGGTGCACATATTCGTGCAGAGCAGGAGGACATTCAGAATCATACTTCAATGCTATCATAATTTGTTTATCGGGGCTTTGCCTAGTGTCAGTTCTGATTTGATTAGCAGAACTATTCCTTGCCTGGTTAATGATGCTGACAATGCAGCTTTAACTCAGCTACCTACCTTTAGAGAGGTTGAGCAGGTAGTGTTTAATTTACCTCCTACTAGTGCTCCTGGGAAATTGGTGGCTTCTTTTATCAAACCTATTGGACAATTATCTCTCAAGATATGTATGGTGCTGTGATTCAGCTTTTCAAGGCAATTGGATGACCCCTAAATTTAATTCTAGCTAGCTGATTTTGATGTCAAGGGTACTGGTGCTGATTGTATGGAAAATTACAGACCTGTTGCTTTGTCCAATTTTAAGTTTAAAATTATGACAGATCCTTGCCCACAGAATCAGTTCATAGCTGATAAACTTATTTCTACTCAGCAAAGAGGCTTTCTCAACTCAAGGATCGGAACATTTCTTATAGTAGTGTACTTTCCAAAGGGATTAATTTTCTTAGAAGACATCATGCTGGTAATCATGCCACAAAAGTGGATATCGAAAAATCATTTTACACTCTTTAAGTAGGATTTCACTCTGCATGTTCTGCATCAGTTTGACTTCTGTCCTCAGCTATGTTTATGGGTCAAGTTGGTGCTGCAATCGGCCAAGATTTTTACTTCTGTCAATGGCAAAGCTGTTGGTTTCTTTCCTGCTCTAGAGAAGTTATACGATCCTTTATGCCCTATTCTCTTGTCTTGCAAAAAAAGTTTTAAGTCGTGCGATTACTCTTCTGTCTCCACAGAAGATTCTGCTCCCTGAGACAAGACCTTCTGGTATGTGTTTTCCAACTCACACTGAATATGCTAATGCTGCTATCATTTTTCATAGGGTAACCAAGTCAAACTTGCAGCAGCTAGTGCACCTTTTCCAATCTTATAAAGATAATGCTGGTCAGGAAGTCAGTATTGTCAGTATTACCAAGTCCAAGTATTGTACTTCTGGTTGGACACATTCTAGGAAGAAAGTTGTCGCTGATACTCTTGGTTTCTCAGAAAATTCATTGGCTTTTAGTTATTTGGGTGTTCCTATTTTTGTTGGTAAACATCCTAGAATTCATTTGAAAGGTTTGGCTGATAAAACTAAGGAAAAGCTTCATGCTTGGAAAGGTTCTTTGCTGTCATATACGGGCAGGATAACTCCCGTCTCTTCTGTTATCAACAACTTTAAGTGGACTTTGCAATGTTAACAATGTTAGGTTCGTAACTGTTTCTTGGAAGCAATCTTGTTGGTCTATCAAGGATGGAGGTTTGAACCTTAAATCCTGGCATGCTCTTAATAAAACTCCTTTGATGAAACTTAGCATGGATTTTCTTGAATTTGACTTTGAAATGGCCAGAATTCTTAAGTTGAGAGCTGTGTGTGGGAATTCTTTCAACAATTTATATTGTCAGTCATCTGTTTAGCATGGTATTAAGCAGAATGTTGGTTTGATCATCGCTAACTCGACTTGGCATATTGGTAATGGTCAAAGGGTTAATTTCTGGCTAGATAAACTACCCGTTCCAATAGTTGTTGGCTTGGGATTCCTAAGCATTTAGACAACAAGTTGGAGTCTAAGGATGCACGCTTTAATATCAAATAGATCCTGGTCTATACCTGATGCTATTAGTTCTAAAGATCACGCTCTCACTCTTGCAATCTCTGTTTTAATTTTACCTCAGTTTGATATTGAGGACCATCTTAGATGGAACGGTTCTTCTGATGGTATTCTCAGCCTCAAAACTGCATATAATTTCCTTTTGAATCAGCCAACTCTCTAAACGGTTCAACACAGGTTTCGAGCAAATTTATTCCTCCCTCTATCTCTTCTTGTTTGACATATTTATAACAATAGGTTGCCTAGAGATGATAACGTAATCAAGTGCAGTATGGTCATTGTTTCTTGTTGTCATCTTTGTGGTGGTGATGCTGAAACTGCTCAATACTTGTTCTTTGGATGCACATTTGCTTCACATCTATGGGCCTGGCCTACCAGCTATTTCCATTGCCACTTTGCTACTGATTCCATCTCTTCCATTCTTTTTTCTTTCAAAGATCCTTGAGTTCTCAAGTCAAGAATGTAACGCTTTCATTGGTGTCATGAAAGCTATATAGATAACCAGAAACAAGTTCTGCTTTGAAAACCACATACCATCTTAAGAAAGAATTAAAAATGTGATTTATGTTGAGGTCAATATTGTATTAATTGCATGAAATCCAACGTGCAACAACTCATTATTCTTAAAAGTTTCGGAGTAGATATACATCCTAGGAAGGCTGTGTCATATGTTCTTGTTTTTTGGCTTCCTCCTTCTAATTGGTTCAAATGCTATACTAATGGGCGGCTAAAGGCTCTCTTGGCGTATCTGGTTGTGGAAGAATATTTAGAAATCATCATGCTTCCATTGTGGGTTATTTCTCTTCATATCTTGGTGTTCATAATGCCTTATATGCAAAGGTGGTGTGATTTGGGCTATGGAAGTTGCATTTCCAAAGGCTGAACTAATTTTTTTATGGGCCTGATTCTCAACTAGTTATTCAAGCTCGGTCCAATACTACTATTATTCTTTGGTATCTTCATGGTAGATGGTTGAATTGTTTAGTAAATAGTAATACTATGTGTATTCATTTTTCACATATTTTAGGGAGGATAATCAACGTATTGATAAACTTATTGAGTTTGATACTAGATCTCAGGGTGTTACTAGGTAGGATAATGTTCCTAGTTTCATTTGTTCAGTTTTTCAGGAATAGATTTTATTTACCCTTTATATATGGTTAGGGATTAGTAGTGGGTCAGATGTGATCCTCCCACTCTTTTTCGACCTTTTCTTCTTTTTTATGATATTGAGATGTTGCATATGATTGATATTGCTTGTGGTGCCAACATAGTCGGTATGACGAGCAACATAGTGATGCCTTAGCACTCACTTCTATTAAAATAAATAAATAAAAACAGTATAATTTTTAGTTGATACTTGAGTGTAAAAATTTATATTAATAACAAGTCAAAGTTTAACTACAAATTAAATATTAAATTTCTTGAAACATCTGTGAAGTTATTGTGAAGAGGAATTCATTGACCAATCAGAAATATACCAGGAATTACGCCACTTTAATGGATGTTCTGAATATATATTATAGGATAGAAGAAACAAACTAATGTAGATTGAAGAATAAACAGTTCTGTAGGATAAGAAAAAAATAGCAGTGTTGAAAGGATTGGTGACAAAACAGGTCATGAAGGATGGTAATGCTCTGGTACTGGGTTGAGAAGAGAGAAACTAAGAATGTAATGAATTTCGCATGTTGGGTACACATGAATATTCTTATTCATAATAAAGAGATACAATAATAAGGAACAAAATCAATATCTAATAAAAAGAAATATTTGATGAGATATTTCCCTATCAAATCATATCACATCAGAACTACATATTTAATGTAATCAAATATAATGAAATCAAAACATAGTAACATGCAGTATTTGTCAGAAAAAAAATGAAAAAAGAAAACTAGAGACTAAAGCCTATGTTATACATAAATAAATGATAATGGTGCTGCATCTAACAACATACTTGTTTTGCAGCGGCAAGATTGACATCTAGAATAGCTTGCTGTTGTGAATTTCCATGACCAAGCATCCCATGTCCTCCATTTACATCAATAGAAACTAATGCCTCAGTTTGTTCAATGATTAGAGAACCTCCGTTGGCAAGAGGAACCCTATAAAGTGATCAACACAAAGAAAGCTATCACGTTAAAGAATTTTAATACCATACCAGGAAGGACAGACGAATTGACATTTTACACAAAAATATCAGGGGGAAAAACTCCTATTTACAGTTTGCCCTTTTTCTATAATTTTTAACAATATTCTGATTTTTAATTACACTGAACAATTAGGTATCTTATGAAAACTTTACTATTTCATATCAGAAGAGGAAGATGTGATTAAGAGTTTGCTTAATTGAATAAAGCCTTTGCATTGAAAAACTCAATTATGATTTATCCCTAATAACCAAGAACAACATGATTAAAAACCAAATGTTTAATGCGATTAGCTTAAAAAGGTTGAGAAATAATAATCATCTACCTTCCTACTACATTTTATATACATTTAAGCAGTCTATTCGAATTACAGATACAAGCCACCGAATAATCTTAGATTGATACTAAGTTGGTCTGTTGCATCATGATACAAAATACTAATCCAACATTCTTCTTAATACTGATATATATACATACATACATACATAC
>Ga0123340_1003877_pt1 | contig 14078 bp, 7 predicted proteins | sample SirMexnodulemix_FD_89961 | JGI IMG/M metagenome (GOLD analysis project Ga0123340, IMG submission 89961) | Root nodule microbial communities of legume samples collected from Mexico - Siratro Mexico nodule mix | ecosystem: Host-associated > Plants > Roots > Nodule | place: Mexico: Nepantla... | reverse complement strand
CTTATTAACATATATATATATATATATATATATGATTATCATTAGATGTTATATTTGATATTTGTTTACTTTTATTCATTTTGTAATTAATTATTTTTAAAATAATGATTAGTAAAAATATAAATAGTATTTTGTATTTTTTTTATTAAATACCTTCTGTTTTAGTCATGTACCAATACTTCAAAATACTCTGCATTTATTTCATTTCAAAGTCATCACTCACTTATAATTATGTATTTAGTAATTTCTACCTCATTTACAATGGCTATTTCGTAATTTCCAATTTCATCCCTTCAAATCTCTTCACATGAATAAGATCTCATCCTATAAATCTCTCCTTATCCATATTCCCAAATTAGGTCAACCAAACAGCCTTCGTCCATCCAAATTCATCCATCCTCTTGAACAATAAATCTTCCAAATTAATCCAACCAAACACATCCTTAATATGAACCTTAATTACACTTCAACTTTATCTCTCTTTTTAAGACATGTATTTATGTAAACAATGTATTTTAGTTTGAAGAAGTCAAACAATATATTTAAAAGACATCTTAATTTATTCCTGCAATAAATGTAATCATTTAGTACGAGGTATGATTAATTGTTTGATTAATAAATAAGCGAAATTTTAGGAGAGTAGTTAAAGATGTGGTTTAAGGTGACCACTGAGTTTAACTGGTCATAACAATTTATTTGTCTGATGTATTGTATACAGACGCCATCATACTGATTATGTGGGAAGTATGTGAACATGTGATTATTGTGCATTTAATCATAATTTACTATCTATACTTATATATGACAAATGAATCTTTCAGTTTTGATTGATAAATCACTTGTTTAATAGATATGAATAATATTTAATTTTTTAAATTAGATATGGAGATACTAATAATTTTTTTAAATTGGGTATGGAAATACAAAGAAATATATACGTATTTAAAAGAAGTATTTCGCAAATTCAATCCATTACAAATTTGAATTACTAAAATAACTTGAATTTATTAGGTAATATTAAAGACTTGGAGTAATGTAATATAAAAGACTTGTATTAATTTTGTTTTGGTTTTTAGTTTTGTAATTTATTCTTTGTCATTTTTACTCTTTTATAATTATTTAACTTTAATCTAATTGTTATTTTATACTCTCATTTCACATTTATATAATTACTTAATATTTAACATTGGAGAAAAGAGAATGTATATCCTTTTGACATTATATAATTAATTATATCATGTTTCCTTTAATGTGATTTATTTTTATATAAAAAATATTTAATTAATATTTGGAACAATAAAAAAAAATACAAGCTCAAGTATGAATATAGTCATTCTTTAATGGGGAGGGGACGAGGATGAGACACAAAATTCATACCCAAAAAGTATGAAAATAAATATATAGATGTATTTTTACTTTAAGGATGGAAATGAAATAATTAAACCAACATCCATATGCCCAGTTGACATTCCTACTTCTCTCCTTTACAATTTTAAATAAATAGTTCTTTTTTTTCACGATAATGATTTTTATAGAAAAGTTGAAATATTTTATAAAAAGTAATATGTCATTTGAATATAGTGTTTTAAAAAGTTTTAGGTATTAAAATTATTTTATAAAAATTTGATTATTTAAAATTAAAAAATTAAAATTAGATCTAGAAAATTAGGGACTCAAAAATTTTTAGAGTCTCTTCTCTTTTAAATCTATGACTTTTCTTTTCATTTTTTCAATTTTGACTTAAATTCGGAGGAAATATCATTGACTTGGTTTTAGTTGAGATGTCTTTGGGTCTAACCAAGATTAGAGTGTTATTGACTCAACATTATTTTTTTTATTAATGTCAAGATAGATTTCTTTTAGGTTAAAGTTGATCATAATTATTTTGTTTATTATTATAAACATTACTTTTGTATAAATGTAGGTCAATGTTATTTCTTAGCTAAGTTAGTTAGAGTTTTCTTTTTCAATATCATCCATGTTTTACACAAACACAAATTTTTCAAATAATTTCAATTGGTATTATTTTCAAATTATGTTACTTAATATGGTTTTTATCAAAATATAAGTTAAATATTACTTTTCGACCGACAATAATTAGGGCTTTCTCAACCAATATTGACATGGTATTTTTAAATGATGTTAATATGATTTTTTTTATCATGCAAATGAGTTTATTTTTTGGTTCATATAAGTCAAAATTTTAGTAGATATTAATAAGGTTATATTTTTGTTCACATTAATTGAGATTATTTTTAATTTATGTCAGTCAAGATTACTTTTTGATCAACATAAATAAAAAACTTAATTCAAGATTATTTCTTAACCATTGATAATTAGGATTTTCTTGACCAATATTGACAAAGTTATTTTCAACTGATGTTAGGATTATTTTGTCAATGTCAATGAAACTATTTTTCAGGTCATATAAAATAGGATTTTAGTTGGTGTTGATAAAATTATTTTTTTATTGATATTGATTGGATTATTTATTTATCGCTGCAGATCAAAGTTATTTCTTGATTGACATTTGCCTTACCACAATCAATGAAAGGACATGATTCAATTTAGATATTAGTAACCAATTGACAAAGAGTGCATTTTTCTTTTAATGAGTTTGAGAATCTCCATGGTGAATCTTGCACAATTATATATCAAAAAGGTAGTGAGACTACATGGAGTTCCTTCCAACATTATATTAGACCTGGATATGAGATTTTCATCTAGGTTTTCGTAGACTCTACAAGAAGCTCTGTGAACTTGGTTGAGAATGAGTTTTACGTATCATCTTTAAATAGAATGTCAGTCTAAAAAGATGATTCAGTTTTTAGAAGATTTGTTGAGAACTTATATACTAGATCACTTGGGAAGTTGAAATGAGATATTATCTTTGTTTGAGTTCATGTACAACAAAAAAATTCAAAAGTTGTAATGAATTCATTTATATTTTGTAATATTTTATCAAAGATATTAGTCAAAAGTTATTTGTTTATCACAAATTTCACAACTCATCTTATTACCTTCAAACGTGCCTTATAAATGTAATTCTTTTAATATTCTTTTATAGTATAAGCACTGAAAATTAATTTTAAAAGTTAAAATACTCCAAAAACTATGAGGATTGATGACAAATTATGAAGACTTTCTTCTTTCTTATAATATAAGTGTGTGAAAGTAATTAAAAAATAATATTTAAAGTTATTATAATATAAGTGTGTATAAGGTGCAAATAAAAGATTTAAATTCCTTTTTTTCTAAATTTTGTGTCTATCTGTGCATGTGTGTATGTGTGCGTGTATGCGTTCAAGTTATTAAGCAACCTTGCTCAAATAATATCTATGTGCATGCGAGTGTGTGCGTGGGTGTACATGTGTGTGCGTGTGTGTGTGTTGTGCTTGTCATTAAGTACAATTGATATTCTTCTATCCTTAATAAAGATGATTTCTCTTTCTTTTAAGTTAGTGATAAAGATTTTAAATGTTGTATAATTATATTTAAATATTTTATTTCACATAAATTGACTATATATATCATGTATTTTGTGGAATATAATGAATTATTTATTTAATATACAAATATGAAGAAATTCTTTTTTTAATAGTGTATGGTGGTTACTTATAATCCAACTATTGAGTTATAAAAATATATGAACGAAATATTCGAATTTTACTAATAACTCAAATCATATATATCAAAATATAAAAAAAAATGAAAATTTTGTGAAGTTTCTTATCAATTATTTATAAGTGAAAAGTTATTAAAACTTGATGGTATACAAGGAAGTATACACTAAAAGTACTTCTTGTCATGAAATTATGAGAAATTTAATGACACATATACACTAAGAGATATAAGATTCTAGTTGAAAATGAAATTATGAGAAATTTAATGACACGTATACACTAAAAAATTATATAACATGTGTTAATATGATATGTTTGAAATTAATAAAGTCTTCCAAAATAAAGTCATACAGTTTTATAAATATTTGTATGATTCTTTGATACACTTGGTAGATAATGAATGTGCATAGCCATTTTCATTAAATTAAATGTGTGCTTTCCAATACTAATGATATGTCACATTTACGAAATTCTTACATATGTTTGTTTATCTGTTTATTTTAATTGTTATATGAATATGATGACCATGTTTTGACAATGAAATCGGCAACAATGCAGTTATTGAACCATCCAATGTCCATAAGTTTGGTTGATTAGCATGATAAATGTCTTGGATATATTTATATTTGTAAAAATTTATAATGTTTTGGTAGTATATATGTATGTATATTATAATGTCTTGGATGTTGGTTTGAATTTTAAGAACCTGTGATATGATACTTTACTACAAGTTTCAGTGTAGTGTTACAAGTTATAACGTTATATTTACTGAATAATATATTATAAATTATCTTTGAACATGGTCTGAATTTATTCAAAGACTAGTTAAATTTGAAAAGCTTGGATTGAATGAGTAGGTAATACATTTGTATTAAATATTGTAGAGAGTGGAAGAGGAGTTGAAAAATGTGAAGTGGTATCTATTTGAACAGTGATTGCGTTGGAGGTGAATGGGTGAAATTGAAGAGAAAGAAGAGTTAGAGAGACTACAGTGCGGTTGGAACAGTGGGATGGTGCAGTGGTTGCAGGAGGAAGCATGAGGCGAGGACAAATGAGAAAAAGGGAAAAGAAAAAACAAAGGGGGTGTAGGGAAGGGCGCGCGTGAGGAAAACGCCAATGCCAAACACTGAAACTCTGCGACGCGAGGGTCAATTTCAGGGGTGCACGCATTCCCGTACCCTGAAACGGACTGACGTAAGGGGAGTGGGACCCACCACCCGCGAAGGAGAATGAGTGGCGGCGCGTGGAGATGCGCGTGGGTGATGGGACAGAGGTGGGGGTTTTGTTTCATTCCCACATAGGAGGTAACAAGTGGGGGAAGAGTGAGGATGTTTTGTGGCAGGACGCTGCTTATGGTCGTACCATCACAAGAGAGAGAATGTGTGCGCTCTCTAGTCTCTTCATATAAAAACTTTTTATATTTTTAATTAACTACAAATATATTATTTCTTTTATGTTTCTGTTCCTACCTGAAGATGCAATGGTTATGTTTAATAATGTATTTTAGTCTTTAGATAGATTTCTAGTAGGTACGGCTGTCACGATGGCTGAAATCAAAGATCGATTTATATTAAAATTGTTTTTATTTTATTTTAATTAAAATTTTAAATTTTAATTAGATTAGAAATTTATTTTGAATTTTAATTATATTAACTTAATATAAACTGTATTACAACTGGCTATATACTTAACAAAATAAAATTTTAATTATATTAATTCTAATTAAAAATAGATTTAAACTGAATACATTTATCAAGAAGATGAATTGTTGGTATAGATGAAAAAGAATTATAATCACACTTTTTTAATATTTTATTTTATAATGTGTATGATTTAATTATTTTACGAGTGAAATTTGAATTACAAATAATATGTATTATTTCACGATTTTATTATTAGAATCTTTATTTTAATTATCTTTATAGCATTTTATTAGGAATTTATTTGGATTTAAACGAGTGGAAAATAATGAATTTGAAGTCAAAGTCATGAGAGTATAACATTGTTTAAATTAAAGAAAAAATTGGTAAAAAATAAAAAAATTATGAAAGTTTATGAGTTATATAATAAATATCATTTATTTTATAAGAATTAATTATATAAAATATAATATTATTTTAATTGATTTTATAAGCAAAAACGTTTTATAACTCTTAAAATTGATTAACCTATATGTACTTTGTATTTTTTCTTATTTTTAACTAATCAAAATTTATGTTAAAAAAATTGAACTTTTGATTCTAAAAAAAAAATTATAGTGATTAACTGCTTCTATTTTTTTTAATACGATAAAAGTTCAATAAAATACATTTGACTAAGTAAAGTTAACCTCTAAATTAAAATAAAAAAATAAAATCTCGTCGTATGAAGGATTATTTATAAATATAATTTAATAATAAATAGTGTATCAATTCTTTTCTTTTTGTGTTATAAAAAAATTTATTCTCCACAAATCTATACATAGTTACGAGAAAAAAGTTGGAAACAAATTTTATATTGTTTTTTACTTTTAATTATTTTTTCTATTCTTCGATTATTTAACTTTTATTCTCTTTCTTCGTAACGCAACAATTATCACAAATCTATCGTTTGAAATAAATTGGTTCTACTTCAACAAATGCAGGAAAATCTGTATAGAAGTCTTTGTCCTATAGTATGTCAAATGATCAAAACAATTGAAATATAAATTTTAAATGGTGCAAAAATCAATAAATAACCTACATTAATAATTAACTTGAAGACAAAAAAATAAAATATGTTAATTAATAACCAAAATATCCTTTTTCTTTGCAGAATATATTTTTTCGATCTCAATTAACTATATCCCCATTTACTCCAGTGAAAAGTAGTTACAAAATTAATTTTCTTGTCTCCATAATTTATTTTTCTGCTCAGATGCAAACTGTAGGGCGGCTTCAACGTTCCCCCGACAAAATCGGACTTTTGGATAACATAAAGACAAATTTTAAATACGTTTTCTTAATCACTCTTTACGAGTTTTATGTCGTTAATTTATGTCGCTAATCTGTGTAATAAAATATTTTGATAAAAATAATCATTAAATTAAAGTAATTTAGCATCTATTTGGTCAATGTTAAGACATTTTTGTTTTAAAATTTCTTAATGTCGAGTAAAATTTACTTTTAATATTAATTCAAATTGGACCAACAACAATAATATAAAAGAAAAGTTTTTTTTAGAACATTTCTATTTTCAATAAAATAATCATAAATAAAAAAATAAAAATTTTGCAAGGGATCATAGATATGAATATTGATAAAAAAGATGAATCTGAATAAAATAGATAAGTGTGAGTGAAAGAGATGAGTGAATGAAGGTGATATGTATTGACGAAGGAGATATATATGAATGAAAAAATGATTATTGGAGAAGGAGATGAATGTAAATGAAAAAAGTGACTTTAAAGATTTGAGTGTGAATGAAAAAATTTATGAGTGTGAATAAAGAAGATGAGTATGAAGAAATTTATATAAAAAGTAAGGGAAAATGTAAGTGAAGAGATTTATCATTCATAGATATATAAAAAAATTTATAATTCCTATTCCTTATCAAAAAGACATGTAGATTTATAGATACTAACTTAACTAAATATAAATACTAAAATAAATAAAATTAATCTTAGTAAAATTTATTCAAATCTTATTTATTTTAATTAATGTTAGTTAAATCGAAACTAGCTTGACAGTAATATAAACATTTTTACTTAAAAAATGTTAATAATAGTTAGTATCATCATAGAATTGGTTAATATTAATTTGACTTGGATAAGCTGACAATAATCCATACTAATATAAATATTAATTTATTAAAAAATAGTATCACATTTTAGAGTTAATTAATGAGACTCCATTAACATTAAATACTAAATAGATTTTAATAGCGTTGAATAAGTCAACGCTAGTCTCTAGTCTCACTGACACAAATATTTATTTAATAAAAGTTAAAAATAATTTTACACTTTTATCTTTTATTTTTTAAATTAATCTCTTATGTTGCATTAGAATTGATTAAACTGATTCTAATAATGTCATCGAGACTAATATTTATAAATTAATTTCATATTTTCTTATAATTAATATAGAATATCGCGATAAAAATTTCATGTTTTTATGATATTTTTTTATAAATATTTTGTAAATATTTATAAATTCATAGAAAAATTGTAAAAGAAGTATTTCTTGTGATTTTTCTTTAAAATTTATAAAGAAACAAGAATAAAACATGAATGATGATAGTTCAAATTAAATTATATAATTCTTATTTTGAGAAACAAAATAAATAATTCTTAAAACATTAAATTTTATATTAGAAAACATTTTAATTACACTTCCAGTAGTTTATTTATTATAATTAAGCAATTTTAATATTTGAGTTTTCTTTATAGTTGTGAAGTTTTTTTTTATTAACAACAAAAAATATATTAAATGAGAATAATAGTTATCCCAACTTATATACAAAATAAAAGACAGGACTCCTAGAAAAAAACACCAAGTGTCATAACAAAACTGCATCTTAAGTCACTACACAGGATAATAATAAAACAAAAGATTGTTCCATACATACCAAAAAACCCATAAGCAAATTCCACGGCTAGAAAGATTATATAATTTTCATGTTCCATAGGGGAAGGACTTAGACAAAAGATACACCAACCCTTACAACCTTCAAAAAAATGTAAAGTGGGAATCAGATGTACTGAAAATGCTGTAATTTAGTGCCTAATATTGTAAATTGGCACCTTATTTCATGAGAAAGTGGATTAGGATTAATCTTTTCCAACCAAAATTCCAAAATACTGTAACAAGTAAGTCAATGCCAAAATTGCATGCATCAAAATGTCCCACAATAATCTTTTTCTTCTTTAAAGGATACTGCAACACAAATCACACAACCAACACACTGAACAGAAAAGACAATCAAATTCATCATACCCCTACATATGAAAGTTTGACCTAGAATCACCTGTTGACATTGAATATCCCAAGCCCCTCTACCATATTAGCACGACAATCTACTACATAGCAGGGGTCTACACACCAATTTGAATAGCTAAATCATGCCTTGTTAATTTTGGCTTTAATAACAACCCAAGATTTTACCTATACTAGTGCAAAATTCTCTAGAACATCACATTTTTCTATATTTAAAAATGATATCATTCATATGTTTCTATATTGGCCATATTACGATAATCCATATTATGTCTTTCATATTAGATCATTTCCTTCATCCCCTACTACAGAATAACTTAGGAAATGTTCAATTGCCCTGTAGTGGTGCACGATTTGCACTCCAAACCAACTGTCACACCAATTCCAAACTTGAGTAGCCAGTTTGCAAGAAAAATAAATAAATGACTCACATTCTTTACAAAGTTGTTATACATAACACATAACAAGCTATGAAGTGGAACTCCTACTCTGCCCAACCTATCTCTTGTTGGCGGCTTATCATGGAACACCCTCTAACCACAAATTTTTTATGCAAGGATACCCTTAATTTTCTAGAGTTTATGAAAAACCTGGATGCCTTTCCCTTGGTCTATAGAAGCAATCTTGTTGTATGGATCTTTGACCGAATAATACCCACCATGCTTCCCTCTCCACACCTATTCACCCTGCATTTCTTTTTTAGGGAAACTTTGTTGTATTATACCAAACAACTCCTCAATCATAGGTTTTTCCCAATCAAACCACTCTCTTCTCCACTTAAAATCCCACTCCCACCCTAGATCCTTCCACTCCCCATATTGTTCCAAATAACATTATTTTTGGACAGGATTAGAATACAATCTAGGATAGGCTTCCTTAACCAGTTTCTTCCCAACCCAGTAGTCCTCCCAAAACAAAATTTTATTGCCTTTCCTTACCCTCCAAGTACAATTTTCATTGAATGAATCTATGTCATTACACTTTCTTTTACATATACTTCTTAAATCCTTCCACCATCTAGACTCTCTATTATTGTTGTTTTCCCAATCTAGTGATCTCCACAACCCATATTTAGAATTTTTTTTATCTCACTCCACAACCCCTTTCCTTCCATACCCAACCTCCATTTCCATTTACCTAGTAATGCTACATTAAAACATTCGATGTCCTTAATTCCTAGGCCACCACTGTCCCTACTTTTACAAACTATTTTCCAGCTAACCCATGTTATTTTTCTCCTATCATAACCCCACCCCCATAAAGAATCAAGCTGGATTTTGATGAACTCCTTGCACACAGTTTTAGGAATTTTAAATAGTGACAACATATACAATGGTAGAGAAGAAATGACAGCCTTGATCAATGTAGCATTTTGGAATAATCTTGAATGGATATATAAAATCTTTTTACTAGTATTTTGGAATAATCTTGTAGCTTCATTTCAGAGCTTTCAATACTCAAATTATCTTTACTAGTCGAGACTGATAAAATTATTAAAACGAAACATTTACATACATCAAGTTATCCTATTTATATATTTATATTAAACCTCTACACAAATGAACCTAAATTAATATGAATATTATAATTAACCTTATATTATAAGGTCATATAATATGTTCATATTTTTTAAGTTAATTTAAGATTAATATTATTACTAATTATATCATCCTGTCAATTTTTGAGACATCTTCAACATTGGTTTTTAAAAGTATTTTAATTAATATATTGTAAATCATGATATATAATCTCACTCATACATGGTGTAAACACACTTAAAATATAAAAAAGTTAAAAATAAGCATTTATTATTCTTTTCAAAAACAAAAATAAAATATCTATCTATCCTACACGTTGTCAATCGAAGGCCACATTAATATAGCTCACACACTTTCTCTTTTCCCCCGCTATAAATATGAACACCTTCCAAGACGATCATACACAAACTTTTGGTGCTCCTTCGTTTTCTTACCCTAAGCTATTGTAAACATGGCATCAAAACCTGGCATACTCACCAGTTGGCCATGGGAGCCTCTTGGGAGTTTCAAGGTTTCATACTTATTTTTAATTATTTTCCCATATTTCTTTCTTAATTACCTAAACATCAACTCTTATTTCATCCTTTACTCATCCCATTTATCCTTGCATATACGTGGTTTTCAGGCTTCCAACAAAACTTTCACAATTTTGTAGACTGAATTTTGAAACTTTGATATATATATATATATATATATATATATTTCATTACTGTAACAATCGTACATTAACTGTACCCTATTGACTAATTAGTGTGGTGATGACAGTGGGTGATTCTGACACCATGGATTGTGCACAGCACTTACTCTTTCCTAGTGAATGATCCAAAGGACAGAGACCTTGGTTACTTCCTCATATTCCCCTATATGTTGGTGAGGATGCTGCATGACCAAATTTGGATCACACTTTCTCGCCATAGAACTGCCAAAGGAACAAACAGAATCGTTGACAAGGGCATTGAGTTTGAACAAGTTGATCGAGAAAGCAATTGGTTAGTTCCTTAACATCTCAGAATCTCATTCAAAACACTTCTGCATAAACACTTATACCAGTGAAAGGAAAAAAAACAAAATAAATCACAAAATGGTTCATGTCCCCACATTGAAAAAAGTCTACAAAGTTAATCAAGTTCATAGTTTAAATCCTTGTTGAAGGCTTAAGATCACCTATGTACTTTTTTATTCATAAAAATTAAAGACTGATATACTATTGTTCATTTCTCATAATATTTATCTTATGATATAAATATGAAATTTTTGCAGGGATGACCAGATCTTGTTCAATGGGATCTTGTTTTATATAGGTTATCATTTAGTTCCAGAAGGTTCTCATTTGCCCTTGTGGAGAACAGATGGTGTGGTTATCAGTGCCCTTTTACATGCAGGACCAGTGGAGTTTCTGTATTATTGGTTACACAGAGCACTGCATCATCATTTTCTCTACTCCAGATACCATTCTCACCACCACTCTTCCATTGTCACAGAACCCATTACTTGTAGGTTTTCCATTTTCTTTTTCTCATATTTCCCTTTCTTCATACTTACTATAAACAGAAAACTTAACTTCAAAAGTAAAGCACTTACAGTATAAAGTACAAAAAAGATATCATCTGTTTTTTTAATAATTTAAATGGGTGATTAATGTAGGTAAAAACACGAAATAGGATGGATAAGTGAATAAATTAACGAAAAAAAATAAAAATAAAATTATATTAACTTGATATATAAAAATAATTTTTTTTACTCAAGTACTATGAAGTTAACACGACTTCAATTTTAACTTTTTTTACTAAAATTTTGTTAATGGGAGAAGTCGTATTTTTGTGACATTCTTTTTTTATTTTCGTAAAAAATAAAATATTGTATTCTTTTTATAGAAAATAAAAAAACTACACCTCTTACGTGATTTACAAATTAATGTAATGTATTTAATTACTGTTTTTCTGGTAAACAAAATGAATATTTTGACTTAAGTACAAAAGCTCAATCCACCTTAGCATAAGACAAATGGCAAAAAAAATGAAAATTTCTTTTATTTACATCAAGCTGATCAAAAAATTATTTTATTTTATTTCTCATTAAATAAAAAGATATTCCATGCACTGTTAACGGGTGTGTTATTGCCCTTTTTCCAACCCATTACTGTCACATAAATAGTTTTGATTTTATGACTCATGGACCACATCAATTATTTAAAAGAAAATCAAGTTCTATACAACAATGCATGTGACTTTAATTACTGAGAGGCATAGTTCACACCTCAAAACAACTAAATTAATTAAAACTAAAACAACTTTTTTTTTTTCTACACACATGCACTTAATTAATTGAGTTGTTCATCAATTTGGCAGCTGTGATCCATCCATTTGCAGAGCACATAGCATATTTTGTGTTATTTGCCATTCCACTGTACACAACTTTGGTCACAAGAACAGCTTCTATAGCATCCTATGCTGGTTATCTTGCATACATTGACTTCATGAACAATTTGGGTCACTGCAATTTTGAGTGCATTCCAAAGGCCATTTTCTCAACCTTTCCCTTCCTCAAGTATCTCATGTACACCCCATCGTAAGTTTCTACTCTTATTAACACTTTTCAACTTCTACTTGTTATAATCATGCCATTTCCATCTTTAGATTCTAATATGATTTTTTTAAGTGTGTTTATGTCAATAAAATGTTTTTAAGTATTGTGATTATAAAGTAGTTGAGCATTTTTCAAACCTGAGACACTAAACTGATAGAAGATTAAAATAACAACTAAAAGTATACAGTAGAAGGAGTGAAGATTTTGATATGTAAAAAAAGATTATTTATTTTTTAAAGAATTATTAATGAAACATTTTTAACTGTTGATTTGTATATGATAAAGAAAAAGTCTAAAATTTCCATGAAAGAAAAATGTGTTTTTTATTTAATTTACAAACTTAGTAGTGAAAAAAGTGAAATTATTTAAAAAATAGTGAATATTTGTCATGAAACAATTGTAAGGTAAAATTTCGTTATCAATCTAATGAAGACAGGAAAGGTTATTGCCTCATATCTACTATTCAAGAAAGCTTAAATGTATTTATTATTTAATTTAGAAACTTAGGTGTGGTTGGAAAAGTGTCAAATTATTTATAAATAATACATATGTCATGAAACAATATTTTAAGGTAAGATTTGGTTATCCATGCAATGAAGATAATATAGGTTAGGTCACTATATATATCCTATTTCTATATATTGTTGGCAGTTCATACGATAGATATATAATCTTATCTCACTTGTTCATTTCTTTCCAAAAATTATACTAAAGACAGAGAATATTAAATTTTTCTTTTTTCTCTTGCAATTAATGATTAACATCTTTATTTCCCAACCAACACTACAAAATCCTTATAGTGTGATGTCTCCATTTATCATTTAAAGTTTTATGTAGTGATGGTTCAATTATCATTATCATGATTACTATTTATGTAATTATATGATTATTATAATAATCATTTACAACAATCATTTTCACTCATATCACTATTACTATTAATTATTTCCACAAACAATATTTACATACAATCATTAAGTTATTCTCTTTATTATCGTTATTACAATTAATAATATCATTATAATATTATTATAATTATTTTTTATCTTCGTTAATAATTCAGCAACTTTTAATATATCCACTACCAACATTATCATTGTTCACTATTTATCACTTTTCATTGACATCATTTGAAACTACAAAAAATTAACAAATTGAATAAAATAATTATTTAAAAATAGATATGATAGGATATTGTTACTTTCCTTATATATGTAATCGAACCTTGAACTTACAAATCGGAAATTAGATAGAATCTCTTTTAAAAATGTTATTTTTTCTAAAATTAAGCCTCTATTTTATTAAAATTTGGGTTTTAAGTTTTTTTTTTCACTACATATAATACAAAATTAGAAAGGAAAATTAATATATATATATAT
>Ga0123340_1003875_pt1 | contig 14080 bp, 9 predicted proteins | sample SirMexnodulemix_FD_89961 | JGI IMG/M metagenome (GOLD analysis project Ga0123340, IMG submission 89961) | Root nodule microbial communities of legume samples collected from Mexico - Siratro Mexico nodule mix | ecosystem: Host-associated > Plants > Roots > Nodule | place: Mexico: Nepantla... | reverse complement strand
AATGGCTTAATCCATCAAACTTCCTGTCCAAACACACCCCAACAGAATGGTGTAGCAGAACGAAAAAATCGTAAGTTACTAGAGATGACTCGAGCCATGATTTTTGATGCACAGGTTCCGACACATTTTTGGCCCGAAGCTGTCGCTACCTCGGCCTATCTTCTGAACAGGTTACCCTCCAAGACCCTTAACCACAAAACACCCCTACAGATCTTAGCTACTCAGACTGATCTCCCTCCTGTCCAAATGTTACCACCACGAGTTTTTGGGTGCTCTGTGTTCATTCATATTCCCAAAGCAAATAGAACTAAATTTGATCCATGTACTGAGAAATGTGTCTTCGTTGGATATGATACACATCAAAAGGGGTATCGATGTTACAACCCAATCACTCACCGTGTACATGTGACTATGGATTGTGATTTTTTAGAATCAGAATATTTCTGCAGTAGCCAACTTGATGTTCTGGGGGAGAAAAGTAGTGAACCACCAAGTTGGTTAAGTAGCCTTAGTTGCCAAGAAACTGTTCCAAAAGAGCAAGTAGATAGAGTCAACGAGCATGTCTCTGTCAACGTAGGAGAGACCAACACAACCAATGAGGATCCTTCTGAGAATGTCCAACAAGAGGTAAGTGATCTTCACTCTACTGAGTCGTCACCTTTTATGAATGAAGTCACTAAAAATGACAGGTTAGCACCAGAACCAGAGCCAGAGCCTTTCACACTTCCGCCAAGAAGAATAGAGGGGTACCACCTGACCGATATTCTCCAGAACATGTTCCCCGGAATTCCAAGTATCCTATGAAGATAACTAGAGAAGGAGTGACAGACATTGAAAGAGCTTTTCTTACCTCTCTTCTAGCTGAAGATATTCCTAAAACAGTTCACGAAGCCAATAAGAAGGGCGAATGGAGAGAAGCTATGAAAACAGATATGGAAGCTCTAGAAAAGAATGAAACTTGGGAGAAGTGCGTCTTACCAACAGGGAGGAAACCAGTAGGGTGTCGATGGGTTTTCACCATTAAACATAAAGCAGATGGCACCATTGAGCGATATAAGGCAAGATTGGTGGCAAAAGGATATACACAGACTTATGGCATTGACTTCTCAAAGACTTTCTCACCAGTTGCAAAAATTGACACCATTAGAGAACTATTTTCAATAGCAGCAAACAAAAATTGGCCACTCCATCAGTTTGATGTCAAGAATGCTTTTTTGCATGGGGATTTGAAAGAAGAGTTGTACATGGAAGCTCTTCCAGGGTTCTCTGAAGACTTCCAAAGAAATGAAGTCTGCAAATTAAAAAAGGCACTCTATGGGCTTAAGCTGTCTCCATGTGCCTGGTTCGGAAGGTTTACAGTGGCCATGAAAAGGTACGGGTACAAACAAAGCAACTCTGATCATACTTTATTCTTGAAAAGAAAAGGAGATTTGATCACATGCTTAATAATATATGTGGATGACATGATCATAACCGGAAGTGATATAGAAGAAATAACACAAATAAAGAATAACTTGTTTAGAGAATTTGAAATGAAGGACTTAGGTGGACTAAAGTACTTCTTGGGAATAGAGGTTCTTCGCTCTAACAAAGGGATCTTTATTTTCCAAAGAAAATACATAATGGATTTGCTTGCAGAAATAGGAATGGTTGATTGTAAACCAACAGATACTCCTATGCAAGTTAACTATGGTTTAAAGTTTGAGGAAGGAGCTAATCTAGCAGATAAAGAGAGGTACCAATGGTTAGTTGGGAAATTGATTTATCTGTCACACACTCGACCAGATATAGCATATGCAGTAGGGGTAATAAGTCAGTTTATGCATCAACCTCAAGAGATCATATGGAAGCTACCATGAGGATTGTCCCATACTTGAAGGGACACCAGGAAGTGGGATCATGTTCCAAAAGTATGGACACTTAAACATTGAAGCTTATACTGATGCTGATTGGGCTGGTAATCTAAATGACAGAAGATCTACATCGGACTATTTTACTCTTGTGGGAGGTAACTTGGTGACATGGAGGAGTAAGAAGCAGAAAGTGGTTGCTCTTTCAAGTGCCGAGGCTGAATTTCGGGGAATTGCCAAAGGTATAACTGAAGTCTTATGGATCAAAAAGTTGATAACCGAGATTGGTTTTCCACCACAACTACCAAGTCAGTTAAAGTGCGATAACAAGGCAGCAATCAGTATCTCAGAGAATCCTATACAACATGACAGAACAAAGCACGTTGAAGTGGATAGACACTTCATCAAGGAAAAGATTGAGGATAGCAGTATTGAGCTTCCATTTGTAAGGTCAGAAGACCAGTTAGCAGACATTCTCACCAAAGTTGTTACAAGCAAAGCATTGACCTGTGTACTCAGCAAGCTAAGCATTGGTGATCCCACTACTCACCTTGAGGGGGAGTGTTAGAATATTATTATCAGAAAAACAAATCATAGAATATCAGAGATAATCAAGGGAATATCAGAGAATATCAGAGAAGGGAATATCAGAGAATATCAGAGAAGGGAGTATCAGAGAATATCAGTAGAATATCAAAGAATATCAAATGTATTTATTTAGAATAATTTCTATATTTAGTTCCCTAGAATTTTATATTAAGTGAGCTATTGTAAACAAAAAGAGTACACTCAATAAAAAACACCTTCTTCCATGTTATCATATTCTTTGTTTTTTCTTGTTTATGATTATCATATCCTTGTCCAATCTTTCTTAACCCTCGATACCATCGTAAGAAGAAGAACGTCGTGCGCTATAATGGCACACAAGTCTTCCCAAAGTTTACGAATTGTTCGTTACAGATGTTGGTGTGCATGTTCCAACCTATTACGGTATATAAGGAATTCACGTTAGCTAGAATGTATGAAACGGCTAATAGAATAAGTACCACACAATCTTCTTTTTCAATTAACCAAGCAAAAAGGCTTGTTGAGCCCTAAACCACTGCTGATAGAGAAATCTAGTGGGGAAGAACTCTGAGACAAATAAAACTGCTTTTCAAACGACCCGAATGATGACACTCGCATATATGAAGAAAATAAGAGTCAAAGGGTCTTTGTTACTTTTGTGATGAACCCTGCTCTCTAGAACATTTAACACAAGAAATTGCAGGTTCATGTTTTAGAGGTTACAAAGAGTGAAGATTATGATGGCATTACAGCAACAGAGGGTCCATTACAGGGTGGAAAGGAGCCTCAGATTTCACTTAGTGCACTCATAGGCATCGCGAATTTTAGAACAATGAGAATACCTGGAGATTTGAATAAGTGTTGCTTTTATATTTTGTTGGACAGTACAAGAAAACATATGTTTTTGGATATCCGTATAGGTAAGAAGTTTGGCTGCAAAATTAAGGAAAGAGAGCCATTGATGGTGACTATTGCGGATGGTAACAAGATTACCATTTCGTCAGTGGTGAAAAAAAAATTCTTGAAAAATACAGCAAACAACTTTCACTTTGGAAGTATTTTTTATTCCTCTAGGATGTTGGGGTTGTAAGGGCGGAATGGTTGGTCACATTAGGGTGATATTACATGGAATTTTGATAAATTGACGATGGAGTTTTGGGTGCACGGAAAGAAACATGTTTTGAGGGGGGCTTCAGTACCAAATGTTAAAACAACAAAAAGACAATAGTTGATTAAAGCTTTTTGTCCAAGCAGATCAACCAGAAGTACCACTGGTGATTAAAAAATTATTGGAAGAATTCGATGATATTTTTCTTGATCCTGATCGATTACCTCCTTTCAGATCTGATCATAATCATAAGATTCCATTAATTCTGGGTGCAAACCTTGTCAACAAAAGGCTATACAGATATGCTAAATCCTATATCCAGGATTATCTTAAGATAGTAGTAATCCAAAACAACAACAGTCCATATGGTAGCCTTATTGTGCTGGTGGGAAAAACAGATGGGACGTGGAAATTGTGTGTGGAGTATAGGGACCTCCACAAGTATACTGTGAACAAGTTCCATATTCCTCTCGTGGATGATCTTTTGGATAAATTGCAAGGATCCTCAACATATAAAAAATATATTTAAGATCTAGTTACAACCTATGAAGCTCGGACACGACAGTTTATTGCGGCTTCGGTATTGGAGTAGTGTTGCTGTACCACTCCAACAGCCTTTATCAGTAAGATGTTGAATCAGCCACAACAATCACTATCCACCTCAAGAAAGAGCTTCTAGAATTAGTGTTTGTTATTCAGAGGTGTAGACCCTACAATTTGACTAGACAATTTGTGATAAGAACTGATACTGATTATTATAACTTGAAATATTTGCTAGATTGGACTGTGTTTCAACAAAAGTGACTGGTAAAATTAATGGAGTTTGATTTCTCTACTGAGTTCAAGCAAGGAAGAGAAAATATAGAAGTTGATGCCTTATCAAGAATTGAACCTATAAATTGTAAGACTATGTATACACATCAGATACAAGGAGAATTGTTGCATAGAATTCATCAGTCCTGAGTTAATTATGTGAATGCTTAGAAGCTGATTGAAGAAATACAAAACAATCTTCTCACAAATTTTACCACTGGCATTAAGGGGAATTCTGAAAAGAAAAGGAAAATTGGTGGGAAATGATTCCATCTTAAGGAAGGAGATCCTTGAGTGGTTTATTCTTCAACTATTGGAGGTCATTCAGGTATAAATGCTACTATGCATAGGATAAAGGTTGTAGTTTATTGGAAGGGTATGACCAAGGATGTTAAACATTTTGTTCTGCAATGTGTTGTGTACCAGAGAAGCAAGCACAACACTTTAGCATCTCCTGGTTTGTTGCAGTCCCTTTCCATTCCTGATCAGATATGGCAACACATTACCATAGATTTTATGAGGGTCTACCTAATTCTTGCGGGAAGCAAGTCATATTTGTGGTAGTAGACATGTAAAGGAAGGCTGCTCATTTTATGGCCTTATCTCACCCTTATACTAAGGAAGTGACATAATCCTTTATGGATGATGTGTTCAAATTGTATGATTTCCCTAATTCTATCACTAATAACAGAAATACAGTTTTTGGTCAGAATTTATGGCCTATTAGGCTATACAAGCCCAGCTATCCTCAAGTTACCACCCACAAAAGTTGTTAACATATTTTTAGAAACTTATTTGAGGTGCATGTGTTTAGATTCACCTCACATGAGGTAACTGGCTTCCCTTAGCTGAGTGGTGGTACAATACCACTCACCACACAAAAATTAATATCACTTTTCATGAGATTGTGTACATGCAACCTCCCCTTGTATACCTTTCATATCTTCCATGAGAGTTTAAAATTGAATTAGTGGACAGAAGTCTCTGAAAAAGGGAAGAGACGTGTTGATGCTACTTAAATTCCATTCAAGGAGAGCTCAATAAAGGATGAAGCAAACCACGGATAAGCACAGGAGGAACAGATATTATCGTATAGGAGAGACGAATTTTTCCTCTACCCTATACCTTCCACGTCCATACTTAGTGTTAAAAGACAATTATGCCTTTAACTAAAAAGTGCAAAGACAAAAATATCTTCCACCCCCTTCACCCCTATACCCGATTTTTACTTTCACTGTAACCCTAATCTGATTCATTATTCTCACAGTCGGAAGCTTTCGGTATCACTCGTGTCTTCATCTGGTTCACTCCATAACATCCTTTTGAGCCTCTAGCATGCATGGATCTGCAACTGCATATCTGGTGAGAGGAAGAAGAAGCCCATCCGGTTCACAGCTCGTCCGTTTCATTCCTTTCTCCCAAATCTTCAATTAAACCTTCAAATAAGTCGTAGGTAAGCAATTTTTTATGTTTATTAGCAATTAGTAAGTGGTATTGTTGATTAGAGTAGTTGATTTGGTGTTTGGGGAGTTGTCTATGGTGAACGGGGAGTTTTCCCGATCTGGCAGTATAACAACCGAATGAGCTTCATCCAGTTCTCATTTTGTTTTGGAAATGACAACCGGATGGCACCCCCATCCAGTTCACATTTGGAAAAAAATGTAAACCAGATGAGCATGTCATCCGATTGTCATTTGCAAAACAAAATGACAACCAGATGGCATGCTCATCTAGTTTACATTTTTTTTTCCAAATGTGAACCGGATGAGGTGCCAGTCGATTGTCATTTTTTTGCAAATGACAATCGGATGACATTCTAATCCGGTTCAATTTTTTCAATTTTTTTCTTAAGCTAACAGTAACTTTGTGCACTACAACAAATATGGTGAGAACCAGAGGAGCTGGTTCGCAGCCTGAAGGCCGGACAAGGCCTACAACGATTTTACGATTTTACATGCTCTATGCGATTCAAAATTCACGCAGGATCGTTCTATATCAAGATCGTACGGATCGTTGAACAAAATCACAAAAACGTGTGATCGCGATTTTTTTCCACTATTAAACTGTTCGCCTTCTTCTGTACCTAATTTTTTTAAAACTTAATGTAATTAAATTATGACTTTGTTATATGTGTTGTCACCTACCACCACCCAATTAAAATTAATGTACTTAAAAGTAACAAAGAAATGAAGAGTCTTTTCTTTAGATACCTCTATATGTTTACTCCTCATTTCAGTTTTTAATCCCATTTTAAATCAAGAGTCTCTTTTGTTGCATTTCACTAAGAGTCTCTTTGTTTTGCACATTCACTCTTTTTCATTGGGTTTCATTTCAAATTCAATTAAAATAAAACTAAATTAATTTAATTAAGGAAAATGAAGAGCCAAAGAAGAGTCTCCTCTACTGCATTTCAGGAAGAGTCTCTTGATTGGGTTTCATTTCAAATTCAATTAAAATAAAACTAAATTAATTTAATTAAGGCAAATGAAGAGTCAAAGAAGAGTCTCTTATGCTACATTTCACAAAGAGTCTCTTATTATGTTGTTTTTTTTACTCTTCCTGGTTTCATTTCAAATTCAATTAAAATAATTTCAAATTTAATTAAAATAAAACTAAATTAATTTAATTAAGGCAAATGAAGAGGCAACTGCATTTCACGAAGAGTCTCTTATTATGTTGTTTTGCTCACTCTTTGTGATTGGCTTCATTTCAAATTCAATTAAAATAAAACTAAATTAATTTAATTAAGCCAAATGAATAGCCAAATAAGAGTCTCCTCTGCTGCATTTCAGGAAGAGTCTCTTATTATGTTGTTTTGCACGTCTAAATGTAAACCTTGCGAACCCATTCAAGTAATTTATCTCAGGTACCAAACACCTACAAAATATATCACATTTGTAAGTAATTAATTTACATTTCATAAACATAAATAAAAACAAATCATCAAACCTTATCAGTTGTAAAATCAAGAATACAATCTTCTTCCCGAACTAACGAACCACTTTCATGTTTATCATTTATATCAGACACCTTGTTTACTTTCTCTGAATATATACAAAGACTATCCATATATGTAACGTAGGATTCCAACAACTCATAAAAAAACAAAAAAAACAAAAAATCAAAATGTGAATCGGACACTACCCCGTCCGGTTCACAAAACGTTAACAAATTTGTAAACCGGATGGGCAGTGGCTGTCTGATTCTCAAATTTCAAAAAAATGACAACCGGATGGCTTCGTCCGGGTGCCCTACCAGAATCTACAAAAATCTATCAAAATCGAAAATCTTACCTCCCCATCGTTCCTTGCCACCGATAAACACTGCACAATGGTCAGAAACGTTTCTTTATCGTTCAATCATCCTCAAAACTTTCAAAAATGACACTATAGAAGCTGTATTTGAAGAGAAAAAACAGAAGCTGGTTCACTGTGTCACTGGTTCGACATGGGTGGGTGGAGAAGAAGAACGGTGTTTTTTAATAACAAGGATATGTTCGTCATTTCCATGAGGTCAGTTTTGAAACTAAAATTTTGTATAGAGGTGCAGAAAAAAAGTATGGGGTGAAGGAAGAATTCGATAGGAGATCTAGTTAGATCTCCATAAACTTTAAAGCCAGATTCCAGGGTTAAAGCTTTGTGATGCAACTTTTTTAAAATATTTACTTGAATGTGTATTTTTCTTTTATTTATGAAAATGAGTAAATTATATCTACGTAGCATCGTTTCGTTAAGAAAAATTCTCTCACGCCGAGATAATTTCATAATACCAAAATTTTTAATTTTAATTAAAATCTTGTCTTCATGATTTTAGTTTAATTTCAAAAATAAAATGTGAATTATGTTAGTCTAGCATGATTTTGACGGAAAAAATTGTACTAAAGCGATGTGCTTTAACTCAGACAAAAAAAAAAAGAATTTAATGAAAAAATAAGTTCCATGATACTTCCCTGAACTATGGTTTCTTCTTTAAATTCTTTCTTTTTGGTTTGGAGTTAAAGCACTAATAAATTTTTCAATTTTCTACTAAAATCACATTATAATGACATAATTTTTATTTTACTTGTTTTATGAAAATCGTGCACGATTTTAATTAAAATAAAAAATTTGTGTTATAGTAGTGTTATCAAAAGTGGAAATATGGTGCTTGGTCCTGACTCTTTGGTCTTACAAAATTGTGGATCAGGTGGGAGCAGTAACTTATGAGTTGGAGCTTCCAATCCAGTATCGAGTGCATAATGTTTTCCATATTTCACAGCTTAAAAAACATACAGGGACCGTACTTGTTTCCAGTGAACTTCCTTATGCAGCAGATGACACGGGAGTAAAAACATCTTTTTGTGTGGAAAGCTGTGTGGAAAGCAAACGAAAAAACTTTAAAAATTAAATTACCCAGAGAATAGAAAAAAAAAAAAGTTTTGATCCAAATATGAATTTCTCCCTATTATTTCCTTCTGCTACATCTATCCCTTTTATGTAAGAATATTTTGGAAAACTGCATGTGGAAGAAACTAGACCCATCCTTGCTTGTTTTCCTTTTTCACATATACTTATGACCAAGCTTTTTCAAAAAGGACCTCAAACTAGCACTAATTGAAAACGTCCACAATAGTTAAATGGGCATCCCATATCTTAAAACATTGATCAAAACTCCTAAAGTTGCCTTTTTCTAAAACGAAGGTTACGTCTACGTTCGTTATCGATCAGAAGAAGTGTAGTTTCACTGAAAAGTATAGAGCTCATTGTCCACTGCATTCTAAGCCAAAACATACACATAACATTTCCGTTCTCAAATAGTATTATGTATGGCCAACGCATATATGTCTAGCTTGTTAAAAATTCCTGGGTCAAAACGCTGAAAATAAGTTCACATGCCAGCACAGAACCATTAGTTAACCCTGCCAAGGTTTTCAGTAAGCAACCTTTCAGGAAAGCTTGTATTGTCCTTCAAGTAGAAGCCATGTTAGGGTTCAAGTGTGTCAAATTGTTTAAGCTTTAGATTCAGGTGCATCCTTTGGATCGGTGCTAACAACATCCTTCGTGTCTAGTACATTACTAGTAGATGCTTCTGCTGCATCCTCCTCTTCTGTGTCACTCTCATCATCTGCACAAAAGGACGAAGAGAATAGTTAACTTCAGCTAAAGCAAAATGATAGAAACTGTGTTACTTGGGTTCGGTTGCAGCTAGTTAGCTAGTAAAGACGATGCTAGTTAGTTGGAGTCCCTAAGTCATTATGAATAAGAGCTTCCTGTTCACTTCATGAAAAAGAAAAGAAAAATCATGTTGCATCACATAATTACCATGGACAAAACCTATTATATATGCTTACCATCATCGTTGCGTGCAGCATCAAAATCCAAGCCTTCACCCCCTCCCATGTTCAACTTCTGCAGTGAAAATGGATTTAAGGTCAAGACTCAGTCGATCTACCAAAAAGTACATGTGTAAACTATATTTTTGAGTTCGAGATACAGTACTAACAGAAAAATCAATGTCTTCATAGTCCATGTCAGATGCAGCTGAAAAGGAAATACGGAAAATGAGACAAAACATTGTAAAATAAAAGTTTAAATTCAGAGGAATTTTGAAATAACTAACGTTGATTTTCTGGCCCCTCATCTTCATCTACCCATTTATCCCAATCAACTTTCAGGAATACTGGAGATTTCCCTCCCTGCTTCAACAATCTGTCCCACCACTTGTTCTCAGTCTTTTTTACCAAGTAGCAGATGTTTCTTGAACCAACACTAGCTTTGCTATTCTGCGAAGACATAATTAACACACTGGTTACAATGTAAATGGAAAAGGTTTTAACAAAAACACCATCAGCTGGCTGCTCTTACATTTACATCAATCTCGTCAAACAGATCAAGGTCAACTTCATAAGGAATCTTCTCTGAACCAGCAGTTGCAGAAAAGTGAAATTTTCCTTCTGGCTCTAGTTTGAGCTTAACATCCTGGGCATCAGGCAACTCAACTGTTAAGTAGAGTACATCAGACCTCTGAGCCCATTTGACAGAAGGATGGCGGCTGTATGATAACCAAAAATATCAGGAAGAAATTCAGAGTATAATTTGGAGGAACAGATAATGGTAGACTTGCCAAAGACTGTTAGGCCATGTCAGAAGAAGATTAATAAACTAATGGGAAAAGTGTTTTCGGAAGGGAAATAGATTGATTGTGTCCATGTATAAATAAATGCTAATTCAAGCAGAGAATGTTAAATAAGTTTTATTTCCATAATTGCAGACTGAAAAAAGCTTCAAAGCATTTGGATGAACACCTTGAGGAACACTTACGCAAGAATGGAGTTTTGACAATTCACTTAGTCATCAGTAATCACGAAAACAACTAACAATTCTTCAAATCTTTGTAAAGGATTACTCTTTAACTTTAATTTCTAGCCTTCGAAGTAAACCCCAAATAACTTATTTGAGTTTAAAAATTTCTTTAAAAAACTCATCCAGACAGATTCAGCATGCTTCATAAGTGCTCGTTGAAATGGATAACTCCAACTAAATTGAAAATAAGTCTATCAAATTGAAGCGTAAATGCAGTAATGAAAAACATACAAAACATTAAGAAAAAGTGAGAAACCATCAGTTTGGTTTTTGATAAAGATCAATAGCATTGACGGAACCATGTGGTTTACCACACCTAATGGAATGAGATTGTTAGACACCAAAATTCAGATATTTTCTTTTCCAATTTTTCATCAAAGTGCATGCAAATAACTAATCTAAAACTAAAAGTATCTAATTTTTCTGCAATGAAGTCGCAGGAAACTAAAAGATAACCTCTCAAATGACTTCCCAACAACAAAATAACAAATAAAACAAAAGTGCAAAAAATAGAGAAATTAGATGCTGACAGCTGACCTACTTACATGCAATTTCTTGACTTCAATCAATCATCAAAATATAAAACTCTTGGTTAGAACAGATTTCGGCCCATCAAATTTGATCCTAGATAAGATTCTTCCGCTAAAATGATCAATTTACTGCCCAAAACTTTTAATCAGACATCATTCTTTTCTTTTTCTTGTTTCAATGTTCCTGGATGGAACAATAATTCATGCATTTATAGCTTAAATCAAATGAAAAATGTTTTCTTGATCTAAACAACACCAGAGACCTAAAATGGGTGCATCAGTCTCCTGAGTAAAGACTACACCACATACATGGTTTGATGTCAGAAGATTCCCATTAAGTTGTACCCATATCTAATGTTGTCAGTGATGATGGATGAATAGGATACCACAATTAAGACATTTCCAAATTGAACAGCAAAAGCATGAAAACATTGAACTAATTGTTTCCTCCATTTCTCGCTCCGCTAACAACAAAAAGAAATTCCCAATTCACAGTGATTTTAATTTTACCATGAAACGACCAAAATAAATAAAATACAGAGAAGCGAGAGTAATCTAACAAAAGAAACTCCCAATTCACAGTGATTTTAATTTTACAATGAAACAAGCAAAATAAATAAAACACAGAGAAGCAGGAGTAATCTAAACCCTACAAAAACTTGAAATAAAATGAAAGTCATCACTTTGTAGCAAACCATGCGAAGATCAACAGATATATAATAGGATATTATCGTTCAAAAAGAATTTAAAATGCTAAAAACCCTAATCAGTTAGTTTCCAAAAATAATCAGACCAAAAATAAAGAAGAACAGAACAAGAAGAAGTAAATACAATCAAGAAATTTATCCAAGTGAACAAATATCAGTAATTAGCCAAAACAAGGAGAAACACAGCATGCATGTGGTTTCTGATCAACCACAAAAGAAAATGAAAATGCATATGTTGAAAATCGCACCTCATCTTAGAGTATTTTTCTCTGAAAAGCTCTCACGAGTAATCGGTTCGGTTTGTTTTGTTCTCTCTGGATAGGGGGAAGCTTCGGACACTTACAGTGAGTGAATGATTTGTTTGTTTTGTCTTCTTTCTAGATTTTCTGTCTGCACCTATGTGCACGCCTCTTCATGATTATTTTACATAAAAATGTCTAAACTAGAAAATTTGTTGTCGTGGTAGTTTTTACTAATTTATTTCATCAACAATATTAATTTTTAATAATATCAACTCTAAAAGTTTATTAGGTGTTGTCAATTTGACAAATTACTTTAGTTTGATAAATTAGTACAAAGACCATCTCACAAATAACTATAATTAAAATAAATTTAGATTTAAGGCCAATTTCATAAATTGATGATAGGAGAAAAATTAATAATAGTAAAAAGAATAATTTATGTTTTAATCATGATTTGAATACAAAGCAGACAATTAGTAATAATATCGTCAATTTGTCCAGGTTAAGTCTCATTAATTCTCACTCTCATTTAATAAGAATCACCCACAATTCTTTAAATGAATTATTTTTTAACCATCAATTCTTTAATTAATTATATAAATTATAAATTAATCTTAAATTTTGACTGAAGTTTTAAAATAATGATTCAATTATATTCTATTCTTAAACACAAATTTTCATGGTAATTTAGTTCAAATCTAGAATCAAGAGAGCAAATAGAACAATTATATCAATTAATCGTTTCAAAAATTCTACTCTCCTTCTATTTCAACCAATTATCAACTTTTTTATTAAACTTATTTATTTAAACATTTGAAATTTTTATTTTTGTTTTATTTCGTCAAATATTATTTATTTATTGTTGAAAAGAAAACAACCTTTAACAATTTACAACCCTTTCTAATTTACAACCCTTTCTAATTTTTTCAGATAGTTTTCTCAAAACTTAATTGATACCAAATTCCTCATCTCTTTGCTCTCCTAGTTAGTCAAACAAAGTTTCAGTTTCAAGGATGAAAAATCATATCTTTTTAAAGACTCTAAAAGGGTACAAATGTGATGTTTTATTTAAACAAAAGGTTGACTATTTGGCTCTAGTTAAAAATATAAACAAAATTGACCTTGATAATTTGTTACATGTAATTGAACAATCAGCACAGAAACTCAAGCTAAATCAATTCAATTATGAAAAATCAATGATAATACTAAATGACTCTGAGAATCAAAATCTTACCTAGTATAAATTAATGCATCTCCAATCACAATTACAAAAGAAATAATCACAACTTTAAATCTCAAGAACAATTTATCCATTCACAAATCTTAATGAAAACACATAAATAATTTATCATCAATAATATTCAATTAGTCCAAATTATGTATTAGTGCTTTATATAGTTATCCCACCAAGTTTTCCAATAAAAACAAAAACAAAGAGAAGTAAGTGATGAGTCATTATTTTTCCTTATCTACTTGTCTTTTTGTACCTATTTTGATTAGTGATTTATGCTTAACTGTCTATCTTAATTGAAGGTTAATTTATAAAGTCATCCTTTTGATTCAAATAGCAATGAAGCTTTGAGGTTGTTGTTGTGTTGTTTTTGCTCTCTTCATCTCTTAACTCTTCATCATTTTATTTATGTGCTAATACTTGTACTGTTTCATGCTTAATGTTTAGATAATATGAGATTCGTGTCTCTATTCATGCTTAATGGAGTGGGTCACAGGTTGCTAGGATGGAATGAATGATGTATGTGAATGCTTAATTTGCATAGGGAAAACTTGTGTTAATTCTCCCTTAGTTAATTAGTTCGGGTTGGAATTAGGATTCAGTAAGTTGAGCATGAATTTATGTATTCTGTGATAAGCGGACTGCAATCTAATCAAGAGGATAATCTAATTCGGTTAAGGAAATCTAATTT
>Ga0123340_1003874_pt1 | contig 14081 bp, 8 predicted proteins | sample SirMexnodulemix_FD_89961 | JGI IMG/M metagenome (GOLD analysis project Ga0123340, IMG submission 89961) | Root nodule microbial communities of legume samples collected from Mexico - Siratro Mexico nodule mix | ecosystem: Host-associated > Plants > Roots > Nodule | place: Mexico: Nepantla... | reverse complement strand
CATATTATTTAAATATTAATCAATATTTAGTAATTCAAGTATACGAACCAGTCTCTATTCTCCTTAACATTATCTTTCTTACCGATCTCATTAATAATTTAATAAATTTTTATTTGATGTTTAATAAAAATAAATAAAGAAAATCTTATGTCGGAGACAACTAAGAAAAGAGTTAGCGCTTCTTGCAAAATAATAAAATAAAATAAAAATTGTTCAGTATATGATTTCTTTGACCATTATTGTTGGTAGGTGTTTTTTTATCTTTATTTTTTATGTTTATATAAATTGAGGTAACTTTTTTTTTCCTATTTATAAAATTATTTATTATTGATAAAAAAAATTAAAACAACTCAAACGATGTCAATAAAAGCAAATGTGTTTAATATCAATTCAAAAGTATTATTGATCTTATTAATAATAATAATAATAATAATAATAATTATTATTATTATTGATCTTATTTGATGTGTGGCAACATTGATTCAAAGAAGTGGTTAGGAAAACATAGGATACTTCCACCTCACGTGGTATGAGTTTGGAAGGCATTAAGAACAAGTTAAAACGGTTGAAAACAAAGATCAAAAGTTGAAATAAGAAAGTCGTCAATAACACAAATAGGAAGAAAAAAATCTTTGGTTGCTTAGATAGAGGGATTAGATAAGTGTGATGACGATGACACCCTTTTAGAATATGAGAGTTAATCGGATGGATTTGTTAGGCCAACTGAGAAGTATGGAGGAAAGAGAAGTAGTTATGCTCAAGCAGAAATCAAGAATTGAGTGACTGAAGAGTGGGGATACTAATTCCAGATTTTGTCCCCTCTAGATTGAGGTGGAGAAGAGCGAGGAACGATGTTGTGGGACTCCGAATTAATGGCGTCTGGTGTGAAGATGTGATGAGTGTCAAAGATCATGTGAAACAATATTTTAAGAGTAGATTTGATGTAAGACCGGGGATCAAGTTAAACTTGGATGGTGTGTGCTTTAAGATCATCTCAGATGTTGATAATGATTTTTTGTGCAGTATTATATCTGAGACGGAAGTTTTACAAGCTATAAGCCAATGCGGGAGCTCGAAGTGCCCTGGTCCAAACAATTTTAATTTCTCTTTTGTGAAAAGTAATTGGGAGATTATCGGAAGGGATATTGTTATAGCTATAGTTAGCTTTCAAAGTACGGGCTTTGTACCGAGAGGTTGTAATGCCTCGTTTATAACTTCGGTACCTAAAAAGGACAACCTGTCAAATATAAATGAGTTTAGGCCAATTTCACTTGTGGGTTGCGTGTACAAAATTCTTTTTAAGATCTTGGCGAATAGGCTTAAGAAAGTGTTACCTAATGTTATTGATGTGAATCAATTTGTGTTCCTGAGTGGGAGGGGTATGCTAGATAGTATTTTGGTAGCAAATGAGACTGTGGACTTTCTCAAGAAGGAAAAGAAGAGTGGAATGCTTGTGAAAGTAGACTTTGAAAAAACATATGATTCGGTGGATTGGAAGTTCCTATATTATATGATGGGGAGGTTAAGGTTTAACCGTAGGTGGGTAAAATGGATCAGAGCGTGTATGGAGTCAGCCACAATATTGGTACTGGTGAATGGTAGCCCTACGAAGGAATTTAAACCGAAAAGAGCGCTTAGGCAAGGAGACTCGTTGGTGCCATTCCTTTTCCTTATAGTAGCAGAGGGTCTAATAGGGATGGTGAGGGAGGCCAAAAGAGCTAGAATGTTTAATGGGTTTGAGGTGGGATTACCGAGAGTGCAAGTAGATGTACTACAATTTGCAGATGATACAATCGTCTTTTGTACACCCTCATATAACAATGTCTTGACTATCAAAGCAATTTTGAGATCATTTGAGATGGTGTCAAGGCTTAGGATCAATTTTCATAAGAGTGTGGGTTTGTGGGAATTTCACAATTACATAAATTAGTGTACTATAGATGTCTTAACTGCAGGCGGATGGAATTACCATTTAAATACCTTGGGATGACTATCGGAGGTAATCTTATGAGAGCTGAGTTTTGGAACCCTGTTGTCTCCAAAATTAGGTATAGGCTCTCTAGATGGAAGGATAGATTGCTATCGGTGGCAGGTAGGATATGTCTTATTAAGTCAGTCATCACTTCTCTTCCACTGTTCTACCTCTCCTTCTTTAGAGCACTTGTGGTTGTGCCCAATCAGATTAGGAAAATCCAAGCAAAGTTTCTTTCGGGTTGGGGTTATGAAAGTAGAAAGATTGCTTGGATGAAATGGCAAAAGATATGCAGTCCCATAGCAGTTGGTGGCTTGAGTATTAAGGAAATTGGGTATTTTAATGAAGCACTTATAACTAAGTGGAAATGGAGGTTGGTAATGTCAGAGGAGGGACTTTGGAGAAATATTTTGGAAGCAAGGTATGAAACCTGGAGAAGTTTGGATGTTACTCTAGTCTATAGGAAACAATCCCAATGGTGGAAGGGTTTGTGCTGGATTAGTAATAAGGGATTGTAAGGGGATTGGTTTGAATATAAACTACACTGGTCTTTAGGTGACGGGAGGCATGTTAAGTTTTGGAAAGATAGGTGGGTAGATGACTAAATACTGAAAGACAAATTTTCAAGGTTGTATGCTATCTCTCAGGATAAAGAAAACATGGTGAAGGACCTTGCGGATAGGGGGAAATCAGGAGTAGAGGATGTCATGCCTGAAATTTTCGTCAGTGTAGGGAGACGATTGAATGGGAGAAGCCCATAGAAGAACAAATGTTGGTAATGATTTCAAAAATTCATTGGAATGTGGAAGATTAGGATAGGTTGATGTGGGTAGGTGATGATCAACTCGAGTATACGATTAAGTCTGGATATAGTGTTTTGAATAAGGAGGATTAAATGCATACTTCGGAGGTATTTCAGCTTTTATGGAATCTAAAAATTGCACCATCAATAATAGTGCGTGCTTGGAGGTTGTTATTGGATAGGTTACCAACCAGGCCTAACTTAGTCAGACGGGGAATGTAAGGAGTGAATATGCAGTGTCCTTTGTGTCTAGAAGAAGTGGAAACCTCCCAACACCTTTTCATTACCTGTAAGGTGGCACAAAAAGTCTAGGATCTCTGTGAGAAGTGGGTAGGGATTGTGTCAGTCGGGCCCGACAACATCATTCTCCATTTTATGTGTTTCTACTTACCGAGTCTAATGCTGAGTGATAATAAGGTGTGAAACATAGCTATAATTTCGGAGATATGGGACCAAAGAAATAAGGTGGTGTTTAAATGTGGGGTTGTGGATGCTGAAGAAATATTTACTTTAGCATAGTTGAAGGGTTGGCTATGGCTGAAGCATAAGAAGTCGAGAACTTCATTCTCTTATTCGGATTGACATTTTTCTCTAGTGAAGTGTCTTCAATCATTTGTTTTGTTTTAATTGACTGGTGTAAGTCTTTTACAGGGATCTTTGGTGTTAGTGGGTTGTCTTAATTGATTGGTGAAAGTCTTTTATAGGGATGTTTAGTGTTAATGGGTGTAGCATTCATCTAACTAATAAACGGGGAAGAACATAAATTGTTTGTTTTGCAGGCACAAGTAGTTGGGGACGGAGAACTAAATCCGGTCCTGTGAGCAGCAAAGGATTATATGAGCGTGCAGGAGCCTTGTATGGGATTACTCTACATCACCAGTACAGTGCTTGCTTATTCTACTGTCTTTGTAATTGGGTGGGCATTGAACACACATTGTATTGTATTATTTGATGGTGCCAATATATGCTTCCCATGTAGAGTTCAATTAATTAGATATTATGTATACCTAGAAAAGGTATATAAGATGAATGTAGCTTAACTCCACAGTCTAGATTATATAAGGGTTAGAACACTTTTAAAGTGTTCCCTTTAATTTTATTTATGTTTGGCTGTGAAAATAATAATAATAACATATTAATGAAAAGAATGACTCATGCAATTTCTATTAAAAATAACCATGATCTATTTAAACTTGAAAAAAATACTCATTAACACTAATTTAAAAAAAAAAAAATTAGTGAAACCGTGACCTATTAAACCGATCTAAAACATCGTCCCTCAAATGAGTATGAATCCAAATGAATCAATGACCTTTTGATTGAGGCCGAGCCAGTAAGACAACTCAATCAACACTAAAAGGATAATACTCTCTATTTGAAACTAATTAATCATTATCTTAACACATATAATAGATTACCTCTTTACCAAGATTGAATTGAAAACATCTTGACTATGAGCTAAAGATAACAATACCTTCACCAATATTAAATACTTGAACTCAAGAGCAAGAATTAAGGAAAAGGAAAAAAGAATTTTAAATTTAAAACTTTAAGGTAAAATCGAAATATTTATATTTTAAACAATCAAAATTATTTCTTACATTTCTAAAATTTCAATTTCTTTTAAATTTGTTTATCTAAATGACTTATTTTATCATAAACTATTTTAAATTCTTTATAAAAATAAATTATCTTTTAAAACTTTTCTCCTTAACATTTAATTTTATTAAGTTGTTCACTCGAGACACATTAACAACCTCTTTCTTACAAGTAACAATTGTGATCTTCAATTTTCTTTTCAACCATTCAAAATTTCAACTCTTTTCCTTCTTTCTTGAACCACTTGTGCATCAATTGCTTTGTGGTCTTCCACATTATCTTTTCCTCTCCTTGCACAACCTTGCCCAATATTTTACCTCTCATTTTAACAATATCAAAGAAAGTTCTCCATCGTTGGTCCATCGTTGGACTATGCATAATGTAGTCAGCCCAGGTTCATCCAAACTGATTACGGCCCAACCCACTATTGGTTACCCTTGTAATGCTTCGTTTTTAGTTAAATTGAGTATGATGGTGATTCGTAATATTTGAATGATATATCCTAATAAATATCACCTTAGTAGACAGAGAGTGTTACCTATCTCATTACATTTTTACTTATATATTTTAAACACGTTTTATTATATTTTTACTAACTTGAGCGTAGAAGAATCTTTTATAAAAATATACCATTGACGATATCTTGTAACGACGACTCTGACTTGGGGCGGTAATACCATCTAATTATCCAAAAATAATCCATGGCCCACTTCATAGATCCAAATCTTGCACAGTGCTAATAATCACTGCCTCCATATACTTATTGCACTCTTCTCTAGTAGAACTATCTCCTTCAAGAAACTGTTAAAGTTTGTGGATCCAGACCAACCCTCCATCTCCATAAGGGAATCCACATAGGACTTGAAGGGACACTTTCTTCGATTTTCTTGATAAATTTTCCCCTTCTGCAAGGCCTCGTCCACTGTCTTTCTGTCATCTCTTGCTTTAATATTTTTTTGGGTGGTCCTATACACTAGATCCTCCTCCTCCTTAGAACTTTTCTCTAAAACTCTAGAAGATCTCTCACCAGATTCACCCTTTTTAACCCTTTTTCTTGTTTCCCGTTTGATTTTCTCGTATTATTTCCCGAAAATTAATCGTCATCCATAATTCTACTGTATTATTCTTCCACGAGTTATGAGAAAGAAGCAGTGTCAATAGTTGAATTTTTTTCATGTGGTATTCACTTCCATATTGAGGAAGAAGAAGAAATTGAGTTAACATCAATCATTTATTGTAGCTGCGTAAAAGATGTTAAATTTAGCTGTAATTTTTGTATATAAGTGTCCTTGATTCCATGAGTGGGGCGAAACAAATTTGGGATGTAGACTATACATTGAATTCAGGACGCATTCTGTCTACTCATTTGTGTACAAAATCATGAGTGTTTAGGTACTATTAGAAAAGCACGCTCAATGTTAGGTAAACCTATTTATGAAAATTTCCAAAAACGAGTTAATTTCAACCCTTTTACAAAAATATTTATCTAAGAATAAACCTAATTCTTGATAAAACATTCCAAACAAAAAATACACTAATCTGGTAACCAGCTAGTGCACACTTAACAGAGTGGGATTCAATAACTGAGCTGTTATTCTTGGGTTCTTGTTAGAACAACGATAAATTTCTACCATAAAGTGAATGCATGGCAACATACGAAAAAGTAGAAATAAGCATTTGATAGATTATTTTTTGAGATAAAATTTCGATTATTAGAAAATACACTTATGATTCTTTGGACACATTTAAATAGTTTTTAAATAAAATAAAACGAATAAACGAATTTTAACCAGCTTATATGTTAGAAATTAAAAGTTTTAAAAATTTACATAAAAACTTTAGCACATTAACTTATACATAAACTAATTTTAATATTTAAAGAAATTCATTTCACTTATTAAATATTTCTCTCCTAAAAGTACTTGTGAAAAAAAATTGTTTATATGTTGTTAAAAGAGTTTCATCTTATACATAAATATTTGATGAGATATTTTATTATGTGAATTATTAAGATGAAATTCTAACTTTAATTGAAAAATAATATTTATTGTTATATTTAAGCTTTCTTCATAAGTAACGTGGTTAGAAAGGATAAGAGAAATAAAAAACGCTGAAAAAGGACATATACATTCGTTCTTTTTCCAAAGCAAAATGTTAAAAGGAAGTCTCATCAATACACCCAAGGAAACATTGTATTTGGATCGAAACATAGCACTTTGATAACTTTTGACTTAAGTCACTGATCATTTCCAACTTTTGCCAACATAAACATGTAGAGAAGTTTTACAGACAAACGGACTTGAATGTAATGATTAAGCCTCGTGCATGATCCCTTTTGGACCCCTTAGCTACTTTTTCGTTTCTTTGTGAAAAAAAAAAGTAGTTCCCAAAATTGTTATTCTTATGTACTTTTTTTTCCAACTACCAATTTTTGCGAATATGACTGCATAAACTAACGTGGAATATAAGGACAGACAAGGCAGGTCTATTTGTGTTTATCCATCAAGAGAAACAGATTGAAATACAACTATACGTAATGGGATTCCCTCAAGAAATTTTGAAAGAAAAAACTTTCATCTAGCTAGTATATATACTTTCAAAATTTGTAGTACTAATTAAGACATTAAGATAGTGACAAGTTTGAATGTGTTGGCTTTCTATGGACAGCATGTGGATACATGTCAAGACACTTTGATGTTGAACTATAGTATATATTTTAACCTCTACCATATAATGTGGAATAAAATGTCTTAATTATTATGGTAAAATAAGATTACTTAATATTTTAATGTGTAGTAAGAGAGAAATAAGAAATTTTATGTCTTATTTAATCCTTTAGCTTCTCGTGAATTTTATATAAATTTATTTGAGTGGCTAAAATTTTTTTATAATAGTTGTGAGTATCAAGAGTGCTTAGTTAGACTTCTGCACAGCAAGGACAGTGGTGGAGAAGAAAGGACCATAGTTCAAAGGTAAGCATCATTCATGAACTTCAAAGGAAAACCAATGAATAATATTATTTTGTAGGCTTTCTGTTTTGTAGTTCAAGGGTGTGTCTTTATTATTGTGCACATTTCAAATTAAAGTACATTAAACACTGGAAGCTAATTACTATACTAATTTGAGAAAATATAATGCAATATAGCAAGTCAGAGAGAAAGAGAAAGAGAAAGAGAAAGAAAGACTTTGCAGTATTCAAAAATTTGATTTCTTCTGCATTGAATCCACAAGTAGAAAAGCCTGTAATGCTAGCTGGTTCAGGCTTATCATATATGACAACACGTTTAATCTCGTCAGTATATACAACACTAGGCAAAAATCTATCACCCCTCAACATCAAAGGAATGTCCCTTTATAGTAAACAAAGGCAAACAATTAAGGATTATCTTTATAGCTAGCCTAATCACACTTCCTCATCATCCTGAGTGCCAATTCTTGCAGCTCACCCAAGTCATTGTTATATGATCTTTTCCAAGAACAAGCTTGGAATGAGAAATCCTCTCCACTTTGTACATCTTGCAAGCTCATTCCATTATTCATACTGCTACTGTAGTCAACTGAATCAAGTGAGCTCTGAGGAGAAATAGGGTTGTTCATGGAATTGGGACAAAATGGATTCAATGGTTGTCCAACATTCTCGGACCAATGATTCTCCAAGTTCCTGTACACCATCTGGTTCTGATCCAGCTGTGCCTTCATTTGCACTAGCTGTGCCTGCAAGCTTGCTACCTACACATAAACCAAGACAAAAACTAATTGTGTGAATTCAACCAAAAAAAATCATATTTTTGGACTTGCTGTTGAATATTCCTAGAGGACAAACCAAATTACAACCAGTTTTTTTTTTAAGTGTCTCATCAATTATGGAAAAAAAAATACTACCAAAATATATCACTTTTCCTTCTAATTTTCACCGTCTTTTTGCTTCAATACTGAAAACATTTTTGAGTTCCCTCAAAAAAGATTTTATTATCATCAACATCCCCATTTGCGTATTTTACTTTTCTCTAGAAGGCTAGGGTCTCGTACATTTTCAATAATGCTGAAAACAAAAATCATGTAATATTTCTAGAACATGAAAATGTAGAGAGAAACATTGTAATTTGTAATCTATTAGTGTACCTGTTGTTGCAAGGCGAATATATGGGAGACACAACCGTAAACAGGGTCTCTGATGCGAGCTTGGGCTTCGTAAGCGATGGTGACCATTGCCTCAAAGCGATCGTTATCTGGTATACGCAAGAGCAGCTTGGAAACGTTGCTAGCCCCGAAAACCTTATGAATGGCTGCGAATCTAGCAGCTCCTTGTTCGGAGCAAAAGTAGGGTGCAAAGATGCAGTCTGCGGCACATTTTCTTCGCAGGAACTTGCATGCCCCGCAGGGAGATCCAAAGGAAGAAGCAGAAGCAGCGTCATTTGCAGTTGTTGCAGAAGCCATAGCGCACGTGCGGGTGCGTGTGCTTGCTTTAGAATAATGGAAGTGTAATAATATTGTTATTATTGTCTGTAGTGTGTGCGTGTGAGGTGAAAGCAGTGAATGAAATTTTTGAGGCGCACACACGGGTAGACTAGGAAATGGTGCAGAAATGCGGGGATTTATTTATGGTGAAGGAGATGGAAATGGTTGTGGTGGTGGGACATGAGTGGGAATAAGAGACAGAAAGGGAGGGAAGTGTCTCGTAACAAATGTAAATGGTCGACATAGGAGGCACATGTGCAGGGTTCCAAGGGGACATGCATCAATCATACACCCAACACGGGACTGGTTTTTCAAATCATCCAACGTTTCCTTTAGCTGAGTTATCTTGACTCTTAATTACCCTAATCTTCTTACTCAGCGTCAAGGATATCTATTTAGGTCAAATCAAATATATGGTATACCTTCAACTTCATTTTTTTAATATTATAGTATTAAATTTGATTCCCTAAACAAGCTAAAACATACCTCTGAACAAATATGACATCCAAATGATTAATTGAATTTTAATTTTATTGAAATTGATTTTTTTTTTTTTGTTTTAGTAACTGATTAACAACTGTTGAAATTATAATAAGGGTGGACATTTGTTATCTCACCTTAGGATTGTTATGGTGATAACAAAGAAAGAAAATTAGGAATGGTAAGAGAGAATCTCCCTTCTAGTTCTCTCCTTGATGTTCAAGTTTCCTTTAGAAACCTAAGCGTCATAAATGTTATCAAAACATAACTTTTAATTGTCTCGAAGTCATTTTATTTATAAAATTGTTGGGCTCTACATGGATAGGCTTGGATCAATACAAATATTATAATTAACATTATATTAGTTTTAACACTATAGTCAATTTATAAAAATTAATTTAGAATTAGCGTTATTGTTAATTATGTTGTCTCATCAGTTTTTTAAGATATCTTCAATATTGATTCCGAGACTATCATGATCAATTCTATTACAATTAGTTAGACATATCAAGGTGACCTCAATTATTTAACTTTTGACCATATATGATCTTGAATATATATGGTACATTAGACCCTTAAGCTCGAAAACATTATTCAAGAGTTTTATTTGCAAGAAATTTTTTTTATTTTTGTTGGTAGTTTTGTCATTTGGCAGAGATATACTCAACTATCTACTCACTAGCCACCCAAACTCGAATGACATGTCCTGAAGAGTTTAGAAGAATCTTGGTATGAATCGGGATCTGAAGCATCATCACTGTGATTCATTTTTGAAATCATTACAACCGTTGGATGTGAAAAGATCTAATGGTTTGGGAGAGAAGTGTGGTTTGAGTTGTTTGCCTCTCGAATTCTATAAATAGTGTCAGGTTCTTTTGTGAAGATCACCAACTTCTTATAATCAACATGAGTAGTGACTATGTGCTGAGAGTTTGTTTCCAAGTTAGTCATGTCATTCTCCTCAAGCATGTTAAAGAGGGTACCTATTAGAAATGAGTCTTCCGTTGCCATCTTAGTTTAGCCTCTAAGATAGGGGTATGTCAAATCGATGCTCTAGGCCAAGCTCAAGACCTTGCCGTAGAGCAGGCTGAAAGTGCATTTCCACTTCGTCGGGCTACAATAGGGTGAATACCTAAGTGACCAAATACTTTTCTAAATATTGTTGGTCATCTATGATAGAGTCTTTTTGGGCGAATTTACCAATGCTAAATAAAGATGCCAAAATAGGTATAGTTTCCATGGAGCGTTACTACGTCATTGATAATGTGTGTCATGGTCGAGAAGATGCTCCATACAAATTTCTCTATAGGTACGTTTGTATGTTCATAAATGCATATGTGCATTTCTTGTTTAACAAGTTCACGATGGGTGTTCTTCGAGTCCTAAATGTTGCCTTTTGCTTGATATGTGAGATGTTTAACTTGAAATCCTCCCTTTAACTCTTCCTTTATTACTTGATCGACCGATGCGGTCAGTTGGCTATCTCTGGTCGGTCAACCAGGGACATATCTTCTTGCATCTTACACCTCATCTTATAAAATTTTCAAGGGTGTTATTTTAAGATTATAGTAGAGCCTTTAGGTTGTTGATTTTTTTATTATGGGACAAATCAAAATTTCCTTTTTATTGGACCTCAAGCCCTATTCAGTACCATAATTGGTCGAGGTCAATAATGACCTCTGAGGATACAAAATGTCTTGTTAAAATCTTCTCAGCTAAAACCTTATTTAAGGAAAAAAGGTCGAGCTAAGAAGGAGTGCACATTTATGTAAGTTTGTACAACATCAACTAAAATAAAATTTTAAATGTGTTTACCTGAGAGGTGCTCAAGTTGATATATTTTATTCTTTACTTCACTATGCATCCGCAATGTCCTTTCTCAGTTTGTCAAGAATTTGTCGTCATTATTTATAGCTTCACTTCTCATCCGTCACACAAGATCTCCTCGGTAGAAGCTTCTTGGTTTAACTTTTGAGTTATATCTCCTTGTTGCTCTGATTTTACATGTCTCTTCCCTGATTCAAGCTCGATGTCACAACTCACTAAGCAAGTCTAGGTTGGTGGCGAGGTTCTTATTGTTGATGTTAATGTCAAATAGGAGTCTTCTCACCAAGGTACCTCCACCAGGATCATGATCATGATGTCAGTTTCATATGTTAGACTAGAGTGTGCGTCTGTATGCCAATAAGAGTTTTAGAAGCTCCTCTATTTATCTTCCTTTGGCGACCCCAAATGTTTCTTTAATTCATTCAAGATAACCTCGTTAGCTGCCTCGACTTGGCCGTTAATTTAAGGGTGTTCAACCAAACTTGTGATGTGTTTTATGTCAAGACCAACATAAAAGTTGATGAGTCCATGATCCATAAATTGTTGTCTGTTATTGGTTATAATGGTGTGAGGAATGTCAAACCAACATACGATGTTCCTTCATACAAAGTGTTGTACATTTTTTGTTGAGATAGTGGTTAAATGTTTTTGCTTTGATCTACTTGGTGAAGTAGTTGACGACTACTGAGAGGAATTTTCATTGACCTTTTTTTCAGGTGGAAATGGTTTTATGATGTCCATTCCCCAAACGACAAAAGACTAAGGAGAGCTAATGTGGTGTAGGTTCTCAGGTTTAAAGTGTAGTATGTTTCCAAACTCCTGACATTGTGATCATTTTTTTACGTAATCAATATAATCACTAAACATGGTTGGCCACTAATATCTAGTCCAAATGACTCATGTTGTCATGGTTCAACCTCCTGTGAATAAACCACATATCTCCGGGTGCAGCTCGTCCATGACATATGCAATCCGTTCTATAGAAGTGCATCTCAATAGGGGTCGAGCGTAGAACATCTCTTTGCCAATGATAACAAAACAAGAGCATTTCTTCTTCATTGTCTTCTCATTCTACTATTTTAAAGCACTAATCTCTTATGCATTATTTTACTTCAACTTTGCCATTTTCTTTTGGAGAGCCAAGAGTAATGTCATGTGCCTTGTAAGGTATTCGGTTGATCAAGTGTCTACTAATTTCTCACAATTTGTTGGTCATATTCCTCATCAATACCATTTTTTTTTTTAGTGTTCTTCTCAATCTCACGTTAGGCGCCAATTGTTCTTGTATGGCCAGAGAGTTTCGTGATGATCTCGTCACTCTACTTAAAATTGCCTACTTGGATCCAAGATAAAGAAATCGTACCTAAAAAAAATTCTTCCCTCAAATTTGCTTTAATAGTTGAGAATAATAAATATTATTAAAGCATAATTCTCAAGCCATCATATTTATAGATTTAGGATAGATCTATAATTGAATATGAAGCAATATATATTATAATTAATCTTATATTAATTTTGAGAATATAGTTGGTTCAATAACTTAATTTAAAATTAATGTTATCATTAATTATTTTGTCTGGTTAATTTTTTAAAATATCTTTGAATTGATTTTGAGACTATCTTAATAAATTTAATTGTTATTGACTATATATATCAAAATAACCTTAATTATATGCTATTATTCATGTAGATTTCGGCAATATATGATCATATATGGTGCAAAAACTTAAGAAATATTATTTATTTTTAATTTAAATAATTTTTTTAGTCACAATAAAAGTTTTGATTGTAGTCTTAATAAAAAAATCTCTTTATACAATTTAAAATCAATTGTTTTTAAACTTAAAACGTGTGAAATTTTAGTTTTAACTCTTCCACAGTATTTTTCTTTAATTATCATTCCTCTAAATTTCAAATTCTTATTTTTACTCTTTAATATTTATTTTATATAAATAAATAAGATTTATTTATCAATTTTAAGAATGTTTTAAACGATTCACATGCTAGTCATTTGATATTTCATTCAACTTTAATAAAATAATATAATATAGTATTAAGAGAAGAAGTAATTAGAAAAAAAAACATTTTTTACAGATATAAAATAAAAAACTCACTTAATTTTAAAAAAATATATATTTACGTGTTTTTATTTATTTAATTAGGTATAGTTCTTCAGCTTATTTATAAAAGTGGTGCAGATTTATCTGCAAATTACATGGACAAATTTTAAAAGAATTACACAATTGGATAAGTTGTGCTTGGAGGCACGTTTTAGAATGAAGAAGTCGTGTTTGGTAGCACGACTTCAGTATGCAGAATTTTTTTTGTCTTATACAAAGTCATGTGTGCAAAAACGACTTTTTAGAGTTTTTTTTGGACAATCAAAAGTTGTGCTAGGAAGCACGACTTCCACATTAATTTTAAAAAAAGAAAAAACCTCACAGTTATACTTCATTATGATTTATAGATTTTTTCTCGTTTCATGCAATACTATTTTATATTGCTTTGCCAGCCTAGTATGAAACATACAACCTTCAAAAATTACATTGCATGCAGCAAAATGACGTCATGGAACAGTACCTTACAATTGTCCAATACAATAGGATTGAGTACACTAAAAAATAGAAAAAGAAAGTATAATTTAAACAATAATTAAACACCCATAAAATATTTTTGAACATGAACTGGCAGACCCCTTCACATATTTTTTCTAGGATCTAAGCAGAGGAAGTCACGATTTGGACAAAGCACTTCAAAAATATAATAGAATAAGAGGAAATTTTTTATATATTTTATGGGTGTTTAATTATTGTTAAGAATATACTTTTTTTTTCTATTTTTAGTGTGTTCAATTCTATTGTATTGGACAATTGTAAGGTAATGTTCCCTTCATGTATGACGTCATTTTGCTGCATGCAATGTAATTTTTGAAGGTTGTCTGTT
>Ga0123340_1003873_pt1 | contig 14081 bp, 8 predicted proteins | sample SirMexnodulemix_FD_89961 | JGI IMG/M metagenome (GOLD analysis project Ga0123340, IMG submission 89961) | Root nodule microbial communities of legume samples collected from Mexico - Siratro Mexico nodule mix | ecosystem: Host-associated > Plants > Roots > Nodule | place: Mexico: Nepantla... | reverse complement strand
ACCGGATGACACCCCCTCCACAATGCATCCGGTTGTCATAATACAAACCGGATGACTTAACTTTCCGGTTCTCAAAATTAAAAAAATGAGAACCGGATGAGATTCATCCGGATGCCCTACGACAAATTTCAAAAATACACCAAACCGAAAAATCTTACCTTCCCGTCGATCTTTGCCACCAATAAACACTTCACAGTCATTGGAAAAACTGTTTTATCGTTCAATAATACTTCAAATCTTCAAAAACGATAATGTAAAAGATGAATTTGGAAGAAATTTTAGTTTACTCGATCACTGTCGCAGCGGAGGAAGAGTTACAATCTATTACAAAATGGATATTTAAGTAATTTTATAAAGGACAAAATTGAAATTAAAAACTTTTATTAGGGTGAAAAAAACAAGGTGCAGGAAGAATTTGTCAAAAATTTTAGGGTGCAGGAAGAATTTGTCAAAGATTGGGCTTGGCAGCCCAAGTCCCTGTCAGACAGGCCAAGCCCAATCTAATATGAACCTGTAGTAACGCTACACAAATAGGAGGGAAACCAAAATTTTCTTTTTAAAATGTAAGCACATAAAGAATTCGTTTTCAACTAGGTCCCGCTCTGTTCCTTTCTCTCACTCTATCTTCCCTCTTCCTCTGATGCGTCGGAACCAACACCGTTCGCCACCAACACCGTTCGCCGTGGAGTTTCGCACGCCACGATTAACCTCTCCATTCGGTTTTTTTCCTTCTCCTCCTGCTTCTGATTCGCGTTTATTCAATTCAAATTGGAAAACCTAAGCTATCCTTCTACATTCCCTCGCGCTATTAGTCATAACCAGTGCCACTATTTCTCAGTGCCCTAGACTTGCTCTCTCATTCTGCAATTTCTGAATGCTATTGCAAATTCTTTCTTGCTCACCGAATCTGCTCTTGCAGATTAATCTCGACCGGCAGCGGAACGAGGCATGGCAAAAGTGGCTAAACCGAGTTCTCATCAAATTGGCTCTGGACCTTTGAAAAGTGGATCCATGGTTAAAAAGAAGACACCTTCGGAACTTAGGGTAGGCTGCGGAACTCGTGACCTCAATTTAGTGTTTCTTTGGACTTTGGTTCTAGCTTTCAATTCTTGTAGTTATTATGATGGAAACTGTTGAAGTTATGTTTGTTCATTATCCATGTCCAAGCAGTTTCTACTCTAATTATTGTACATTTTGTAATATATAACTCATTCTTACCAGTGCAAGGATGAGTTGTATGCGGCTTTTTGCTAGGCTTAGTGCATGCTCTCAAGGTGTTTGCATTATGTAGCTAATTACAATTGGTTGTCTTGAAATGAATTTTAAAATTATAGTTTGTAACAAGTTACATCTCTATTATTCATCATGTAATTATTTATGTTCATTTCTCATTTCAACTGAAATGGAGCTTTTTATGTTGTTGCTGCCCTGCCCCCTCCATGTATAGTCATAGCATAATTTCATTTTAAGATTCGAACAGCAATCTATTTCTGTCAATATTGATAACTAGTATTTCATTGTGGTGGAGCAAAAAGTGTAATTATCAGTATCATACTGTAAATTCTTGATAGGGAGAGCTATTGAAGCGGACAAGCTTTCTGGACAATACTGCTGAATCTCCATCCCCCTTGGCTGATCCTTCTAAGTAAGCTTCTGTATCTCTTTCAATCTATTATTTCATAATTTGCTGAGAACTTGCTTGATTTATGTTTGCAGGACCACTGAGGTGAGCAGTGGATTAAAAAGAATAGGGTTGTGGAAGCCCCCTAGATACACTGACACACGGGTTGATGAAGTATTTGCTGCAAAAAAGCCCAGGTTTAAAGTTGCATCTGGGAAGGAAAATGGAAAGGTTACTATTTATTTTTTGCCTGACTTATGGGTCATTTAGTTTATTCAATTGACATCTTCATTAAATCATTGATCCCAAGATGTTAATGTTCTTGATATTGAACACCACAATCTTGTTACTGTGCTCAGGAAATTCCATCTTTGGGACAAACAAGTAATCTGAAAAATCTTTCAGTTTTTTCGACTTTGGAGGCTAAGAGACTGCAAGAAAATTCATGGTTTGCCTCATATTTTTTATGTTGGCCTGATCCCATAGTTAACTTTAACCAATGCTGATCTTGTTCCAAATTTGTTGTCAGCTTGGAGACTTCTGTTGTTTCTAGTCAGGTCAGTAAAGATAGTGGCTTACAATCTTGTCAAATATTTGAAAAGTGCAGCCAAGGGAAATTTCGCAGTGTTTCTGAACTTTCAACTGCTGTCGATACATCTAGTGGCTCAGGTGCTATTGACCTGGTATAAAAAGACTGCGTTTGACTTTTTCGTAACTGTTTACCTGCACTTTAGATCCTCATAATCAGGTTATTAATACTAACAATAAAAAATTGTAGGGAAAAGCATTAAGAGGACTAGCTGCCCATGAAGAACATTATGCTAATGGCAAAACTGCTGATTTGGATGAAGGACACCCTGTTTTAGGAAATTTCTTATCTGAATGCCATTTACCTGGCCAGAAAGTCCCTTTGGATCTTACTCTAAAAACCAGTATGCGGATGGTATCCTCGTCTGTGAACCGGTGAGTCATAAGTGCATATGATGGAGTAATGCATTAGCGTCAAGCCTGGTAGACATAAGATGCACTGGACTGGATTAAAAAGCTTTTATATTGAGATTTGTAGTTTATATATTGAAAAGATAACATATTTTAGGTTTCCTTAATAGTTTTAGAGAAGACAATTTTATTTTATGCTAAATGCTGATAGATGCACTGGTGGGTAAAACATGTTAAACTTAATGATCAGGTATAGTTATATGATCGGAGGCTAGTTTCATGACATTTCAGAAATTGATAAGAAAAATATTGACATTTGATACAGGTCAGTTATACGTGGCACCATGCCTCAGTTAGCCTTCCAGCATAGTTATTTCAAGAGTCAAAATGTGAAAGGTTCCGAGGGCTTACATTCATGGATGTATCCTCAATCCACTCTACCACCTTCTCTGATATCAGTCTTGAGCTCATCAACATCAGATGGAGGTTGTGAATTAGTTTTCAGCATGCCTATTTATGGTTTCTTCTTTCTATTTTTCCTTTCTCAATTTTCCTTATGTTCTTTCCGCTGTCTTCTCATGCAATAGAATTGGATTTCTTAAGGGAACGACAAGTAGCTTGGGAAGAATCCTTCCGGGACCTTTATTACATGCTTCGAAAGGACATTTGTGGCCTTTTCTATGGTAATTACACAATATCTTCATTTTCTTTTTTCAGCTTATTTTGTAATGATTATAGAAGTACGTTTATATAATGCCTTTTTTATATTGCCTTTTCTACTCTGGAGTTTTAATTTGTTTTTGCTTAAAGAACATTTTTTTTTGTTTTGAAGTAGGTTCTTGACTCTTATGGTATTTATTGATGCATGCTTAATTTTGCTATTGTTTGAACCTTCCAACTTCATGCATTATTTTATATTAGCACATTTACATTTTTTTTATATTGGATGTTGCGGTTGTTATTTTTTTTAACCTTTTGTTTTGTAGTTTGCACTGCTCAGTTTGTGGTGATGTTTACTGGTGGTGACAGCTCTGGGAAATCCAAATGTTCTTGCAATGCTTATATCTCTCAGTCAACCCAAGGTTTAAGATCATTGCTAAGAGAGCATGTAAGTTACTCATATTAAGTATAGTGTGTAGCTTATTTATGAGTTACTAATTTGCCTATTGTCACTTGGTTTAAATTTTTCCTTTTTTGGGTGGTGGTGCGGGGAGGTGGTAATGTTTGGCTAAGGCCAAATGATATTTCGGTGATGCTATATTTCTGGTTTCTAGGAAATTCTCAGTGAAAGTGATGTTGGTAGGTATAAGGCATCTTATTTTATTTCTCTAACTAGGTCTTTTCTCAAAGAATAGTAGTCTCGTTGTAATTGCCCTTTGCGAATAATATCTATGTTCAAATGGTTCATGGCAAGAACCATAACGAGTACAACTCAACAAGGGATATGCTTTTTTTATGACTTTGCAACTACTAACATCTGAACTTCAAATGTAGTTTTCCATATAAGTATTCGTGTTATTTTATGGCTTCTGTCTGTACTTTTTGTTTAACAAAACCTCTTTATCATTACATTTATATTGTTGTCATTACTATTATTATCATAAAACTATATTTTTGGCATTAATATTTAATTTGTTGATGATATCTGAATTTTATTTTGGCTCTGTACCCTTTATTAGGATGTCTGTTTCTCCATGCCTCTTTGCCATTCGAAAGTGGAACAGGTTGCAACTGAGGATCTAGTTGAGTTGTCAGAGATTGAGAAGCAAAACTTAGGACAGGTTTGTATCTATATGCTACTTATACAATACTTGTTTTCCGGTTGATGTTTGTATTAATATCTGTGAATGATTGAAATGATCAATTCCTTGATAGCATGCTCATTGTTTTGTTATTTATTGATAAATTTGTACTGAATATTGAGAAACTTATCTGTCACTGCGGGTCCCAGTTAGCATTAAAGTAACTATCTGGAGTTTAATTTAGAATTGCTTGTAAAAATGTTTTTATGCTCTCCTAGTGTTATTAAATTACTAAAAGTGTTAATTTTTACTTGTATATCTAAATTAAACTTAACTAGTTTATGGATAAAAGATTCATTAATAAAATGTATGATTTAAATTGGTAATTGTCTTTCACTTCTTGTTACTAGTTGGCTTTCCCTTTGGTGTGTATATTGTGGTGTTGAGTTTGTCTATCAATTAACTGATTTATCTCCAACTTCAATTCTGTATTTATTTTTTTAGTGTATAAAAATTATATTAATTGGTGCTTGTTATCTGAAATAATGCAGATCAGGCGATTAAGGTCCTTCTCTGAAATTGATAATAGTCCAGAATCTTTGCTGTTATTTCGTGGAAACAACAATGTACATGCTTTATATGACCTTTTACTAAATTACAGGTGATTGACCTTATACTTGTAGATTTTAGTTTTTTTGTATCAGACTTATGACATGTTTTGATAAACAACTTAACTGAGCTTTTGCTGTGTAAGTTCTTATCAAATGAGAGCTTATTTGTAATCTTGAGTGTGAAGTATACTGAAAAATGAATATTATTTTGGAAAGTTGTAAAATGAACTACATTGAAATAAGCTAATCATGCTTATAGGAAGTTCATCGGTCTGCTTCATTAATCTATATTAAATCAGACTTTTTTTTTATGTTTATTCCTATATTTTTAATTTTGTTGCTGACTAACATTTTTATTGCCTGCACTTGCAGATTTCTCTTGACTTCACTGTCTAGTGTGGACATACCTGTCTTGTGCTCCCCTGTTCCATTTCGAAATTCTGCTTTGTCTTATCCTGATGTATGTCCTTGACTTCATTTTCTTTCCTTTTTATTTTTCCTGTACTTTGTTTCCATAATTGTCAAATTTAAGTTGATCATGGAACTCGTCCCATTCTTTTATAAGCAAGTAATATTACTAATATTTTTTAGCTGTCCGATTTTATTGTTACTAGCTGCTCTAATTTTCAGCTTTGTGCACTAGGGTAGTGTTAATAACGTGTTATCTTCTAGAAAACCACGTGGAGGGATCCAAATGCAAATTCAATTCTGTGATCAGTTTGTTTGAAGCTGCAAAAATTACTTTTGTTATGCTAGCTATTTAAATAACTGGATTTCATAAACTTCTGTTTCTCAGATTAAATGCACCGAGACAAGAAGAGCTGAGGACATCGCTTCTTCTTCTTATAATGGGTCTATATGGAAAGATGGGGAGTCTATACAAGGATCTTCAGATGGCCTTTGTACCATTGAAATTAAGGATGCACTTCTTCCACCTTGGATTATTTGTCGTATATGTGCATTGATGGCCTTCGAAGGAAGAAGCTTTGAGGCAAGGTATGAATAGCCTTTATTTGGTGATACTTTTTTCAGAAATTTGAGCTGTTTCGATATGATAATTTCATGTGGTTAATACAGCTACTTTTATGGTCATCTATAGCTGTGCGAACAATTAGGATTGTGGACGGGTTGGAGGTTATTGAATGATAGTGACTATATACATGCGAATTCAAGTCACCCGGATTTAACTTTATAATAACACTAGTTGGTAATGAGCCATGGTTTTGAAAACAAATAAAGCAGAACCCGGACTCTTATGATTGTGATTGGTTGACTGGACGCAGGGGCTTGGGTTTGGTAATTGTTACCCAACCAAACCATTTTCTAACAGGAAATAAAATGATCAAGTTTTATAACCAACTTCAATCAACCAGTTATTATAAAATTAGTTAAAAATTGTTAATTGGTTATGCTTATATTTTATAAGCAAGGCTAGTTTCAATATTTATGGTTGAGCTTTGGTAATGAAGCTTTCTTACATGTGAATAAGAAAAGTTGGGTAGATGTATGTCTAATTAAATTTTATATTTGGATTTTTGAACAATTAGGCTATTTTAGTTTGAGAAATTTTTATCTTTTCCTATTTTTAATAACTTGTCAATTGTTTCGAGTGACGGTGAGCTGTATCTAGTAAGTAGAATTTCATGAGCATTTATGCGATGTCAAAAGTTTCCGCTCCACAGTCTGTTTGTGCTATACATAGTTGTTTGAAACCTAAACGATGTTTGTTTATCATATGGCTCACAGTTTTGCGACGGATTTTAGCTCAATTGGGTTGAATGTTGCCTTGAAATCAATTTGTGACAAGACGGAATCGAAAGCTGCTGATAGTGAAAGCGTACAAGACCACATGAATACTTTTGGCATTCCAGAAGCTGTAGTCACTTCTCTAATGTGTTCGACTTCATTAAAAGGCCTAAGGTACAGTGATGGTTCTTATACAGCATCGCTATCCCCTGTATAATCTTGTCAAAACAAGGAACTTGTATTCATCACGTTAACTTATTTAAATGGCTTCCTGATGCTAGACCCGCCAAAAAAAAAATGGGGTTTTGTACTTTTAAATCCAAAGCTACTGGAACATGTTGCCAACCAAGAATATATAATATCCTTGTCAACTGCGAGTAGCAAATTTTGGCAATTGGTGAATTTGGAGCATCTCACTCACGATTTAAAAACTATGACCTTGAGTTTCGAACTGTCGAACTCATTGTGCCTGTATATCGTACATTCAAACTTTTGTACTCAAGAACATGTAATTCGTCAAGTTAACTACACTGGAAATTTATGTATTCATGTCCACTGATCCGATAAGGATTTAACCGATCGGTGCAGAAGTACAGCAATTTATTGGTGAAACAATTTTTGGATTACCTTATTTATTCGAATTATCTTGGAACTCTACACATCAGGGCAATGATGGAGAAGGTGGTGCAAAAGTTCTGGCTGCTTTAAAGTTCATTTTGAACAAGCGTTAATAATAGACGTCTTCAATTTGTCATGCATTTACAAATGGGTGTCTTGAGGAGTTGGTCTATTTGATTTCATTTATTTTCTTAAAGATTTCAAATTAAATCAATTTGATGTAATGTTGGATTGCTTTTAGTTAAACTATTTTAAGGAAAAATTATGTTTTTATAGAGATGTTTTTTCTTATAAAGAATTAATATTTGAATAAAGATAAACCGAGAGATTCAGACAAATCAATTATTAGTTTTGATATTATTTTGAATTAAATTTAAATAAAATGACATGATTAATATTCTTTATATTATCCTTTAACAATTTGAACAAGTATGTGAATAAGTTGTACTAAGCATGATTTCTTTACTAGTTGATAGTGCAAAGATACATTTTTGATATAAATATATAAGTCTTGCACAACATTGCATTAATTTCTTAACCTGAATAAAACAATAGTTTAAAACTAGACGTTTAAATAAAAAAGGTTTACAATAAGTAAATTTAAAAAGTTTAAAAGTTGATCGTATAATCAGATTAGTTTAAGTTCAGATTTAATAATTTGAAGAAACTTAATTTGATTTGAATTATTGAGATCAATCCGATCCCGGTGTTCTATATCTATAAAACCATAGCCGTGATCTGTGAATAGTGAGATTGTTGTTTCACCAGTAATCCTTACAAGAACACGTGCCTTCTTTAAAATGATGGAATCGATTTCGATCTCTCATTATCAACTCTACTTGGAAAACCTTCGAAATCAACTTGGTAGCTGTGTGACAATCTTCACAGACACGCAAGTTTTTAACAATCCGAATGGGTGTAGGAGCCCGAATCTTCATAATTCCATATGCAATGGCCAGCTTCTCACTATGCCTGTGAAGTGCACCTTCCTTTTCCTCTTCATCAATGTCAAACAATGTCTCACCTGTATTCCCAACATACCCAACTACTTTTATTTTTTTGAGTATTATATCTTCCCACATTCTTTCTATTTTCTCTATTTCCGGGTGTGTTTTATCTCCAATAGTAAATTCGTGAATCTTTCCATCTACCTCAATTAAACTATATCCAGGTGTCTTTCTTACTCCTTTGTCCTTCATCATCTGCCTCATAATAGTAACATCTTTCCACTTATTTGCGCGGGCGTATATGTTCGAGAGTAGCACATAATGACCACTATGTTCTGGTTGCATCTCTAACAAAATTTTCCCCACCCTTTCCCCAACTTCTACATTCTTGTGAATTCTGCATGCTCCTAGCAGTGCTCTCCATATTGGAGCATTTGGCTTCACAGGCATTTCAAGAACAAACTTCTCTGCCTCTCCCAACTTCCCTGCACGACCAAGAAGATCAACCATACATCCATAGTGCTCCAATCTTGGCTCCACTCCATAATCTTCTTTCATGCTTTCAAATATTTCCAAACCCCTTTCAACCATTCCTGCATGGCTGCAAGCTGACAACACTGCAGTAAACGTAATGTCCCTTGGAACCACCCCCGTTTTCAGCATTTCTGAAAAATACCAGAGTACTTTCTCTGCATAACCATGCATGGCCAGTCCAGCAATCAAAGCTGTCCAACAAAGCACATCCTTTTCTGGCAGTGGCTCAAAAACCTCAACAGCTTTCCCAAGGTCCCCACATCTTGCATACATATCAACCACAGCTGTCCCAAGAATCAGATTCAAACTTAAGTTATTTCTCATCACATAGTCATGAGCTTTCTCCCCCATTGCAAGAGCCCCCAAATGAGCACAAGAAGATATGACACCCACCATCACAGTCTCATTAGCCACCACCCCTTCTGCCTGAAGAGCCTCAAACATCTCAACCGCTTTGTCAAAACAATTGTTCCGAGCATAACCACTAATCATCGTGCTCCACGTCACTAAATTCCTCTCGGGCATTCTATCAAACAGTTGTCGTGCAGATTCAACATCTCCACAACGGTGATACCCCGCTATCATGCTAGTCCATGAAACTACGTCAAATCGACCAATCCTCCGAAAAATGCTCCTTGCAGCTTTTATATCCCCAACAGTTGCATACATATGAAGAAGGGAGTTTTGAACGAAAAAATTAAGTTCAAATCCATGCTTAATAATTTGACAATGTGCTTGCATGCCCATAGGTGCAGACTCAAGCTGAGTACACGCTTTAACCAAAAAAGGGTGAGTGATATTATCAGGTATGAGACCAAAGCGTAGAGCTTTGATGTAATAGTGAAAAGAATTTTGTGGGTTTTGGCTGGTGGAACAGCCTCGGATGAGTGCATTGTAGATGAAAAGGTTGGGATTTTCTATTTGGGAGACGACCCTTAAGGCGTAATGAAGCAAGTTGGTAGTTGAGTCTATGCAGAAAGCAACGATGCGACTCGCTACAAAGACGTCGAAGAAAAGGTGGGTTCTTAGCAAATGGGCATGCACGATTTTCAGGTCCCCAACATTGCAACAACGCTCCAACACCACAAGTTTCGGATTTTTAAGCCTCAGCGTTTTCAGAATTGAGTTGCTGCCACTGCTGTTGCTCATGTTCTGCCAAAAGCAACATGATGCAACGACATTTTTATAGTCATGCTATATATTAACTTTTATACTCTACATTTTTCTAATTTTTTCAAGCTTTTTAATTCATATTAACTTTATGAACAGATAACCATTTAATAATGATGTGAAATATAAGTTGACATGTTATTATTATTATTTTCTAGGAATACCTATGTACCAGTTCAGGCACACTAATCTGCGATGGACGAGAACACCATTTGTTTATTAATTATTGTTATTTAGAACTAACCTCTGTTTGATATTGTTTGTTTTTGTTCACATGAATTCTTCTATAAATATTTATAACTACAAAAAAAAACTAAATTCCTCTCGAAAGTTAAAATTAACTGTTGTATAACTTTTTAAAGAAGTTAAATGAGGGTATTTTTTAAAATTAATCAATAAGTTTATATGAAATATTTCTTTTTCTTCATTTCTTTTCTTGAAGTGCTTGTTGACAAACTTGCCAAATACAATACCATGTCTCAAGGGAAAGCAAGTTATACAATCTCTTTCCATCACATTTATATGGATATCCTCCATCAAGTACATGTATGCAGTGAGAATAGTTTTACACTTTTGACATAATTAACAGCAACGGAAGTTTGTAATAACATTTAAAAAGGAATATAAAGCGTACAAAAACAATCAATGAAAAAGTAATCAAAATGTCAAAATTGATGCAGAGCATCTTTCTGAATCAAGGATCAGCAATATCGTTAGTTACAGTGAATTTCTCTAGAAAGAGAACTTGAAAGCTCCTGCATTAGCATCTGTGACACAATCCCAGAAGGGAAGTTTCCTCTGCTGGATCTTTCTCTCTTCTTCTTTCCGAGTCAATTCATCAATTTCTCCTGGAAAACAAGCCTCAATAGCATTCTTAAACTTATCGTACAAATTCACTCGATCCCTTGTTCCAGATACCAGTGTGCTAGCATTTGGACTTTTAAGAAAATCCAAGACCTTTACCAAATTTCTCCTGCAACAAATACATTTGATATTAGATTATCATTTTCACAAGCAAAATACAAAGACCAATCTAAATTTGAAATATCACTAAATTATTAGTAAATTTAATATTAAGAAGTTTCAATAAGTATTCAGGTTTCAAGACAAAAACAAACATGCTGTTATTGTTGAGATATACATTATGCTCATCATCTGCTTATTAATGACTGTGTTACACACATGGACAGATTAGATGTTATACAACTAATCAACAGAACAAGATCAGAATAGTCAATCCATCACACCTACAAAAGTTGAACATGTATCAAACTACAACTAAGGGTATAAAAATGACCAGCACAGGTCCATTCAGACACGGAATCAAATGAAGTTAGCCATAACTCTATGAAGCTGTTCTCAATTATTAGCTTAAAAAAGCAAAGAGTAACAATTAGTTTAGGTTCAATGAACCGAAAATCCACAGTCACTAGAAGTTCGATACTAACTATTTTATTAATCAAACAACATAAAATCCACAGAAATCGATAAAAGACCTCACCTACTAACATAGTTTTGGGTTATGGCTATAGATTCCTCCAGGTTGATCACCAAATGCCACCATCCACTAGGCACAAAGATGACCTCTCCAGCTTTACACACACACTCAATTGGTTTCTTTTTCCAATTTTTGGTTGCACCATAGAAGTTCATGAACCATTCCATTATTGAAACAGGAGATGCCACATCGGCCCCATCAGGACTGGGATGAACACCAGGTGGAATCACATCAGGAGGAAACAAAATCCATTTCTTGGAACCCTTGATCACTGCATTCCAAGCCGAGGTCGAATTCGGATCAACATGGAAAGAGGATCCAGACCCTGCAGGTCCAATAATAATCCACCTGTAGTCTGGCCTCTCATTGCCCAAAACACCAAACAAGTCTTCTCTAAAGTACACTGGAACCTCATATTCATCACCCAATTTTGGAACTTTTTCAGCAAACTTGGGATCAAACAAATATAAAGGCCTTTCCTCTCTAACCTGATCCGAGTACCCAAAGTAATCTCCAAGCTTCATCTCCACTGGCCCAACTGAAAACTTAACATCACCACACAATCTTACCAAATAATCCCTATCCCAATTTCTCAACGCACCCCAATTATCAATACACCCTTCCAACAACACCGGCTTATTAGGCTCCTCATAATTCAGCACAAACTCCTCAACCGAAATTCCCCTTTTACGAACCACATTATCCCTTTCCAACCACTCAGGCTTCATTTCAAGGTTAGCACAGAGCCAACTCTGGAAGAGATAATCCGAGTAAAAGTCTCTAACTTTGAAACCCCCAGGAGCAATATCGGAGTTACCAAATGAAGGGTAAAAGGCAGAAACATAGGTGGATTTCCAAGACCCTTTGTACTGAAACCCAGAAAGAAGCTTCTCCAACACGAGATTCTTCCAAAGGGGTTCATGGTTGGTGAACACGTAGAAAGACTTGCTCACAGCGGCCAAAACCCCTAAGGAGGAAGCATCCAAAAACCCGAGCATATCAAGAACAAGCTCATCCGAAAGGGTATGAAGATTACCTAAGCCGGTGTCTCTAGAGTTAATGGAACTGGAGTTCAGATAGAGATTTCCCAAGGGTTGAACACCGTGAGTGTGTGACGGAGCAGAACTTTTGATGCTGAAACCTTCCTCAGCAACTTCTTCTTCTTCTTCATGTTCTTGTTCCACTAGACGTGCTAACTCTTTTGATATGGAAATGCAGCTTCTTGTGGTTGTTTTTCTGCTTCTGATGGTTTTCTTTGATCTTCTTCTGACACGGAACAACAGGTTTCTCATCCTGAAGCTCCGCATGGCGGAAACCGATGGCCGGATTATTGGTCTGAATACGCGCCGCCGAAGCCTACCAAAACCCACAACCCAAAACCCGAGTAAGGTAAATAGAAATTAGGACTATTTTATGAACACAAAAACTACATTACTTCTATCTAACTCCTTATTACGATGAAGTGTTATATTCCAATTTAATTAAAAATGAAACAAATGATTTTTAATATCTTGATATTAAAATTTAAAAAAGACAAGGTAAACACGTTTTATATTTGAATACATTATCGATTCAATATAAATACACCTCCAATTCGTAATATATTGCCCACCTTAGAAAATTTACATAAAATATAATAATATTAAAATATGAGACATTTTCATAATACTAAATGCATAAAAACTGTGTGATAAAGTTTTATTTCTTAACGATTTCATATATCCGATAAGATTTTCATTACATTTATATTTGTTAATATTTATATAATTTATTAGGTGAATAATTTTTCATCTAGATCGTAAAAAAAATAAAATCAAAGTAAGTAATATTTATATAATGAATCAAAATTATTATCTTCATAAGAAAAAACGTATTTCTATATTTTTTTAATATGCTTCAATAAGATGTTTTTATTTATGAAAATGCGATATTAATATTATTTTAACAGTAGAAAAAATACATAAAAAAATATAATTTATCCTTTCCTTCAACTTTTTATTTTTCATGTTATTTTTTCTAGTTTGGTGAGAAAAAATTAATTATTTTATAATTTTTATCAAAATTATTTTAATTTCGACCACAACTTAAAAATCAATCAAAGTGAGTCTCGATATTTTATTTTTATAACTCATTATTTTTTTCTTACAATGGTTTGTAACAATAATTATAAAATTAACAATATAATACAAATTTTGAATGATAAATTAATTAAAAAATCTAAATGGAACTAGAAATAGAATCACATCTAACCCAAAAAATGTAAACTAAAGAGTAAGCGTTTTTTTGGATTGATAACATGTTATGAAAATATGAACTTAGAATATGTATAATAGATAAGAGAACAAGAGAGAATAAACTAAAATAAAATAATTTTCTTGTATATTTTTACCAAATAAGAGTCTCCTATTTATAACATAACTCAACTTGAGTTATAAACAACTCAAGCATTACCATTTATATAAGAGAATCAAACATGAAATATAAAAAAGCCACTATAATAATTTTTCATAACAAAAGTTATATAAATATGTTTTTATTTTATATAAAATAAATATGATTTTGATTTTGGCCTCTTTAATTTTTTTATAGTTCCTCTAAAATTATTATTATTATTATTATTGCTATTATTATTGTTATTATTATTATTATTTATTT
>Ga0123340_1003871_pt1 | contig 14083 bp, 7 predicted proteins | sample SirMexnodulemix_FD_89961 | JGI IMG/M metagenome (GOLD analysis project Ga0123340, IMG submission 89961) | Root nodule microbial communities of legume samples collected from Mexico - Siratro Mexico nodule mix | ecosystem: Host-associated > Plants > Roots > Nodule | place: Mexico: Nepantla... | reverse complement strand
TTATTATTATTATTATTATTATTATTATAAGAAGAAGAAAAAAAATAAAAGAATTTCATTAAATTGAATTATAAAATAAAGTAAAATTTAATGAAAACTATCTCATAACTTAAATTTTAAAATATAAATTAAGAAGTCTAAAAACTGCTCCTTCCCATGTATGGAATTTTACCATATCATATGAATTGTGGTATTTTTTAAAAATTAAAAATTCCAATATATAATATGATGTAGTTCTACACTTTATAATATTATTAGATTTTAATTTTCCAAATTTTTTTTTAATCACAATTTCTAGTTCACACCCACATTCTGTAATTGATTTTTTATATTTTAATTATGGTTGTATTCATCGCCCATTTTCTTAACTTTCGCTATCATCATTCTTAAATTGACTACCATTCCTTTTATTATTGCCTCTCATTGTTATTTGTCACTATCTCTTTGTTCGATTACTAGTATCTTGTTTATTATCAATGTTAATATATTTACACAAATACTTATCATGTATATTTATGATAATCAACTCTACGCTCTTGTCACCGTACTAACCAACATTATTTACTATTCATACATGTAGGTACCATCAATGCATGTCATGGTCATGGTGCCTATTATACAGACGTTTGTTTTTTTGCATTTATTTTTAGAAGAAAAAAAAGTCACATAATTTATTTATAAATTCGTTTATGTATAAATTTAAAATAAAAATGTTAATTACCTATACTAAAAATCTATACAAATTAATTTATGTACAAGTTAATTTTAACTTGAAAATAAATTATTTTTTTAAAGAAAAACTTATAGAGAAAAATACCTGAACAAACTCTAGATTGTTATCCTCTTTCTAATCATTTTCATTACCAACATTATTTTTATCATTTACAATACTATATTGTTAGTGTTATTATAAACATTTTTTCTATAGATTAATTCTATTTCCAAACATTTTATATTATTATTATTAAGTTGCTTATTGTACATAAAAAAGTTTTTTATGTTAATATTCCTTTTGTAACCTTTTATCATAAGAGATTACTAATAGCATATAATTAGACAGTAATGAAATATAATATTTAATCTACCAACTAGTAGTATATATAAATATAATATGCTTCACAACATTCAAATATAAAGTCTTAATAAAATGGTAGAATATCGCCTATAAATAAAATATCAAATTTTTAAGTAATTTTATTGTTATTCCTTTTTACTATTGAACCATATAAAATTATAGTAGTTTACAAACATATATCTAAAGATGGACTAATTTAATTTTTAAATATCATATTATAATAGAATACATATAATAGAATATTATAATTGAATACGTACATATCATATAAACATCAGTTTTATCACATTTTTAATAAATATATCGCAAATTACACACCAAAATTAAAAAAAAAATCCTCTATAATATATGTTAGGTATTCAAGTGTGAGTCTAAGTCCCACATTGGGTATGAATGAGAAAGTTGAACAACATATAATAAACAAGATCCACAAACCTAACGTCTTAAAGTTTTGGATTGAAGATGGTGTCATTCCCTTATATGTTGACTCATGTCTCATTGTTTGAGATCTCCCGGTGTTTCCCCCTCAGATTCTCTCGACAAGTGATATCAGAGCCGTTGGTTTACGGCTTGAGCGAGTCAATTGAGCAAGTACAGTTTGACCCTGTATCAAAAGTCTTCTTGATAGTGATTTCAAGCAAGCGTTTTCCGTAAAGTCCCCCGTATAAGTGTGAGTAGTCCAGTATAAATATCTATCAATGTGGTGGAGGAGTGACTCTCACTTAAAGGTAAGTAGGTACATGTTTCACTAGAAATTAATATTTTACATATTAAATATAACCGCGTACAAATTTACTTTATACTCATATTAAAAATTAAATACGGTCAATATATGTTATTTGTAAATAAACTTAAATTGTGTTATATTACAAATTTTAAGAAAGAATTATAATTTTTGTTTTAAAAACGACATTAAAAAATAACAGGCAAACACCGTTTGAGGAAACAACCATTACTTGAGCACTTTTATCTTTAAGTATATGGTGTGTACTATTTTAGAATTCATGCGTCACCATCTTTATAAGGAATTAATTATTTGTTTTTCCACGGTATTCTTTATCAATATTTTTCTCAAATGATATACAAAAACTTACTCAATCATTCGACACCTAACATTTTAGAACACTTAATAACATACATTTATACATTTCAAATATAAAATATACATTAATTTCATTACATCCATATTCACTACATTAACTCTACACAATATAATTATAAAGTAAATTTCATGCCATTTAACCTAGTGGTGGAAAATCACACATATAATATGATTATAGCGTGATTGATTTTATAAATAGACTACCACTTCTATTAAATCCCAACTTTTTTATAAAATAAATACCACAAATAAAATATAGTAAAAAACTAATTTAATATATACTTAAAAGTAATATCAATAATTACTAACACGTTAATATTTATTTAATTATTAAATTTTGACATTACAATTATGACAGCAATAATGTCCAATGTATTTTCATTTCCCAATTCCACATGTGGAATATTCATTCCCCTTTGTATATTCCTTTAGTTATTTTTTAAAGGAAGTGTTAGTTTGACTTATGTTGATTTAAGAAATTACTTTGCGTTACGTTAGGAGGAAATTTCGTTGTACATGATGAAAAAATGTGATAGTAATTTGTAGAAGGAGAAAAGTTTCAATAGAAGGAAAGTGACATAAGATTACAAAATATATGATAAAAATTTGGGTGCAGACTTTAGTGATTACACGTATGCAATGTCAATGGTCCCAATTCAACAACCTCTGATGTGTACATGTTTTTTCTTTTGACCACTTTGTTTGGCAAAGGAGTTCCTTAGAGCAAGGCCACAAATAAATCGTGGTTCTAAGGACGCGGAGGACTATAAGGTTGGAAAGGCCTCTAGTGTTACCATCAGTGAAGGACAAAGTCGTTGCTTGCCAAAACAACAAACTCACCGTGACATACATCACACCCTTTAATTCATTATTTCTAGATTTTCGCAGTCCAAATTCATTACGTATCATATGATCTTAGGTTGATTTTTTTTTTATTTTTCTTGTGTAATAAATGTATAATAAGACCGATCCACTCACTCATTTAAATTACATTTATATTTAAAAATACTTTTTTTTATTAAACGTTGTGTTTTTTCACAAGTTGATCTGAGATTTTTATATATGAGATTTTTATCATGATGTGTCGTTGACCGGAAAGAAGTACATCTAGAAGTCCTTCATAAATTAGATATCTAACCCAAACATTTAAAGTTTATTTAAAAATTTATAAATAGAAAGATGATCTCAAGACACAAGGTACTATTATTTTAATCTTACTCATTCTCTAACTCTTTAAAACTCATACGGTTAATTGATTTGAGCGTCAGAGTACTTGCAAGGATCGAGAACGTAACTAGGAGCAGGAAAAACTATAACAGGAACTTGGAAGCAGTTGAAGCTTATTAGAGATCTCACATCAACTAGAGATAAGATCTTTCAATAGTTTATAAATGGGTGCAAACCTCACCTTTAAAGGCGATTTTGTAAAGTTAAATTAGGCTTAAAGTCCACCTCTTGATATGATATCAGAGCTTATCCTAGCAAGATTGTTGGGCCTATTGGGCCATCCGCGACCTTTACATATAAGTTTCACGCTCGAGTTGAGGAGACTCAACGTGACGGGGGGTGAGCCTATCCTAGAAAGGATATTGACTAAAGATGAGACCTTTTAAACTAGTTTTGTAAAGTTTTATAAGTTTGAATTAGACTTAAAATCTATTTCTTGATAATAAAGTCCGAAAACTCTAACCAAGTTTAAGTTTAATTCACCATATTCAAATATTATTTAAAAATTGAAAGCATTTAATAAAATATTTATTGTGCATCAAATTTTAAACTAGTTTTGTAAAGTTTTATAAGTTTAAATTAGGCTTAAAATCTATTTTTGATAATAAAATCCTAAAACTCTAACCAATCGTGTTTAAGTTTAATTCAACATATTCAAATATTATTAGAAAATTGAAAGCATTTGATAAACATTTATTATGCATCAAACGATTTGTAAACTGTAGAAAAACATAATAAAATCATGAATCTTATCCTATTAAACATTGACGAGCTATAAAATGATATTGATAAAAAAATAATGTTTTCAACACCCTAGCAAACAAGCAAACAAATAAAATAAGGTGTACTTTTAAATACCACCCTTTATTTGCTAGCTCGTATAACAGTGAAAAACACTAATTCCTATGTAGCTTGAATTATATTGAACTTATACTAGCATGGGCATCTAAAATTGAATCTTTCTCTATGCACCAAATATAAAAGCCTATCAGATTAATTGACAACTCATACATAACATGTGTTTTTATATTTGGATTCCACGAATATACTCTTGTATTCATTCCCTATCTTTTAAAAGTGCACTAATTTTAAAAAGATAATATGCAGGAATTACAACAAAAATAATCAGAACTAGCTAATAATCCAATTTTATATTGTAATTTGCATCAGTTCAAAAACTTCCAATACATTTACCTTATTATTCCTAGAAATAATGTTATTTTCTCTTCTACCATATACCTCTCATCATGTTCATATTCTTTCAAAGTAGGTATGGTACCCTATTGCATATTATTGATAGCTAGGTTATGTGATTGAGAACTTCCTCCTGTTCATTTGTTTATGTATGAGACTTTGTTGCATGTAAAAACAGGTGGTTGGTTGTTTGATTCTAGTGACCACATATAACATAGATATTATCCCTAATAAATAACTTAAAGAGAAAACTTGCAAAAAACAAAGTAATAATTAACTTGTAAAGAACAATAATTAACTCATAAGAAAAGATGATTCTTGTGCATACATTTGGAATGAGGGGCTGCTCTATATATTATGCAGGCCAATGAGCAAGGAGGGAACACCTTGTCAAGAGAGAAAATGTCACTGCCCAACTAAAAATTGTTGCAATAAATAAATTTATAATAATTGAGTTGTTTGAGTTAGGAATATATAAAAATGGGGTGAGACATGTCCATATATAGCATCATAGTTTGATCAAGGTCAGAAGGTCAAGAGAATGAAAACCAATAAAAAAAGGAAATGAAAGGAAAATACATGAATAAGCCATTAACTTCATGTAATATTTAAAACAATGTTCTAAAATATGATAGTTTTGACCATGCTAATGAAGATGGGAAACTACTTGCTCATGCAAATTAAATGTTTTTGTTGCAAAATTCTTTAAAATCAACTGATCACAATTATTAGAAGTAGAATGAAGTTATCCAGTGTAATGGGTGGGTGGCATATAAATGGTGAATGACTTTTTATATCACAGGACACAAAATAGAGATATGAAAGTGATGGTTTAACCATACAGAACCTATGTTTAGTGGAGGAGTTGATGGTTTTTCTAGCATCAACGGCAAGACTCAAATGAGTGGTTATTATAGAATTTTGCTACTTTTTTCTACATTCAATGGTCATAGATAATTCTGATTGGAGTTGCGTTTCGAATTCATCATAACTTGTTAATCATTCCCGTTTTTTCTTCATAATAAATAGTTGTTCTTATTCACACTATGTTTATAATACAATCTTCGTAGTTTGTCCAAACTATTTTTTAAGGAAACTGAAGAATCTAAAAAATGTAAGGTCTCTTCCTAACAAAATTTGTCTGTATAGGCTGTTAGAACCTTCAACTACTTAGTTTAAAAAATTTGTGTTCTTTTTTGTGCAATTAAACAAATTTAAGTTTAAATTGGGAGTGACAATTTAAGTTTAAGACTAACCAAATACATTTAAGCATAAGGATTACTTAATTCTGTTTTGCTAGTGAATTCTTTAGATTTCAATTTTAGCACCTACATATTTTACACACCCATAATTTCACGCAGCCTTCTCAGTGACAAAAAAAATTAAGGACTGCGAAAACTCCTAAAAGTATGTTTAAATTTTTTTTAGGAAGAATGAAAGTGTAGTGCTAATAAGCATAGTAAATTAATTATTGAGTTTTTAATGAGAGATATGCTTAAATTTAATAGTATACCATGTTTTAAATATGATTAACATTAAAGAGAAGATATATATATAAAAAACAGCTTATGAAAATTCTAAATATAAAGATAGAGTTCTCAAATATGAAAAAAAAAATTAGGGGTGGAAGAGACTTGATAATTATACTACTAAATCAAAATCTATTAATTTTTTTTATATAACATTCAACTTTCTCATCTTTATTTAGTTTAAAATTTTTAATTTATATTTATATTTTTTCATTTATCTCAATATATTTTCCTTAGCTTTATTACTATGTGAATTGTTTTTACTACAACACATGTTCGTCTTTGTCTATTGTCATCTACTATTACTATTTTTAGAACTGAGAAAAATTTAACATTAATAAAACAGGATTATGTCTATAAGAAATCATAACAGTATTTTTACAAAAAGTCTTAAGACTAAGTGTTTATTGATATTTTTTAGTTATATATCATTCAAACTTTATTATTTTTACTTAATCTAAAATTTTCATCTTATACTTATATTTCTAAAAATAATAAATTACAATAATAAAGATAATATCCGTAAATTACAATATTTGGAGGATATACCGCCACAACCGGAGGGGATTGGAAGCGATTTTCCTGAACTCATTTCTTAATTAAAAAGAAGGACAACGAAAAGTAGCAAAGTTCAAAATTTAGGTTAAAAAAAGTCATAAATTCGGTCCGTCATAATGGGAGTGAAAGGAATAACTTCATGTTGTCAACAACCTAATTCAGAGTACTTTTTCCTACTCTTTAGCAGCATATATTTTCTTACTTTTTTAAAGTATATAATTCTTTTATTTTAACTATAATTCAGCATGTGCAATTTTACTTCATTATTGATAAATTACATAAACATATAAATTATAGATTCAAATCAAATAAGAGATTTTTGTTTTTAATTGTTGTCGTTGAATAAACTAGTTTCATGTATGACAGAAGATAATTTGTGAAACAATGGTTTGATGTTAGGTGTGTTTGGTTAAGTATTGAAGAGAACATGTTAAAAAAAAATGATTTTGTGTGATTGGTAGAAGGATAAAATATTATAATATTTTTTTACATGCTTTTACTTATGAGTCTATTTTTTTATTAAATCAATTAAATTACATAAGTTTTGAATTTTTTTTTTGTATATTTTTATTCTACTAAATAATTCAACATTATTTTTTTTGTTTATCTATTTTCTTATCTCAAATTATTCTATTTCCATTTACTTTATTTATTATTTTCTCAAAACCAAAACAATGCTTGAGTGATTTCAATGTTAGTGGTATTTGCACCTTTTAATTTGCCAAAAGAAAAAAAAATTGTAATTCAAGATTAATACATTTTTTTTATTCTTTAAATTGCTCTCAGATAATAACTTATTTAAATTATATTCATATGAAAGACACTCCACTAATTAGCCTAATAACATATCATTAATTATGTAAATATATTTCAAACTAGTACAATGAAATATTATGTGAAGCAATTAATCAAATACCTTTGTAAGTTAGGAGGTGGAAGGAGGCATGTGAGTGAGTTTCGGGGTTGTTGGCAGCATCACACCCAACAACAAAAGCTGGTGAAGGTGAGGTCAGAGATGATTAAATTTCTTCAATATTTTAATATTTTTATAAAGATTTTTATTCAAAGCCATAAATTCTATTTTAATAAAGTATTTTAAAATTTAATAAAGGAAACAGTGTTAGATTACTTCTGTAATAATGTCTCATTATTTTATGTGATTATCAATTAAGTCACAACTTTCTCAAAGAAAAAAAAAACATCACATGCTAAATTAGTATTATTTAAAACAGTCAAATATTTATTGATTTAATTTTAATATCACTAAATGAGAATAGCTTTAATTTTAAAATTGTGGAAAAAAAACTAAATGACTAATATATTTTAATATATTTATAAAAGATAATTGTGTGGATGTCAAAGAATGTATCTGTCATTAATTAAAAAGTATTACATAATATAGAAAACTAATTATTAATAGTCTCAAATTCGAATTCTAAAAATATAGTAAGGTTAAATATTCAAGTTCCGTGATCCCTGATGATGGCAGAAAAACCTGACTTGAGGAAGTTGTCTTCTCTAGGGTGGGGCCCACATATTTTCTCGAGAACAACAATAGAAGTAATTACTACGTAACAGAAAAAATTGTCTTTGATTGCCATTTTTATTTAACTAGATTTATAAAAGTTGAAATAATAATAATTACAATTTAAAACATTCATTTGAAAAAGAAGAGAAAAATACTGTGGTTATGGTCTAAATAAAAGCAATTATAAAAAAATGACTTGTAATAATTAATTTATTCAGTTGGTCTGAGACAACTCAAGGAGAAGTAAACGTTTTCACACGTACGAAGCGGCAAAACACGTGAGTTTCTAGATGTTTGACAAATTTTTCAAAGGCTTGTTTTCTGCTCTGTCATGTCACCATTCAAATCGAAAGTGGTTTCGCATTTGCATGCTTCCGTCCACATTTATTCTCCCCTGTTTTTTTATTATTTCTATGCTTCAATGGTCAAAGACTTTCAAAAAGTTCTGGGATTCTAATACCACCCTTCATAGTCAAAAAACCAACGCTTCCTCAATGAAATAACACAGAAGAAAGTGATCTTTAGACACATCTTCATTTGGAATTTGGGTAAGGTTGCACCTACTCCTTCAACTTTCCAACAACGCTGTCTCTGTCTCTGTCTTCCGTTTCAATCCCTTATCTATTCTTCGTTTTTCCTCCTTATTCTCTGTTCCTTCTCTGTTTTTTTTTCATGGGAGTCTCCTTCTGCTGTACGTGCTTTAGTCCCCTTCCTTCTCTCGCACTCTTGAATTTCCGTAGATCAACTTCGTCACCTGCAAAAGCTATCTGATTTCTGTTTGTGTTAAAAAGGGGCATGCATGCATTAAAAAGACAACCTTTGAAAACATATATGGGTGTAGCTCTGTTTTTTTTTTTTTGTTTTTTAGCCTGTGATGAGATAGATCTTTTAGATATATTGTTTGTGTTTTGCTGAGGTTTGCCTGAGAATTTGGTTTTCCCTATTTATTAGGATTTTAATGCGACATATTTTTGCATTTGTTGTGGTTAATTGAGTTTTGATTTGACTGGATGGAACAGTCACAGTAGGATCGGTTGATACGAAAGGTGAGGCAGGGGACACTCGGAAAGAGATGGCTCAGAACGGAAGAGTTATGCAAAATTGTGTTTATGCTCCTAATCCCTACCATGAATGCACCGAGGCTTGCTTGAAAAGGATCAAGGAAACTAAGCCTGGCAAGCCAAGTAAAAATAAAAAGAGTTCTGGTCAGTTTTTTTTTCCTGTTTCCTTAACTTTTCTCATAACTGCTATCACTGTATTTTGGTCATCAATCTAATCTTTTTTCGAATGAGTACCAATTAGATATAATTTGCACAAGTTTTGGAATTTGGGTTATGGCATTCTTTTTATCCTTTTTTAAAAATCACTTCTTTTGTACTATGGAGTGAACTGTTTAATTGGGATAACCTCTTGATGCTGGCATCAATTATTCGTGTCAAGGTTTTAAATTGTAGTCCCCATCATGTTTTTTCACCTGCCATAGACGATCTATGGCGATGTAGGGTGAAGAAAAGGAGAAGAAATAATGAGATTTATCTTTGATTTTGGCATAGTATCCTTGATCTTTTGGTAGAGCACACATTCTTAATCATAGTATCCTTATGCCTATAGAAACTAAGGACTCTCAACCACTCGTTGGCGTCTGATCTGAGATGTGGTTCTCCAAGAAATTGTGAATTGGGGCCTTTAACACTGTGGAAATTGCAGGAAGATGTGGCTGCAATTGCTGTAGTGATGTAGTCCCAGTGAGTTGACTTTGCGGATAAAATTGCGATCACTGAACAATTTTTCAAACCTTGTTCCCTGCATTCAGTTTCCCGTTGATTCACACATTCAACAACTCATGTTTTATTTCAACAAATCAGACTTAGAACATGCATCCAAAATTTTGAATCGTCCCTTCTTCATCTAACTGTTAATAATTCAACGAATGCGTGAAAAGTTGACTGCTTTGTATGCTACTAACTGATTACTGATATATGTTCCTGTTCTGTATGTCTGTTTTTCCTGTGCCCTTTAAGGGCATTTGTGATTGTTTGCTGAGGCTGTTTTCACTTGTTTATATACATCAACTTTGTTTTAAACTTTATAGTGAGCGTGCAAAAAAATATGTTGTTTATATGGTCACCAGTTACAAATTACCATGTATGATAAAATTATTGACTTTCGTACTAAGTATTTAAAAAGTCGGGTGATTTCTAGTTCAATGACAATGTAAAATTTATTATACTTATTGCATGAAAAATTAAATTGTAAAAACACTTCAAATTTAAGCAATATATATTTGGGAGTGCCCAGTTGCCAATGCCTGAACACTTGTAAGATCTGTCTTTCTTTTTTTTTTTTTCCAAAGATTATCGCAGAAGTGTTACGGATGGTGAACTTGGCAAAAAGGTGAATGAAGGAAAACGCAGGCCCTCCTCAGGTTGCCCTAAAGCATCTAATCCGTACCATGTCTGTGATGATTACTGCCAGAAAAGAATGTCTGGGGCTGATTCAGGTTTCCCTCCATTTCTTATCTGCCATTTAAGGATTTGTGATATAAATTTCGGTGAAAATTTTCTCATTTTAATCTGTTTAGTAGCTTGTAAATTGTGTCTTGTGTTGAATTTCTGCGCTCAGAGAATTTTAAAGCAGGATTTCTCCATTATCTGACTTAATCTTCAAAAAGAATTGTCATTTACATACACCCCATATGAAAAGAGTTGCAATTTTGAAGATTGAGTGTCATTACTGATTTCACTTCTGTTCTGAGTGCCATTGCTTTTTGCAATTTAAACATTACACAGCTCATTGTATAAACCTGCACTATATGTGTAATTGGTTTGTCTAGTTCAGAAATATATAGTTAATGTCATTCATACTAACGATAAGATAGACATCGATTATATATTTTATGATATAATATGAATGGACCACACGCTTCAGGCCACCATGATAATATTTATATATGATTCAACTTTGAATGGTGGTTAAGAAAACGCTAGCTGCCCAGCCATGTTTGCCTGCTAAATTTGTTTGACTAGTCAAAATATGTTACTTGGAGTTGATAAACAGATCATTGGTATACCTTAGATCTTCCATTATCAATATGTTCTGAGTATTCTCTTAAATTGCAGGTGCCATGTCATTAAACTTTGACACCAAAAAGAAGGTTGGTTATAAGCCAGAACTCCCAGTTCTTGACAGTGTTCCGCCCTCAAAAATTGGTGCTATTTATCTCTCTGATGCTTCATCCCCATTATCAAGTTTTTCTGAGCAGACAAAAGGGGAGCCAAAAAGCTCCGAGCTAATACCGGTTTCTGGAGAAATCCATGTCCTGGACGTCATGGTAGTGCCCTCTCTTTTCTCCTTTTTGGTCAAACCTCACATTTCTTCAGTCAAAATTTCTCTCTATATTATGGCCTAATACAAGCAAACCAAATAAAGCATATACTTGACTTGTCTCTTGTCCTTGTTTCTTTTGAAAGGCTACCAACAACAAGGTCCAATCAAAGCAGAATGGGGACAAAAACGCTTCACCAAAAGTTGTTCCAATCACCTCTGTTGATGACATGGGAGGCCTTACTAAATCAGATGGTGGGTCCATGAAATTTTGCTTCTCTGGTGGTCTCAATGAAGACAGTGATGGCGAGGAGACTGAGTCTGTGGTCTCTGAGGCACGTGTCCCAGTTGGAAAATACCATGTGAAAGAAAGCTTTGCTCCCATTCTGAGATCCATCTTTGAAAAATATGGTGATATAGGAGCAAGCTGCCACTTGGAATCAGTTGTGATGCGATCATACTATGTGGAATGTGTGTGCTTTGTGGTCCAAGAGCTGCAATCTACTCCAATATTTGAATTGACAAAGTCCAAAATCAAGGAACTCTTGGCCATTATTAAGGATGTAGAATCTGCTCAGCTTCGTGTGGGGTGGTTGCGCAGCATAGTTGATGAAATTGGTGACAGCATTGAACTGATCGATGAGCACCACATAGCAGAAATGGCAAAGGCTAACTCTGACCGTGAAGTGGAAACACTGAACAAGGAGCTAGAAGCAAACATGGAAAGTTTAGCTGAGAAAGAACAAGAGGTAACTGATATCAAAACAAGAATTGAAGAGATCAGAAAGCGCTTGAGCGAGCTTGAGCTCAGGTCTTCTCATTTGGACAAGAACATCTTGTTACTGAAATCCAAGGTTGATAATTTAGATAGCAAATGCTTGCTAGATGAACTAGTGTAACGAAACCGTTCTTTCAATTTCCTTATGATATTGCTTAAATTGTAGAATATGAAACTGAATAAACGCATCAAGTACGTACATTTTTAAGCTAGGCAAGGTTTGATATGATTACATATTGCACCCACACACGCACATTTTTAAGCTGTATTTCCATTTATTTTTATTTTCAATTTTACTTTTATCTAAATATCCCAACAATATGGGGTTCTTGAAAATGTAGTCGTAACCGACAAATTGAAGACATTGTTTTATCATCTGCTATACTATTTCTTTAGAACTGATATGATAGTCCCATATTGTTTCACTCTAAACATTACTTTGTTTTTGGTAGCACTTTACTTTGTTTTTGCTGAGTGTTTATATATAATATGGGTTTTGATAATCTTACGTGGTACCAGTCACGTAACGTGAGTTGACAATAATAATAATTTTTTAATTAGAGGTGGTAACTGAATTAAAAAATAATATTTTATTGAAAAAGAAAAGTTTAATGTGGAGATTAAGATGAATTTAAGTTTAGGATTGTATTTGGTGTGTGCTGTGGTTTATTGTGTGATGAAAGGAATATGGTTTATTGTGTGATAAAAGGAAATTCATAAACGATGGTTAGTCGTGAGGTTGCAAGTGGTTGTCTTTTTAGGTAGCAGTATGATTATGGTTTTCTCGTGTCTTCTCACCTATTTTTCATCTAAATTCTTGTCTTTTTCACTGACCTCTTTTTTTCCCCAACCACACCTTCAAGATGAAAAACTTTAAAACTTTGTTTTCTTTTTACGATATTAAGATCACAATAAACTTATCAGATCTTCTTTTTTTGACAACAGCGTTCCGATTTGAGCTTCTTCTATCCCTCCGAATGACTTCAACTTCTATTTTTCTAGTTCAGTCACTCAATTTTCCAAAATATAGACTTTGATCATTTACTATACTATTTCCTTACCAGTGATAAGATAGTCTCATATTATTTGTGTTTTACATTATACAGTTTTACATCATATAGACTTTGATAATCTACTATAATATTTCCTTATTACTGATACCTTTCACACTAAACTTTTATGCTTGTTGTTGAGAATGAGGAAAGGACTTTTGCTTTTCTTCTTTTTCTTTTAGACTTGATGTTTAAAAGTCTTTGAAAATTGGAAAGCTATGCGTGTTTATTTAGAAGTGAATAGCAGAGCATAATAGGTATGTTGGCAGTTGAAAACAAAATGTGAAAGAACAGAAAATAACTTTGGACCATATGTAAACAAAGCATGATTGACCGCAAGCATTCATTGGAAGAGTCATTATTGAAAGTTTTAATTTTCTTTATGTAAATCTCATTTTATCACTTTATTTATAAAAGATGACTTTAACTAATATTGTTAAGACAAAAAAGAAATATTTTTCATATTCTTATGATTCATGATTTTAAACATTATGTGATGTCATCATGTTCTAATAAAGAAGTCTATAAAACCTAAACCTTAAATTTATTACTCTCATAATAGACATGTCTTTGCTAATTTTCATTCTTTCTCAATATTGAAACACACATGTTTGATTTCTTTTTATTATTTGCTGAAAAAGTTTTACCTCGCCGTGTGTACACAACTTACATGAAGCTTTTAAGGTTGGTCTTACATATATATATATATATATTTG
>Ga0123340_1003868_pt1 | contig 14089 bp, 9 predicted proteins | sample SirMexnodulemix_FD_89961 | JGI IMG/M metagenome (GOLD analysis project Ga0123340, IMG submission 89961) | Root nodule microbial communities of legume samples collected from Mexico - Siratro Mexico nodule mix | ecosystem: Host-associated > Plants > Roots > Nodule | place: Mexico: Nepantla... | reverse complement strand
TTTTTTGTTATGTCAAATTAAAAAAAAATATTGTTCCTCTCACTTGATTTTTTTTTTTTTTTTTTCTATTCTATTGTCATAGTTAAATTTTGTCATTAATTAAAATTTCAACTTTTATATTATGTTAGATTTTATAGTAATGTTTTGTACAATTCATTAATACTATATACTTTTCTATATTAGTGTGCATGTAATAATTGATGTATTGATTTTAATAATTATTATTATAATAAATTATTTAATTTTAAATAAATATTTATAATATATAGAAAAATAATCAGCTGAAATTTTTATCTTTTGGTAGATAGAATTATTAACTAATATTTTATCTGAATTAATACTTAAACTATTTTTTTATTATTTTACTACATTATTTAACATAGTTGGTTGTGACAAATCATTTATTTATGTTATTTTCATCATATTTATAAATTTTTTATACAATTTTCAAAATAAAATACTTTTTCATTAAATATTTTTTTTTAACTTAATATATTCTTTAAAATTTATTATTATTGACTTGCTTCTAAAGTACATACTAAAATCAGTTTGCCTTAAATCACTACAGGTGTCCCAATCACTGTGACAAAAAACTTTCAGATGGACAGAAATGCTAGAAGATAAAAATAAACCACTAATTGTAATTGAAGCTCCTTTAATATATCTGAGAACTCTAATAGTTGCAATATAGTGAGCAATTGTAGGCTTAACAAAAAATTGAGAAATCAGTGAGATACATAAGTCTTCAAATCAGCCTTTTATATGCTTGAACATTTGTTAAAGACACACTTCCAGTAGAAAATAATCTAGAAAGATTATCAATAGGAGTGCCTGCAGGTTTATAGACTGAAAGATCGACATCGGTTAACAATTCTAGTACATATTTTCCTGATTCAACATTATCCCTTTGTCACTTCTTGGTACTTCAAGACCAAGAAAATATCTTAGTTCCCAAGATCTTTGATCTTGAATGTCTTCTTTATCATTTTTTGCTAATATTATATCATCCACATACACCGATAATGATGTGAAAGTTCCTTTCGTAGAATTAATGAACATGGAATGGTTATTCATAAATTGAGTATATCCTGCAGAAAGCAAAAAGGATGACAATTTAACAAAAAACTCTCTGTTAGCTTGCTTAAGGTCACATAAAGCTTTTTTTGATTTACAAATTTGTCTTGGTTGAATAGAAGTCAATTTAAGAAGAGCAACTATGTATATATCTTCTTTCAACTCTCCATGTCAACTGGCCAATGAAGAGAAATTTAAGACACATAGCAACCCCTAAATGGAGAGGATTTCCAACCAAGCATTAGAAGCACGAGATTCATCTGACAGTTTGCAATTGGAGAGTTTTTAATTTTAAATTTAAATTTAAAATTTGAATTTCAGACTTGGCTCTAGATGTGGCCAACTGCAAACATGATAAATAAGTGCCTAAGCCTCTTGTATATTCAACATATGAATAATATTAAATTGCTACCAATTTTTCAGCACAATTATTTTTGAGCTCCCTCTAAGTTAGCACTTTTAGGTGACTAACTTAGAGCAGTTGACATCACCTCTCTTTACCTTCACTATTTGCATTTGATCAATTGAAGTCATATTCTAATATATTATTGCTTCCATTCTACCGTTCGAAACATAAAAAACAAGCAATGACCAAATATAGAGCAAGGTCTTTGGTTCATCTGAGTGTTATTTGCTGTATTTTTCAAATTTTATGTTGTTCATCTAATATTTTTAATGTCTTGATTGATTTCCACCATTTAATTGTTGTTGTTTACCATTTAATCGATTCAAAATACATCAATTTTCTTAAACTGTCCACAATTATTCTTACTAGGTGTTCTTGTTGTTGTTATGTGTTTGTGCTTTTAATTTTTGTTGAGTCTTAAAATTAGTTTTCGGTTCAGTTGTCATATTAGAGTATAATTTTCATTTTGAAAGCAATTCTAATTTTTCCAAGTCATGTTTGTTCCATATGTTCCATATATGTCATAAACTTCTAGTAGTACTTGTTCAAATTTTAGTTTCTTGCTTTTGGTGTGTACCGCAAGTTTGGATTGAAAGCCGGAAAATATTTCTGCTGTGCCTTGTATTTTCAGAATTTGAGCTCATTCGCTTACTATTAGATCATTGGTCAATGAGTGTCTTAGAGTTAGGTTTCGACAGTTGATAAATTCATTTTTTCAAATTCCTTGGTTTCTTCTAATTCTAAAATTTTCAGAAAATGTATTGGCTGGATTGATTTACTACAATTTTTTTTACTGAGAATTTTATTGTCACAATCTGGATTTGAGAACTTTAATATGTTGAGAGTAACATACAAGAAGGACACATCAAAATTTAAAAAAAAAATAATAATAAAAAAGAAATAAATCAAAGAAAAAGTCAGATGTATTAGGCTTAAGCTGCAGGATTTTCGCTAAGCGAACAAAACATACATTCATATTTGATTTATCATTTTTCCTGTCTAGATTCTATTTGACCTAAAATTTGAACGACAATTTTCTAAACACTTTGAACTATTATTGGTTAAATTTTCAGAGCTAAAGGATAAATATACAAAAAGACATAAACCAACCAAGCCACTCCCAAAAACACTCTAGTTTTAATTTTTTGTTTTTTAAATACATTCTAGTGCCTTTCTTTAGGAAATATGATTTTCTGTACCTACTGTGTTTTTTTTTTGTGATAAGTGTCAATTTTGAGTATATTTTATACATGAGAAAGTTTGAGTACTTGTGGGTTTAAGTATTCTTTAAAATAGTAATTACTCCCAATTTGAGAGTTTTTGGATCTAAATTTAGGTTTTGAGTCTTGAGTTAACGAAAATAATTTGATCTCAATTATTGTGAAATTTCAGATATAAAAAAATGAAAAAATGAGAAATTGGAATATTCATGAAGAAAAGAAATAAAAAGTTTAAAATAAAAAAAAAACGAAAAGTCACTTAACCTAGGCTCGAAAATGAGTTTAAACGGCAACTTTAGGTTTTCTGAGGTATCTAGACCTGGAAGAACGAGAGCAGCCGTCAAGGACGAAAGCAATTTATCAATTCTTCCTTTTTTCTAGCAATCTTTCTTTTCTTGGATTGTAATGACTACCATGAGTAGCTAATTTTTCATTTATGGGATTGAATGTAATCTTTTAAACTCATTTGTATTCTGGTGATTTTTATATATAATATTCAGTTTCTACTCAATTGGTATTTTCATCTTGTGCTTAATGCTATATTTTATCTGAATAATAAAGTCTTGATTTTGATTCTTGAATTTAACTAGGAAGTACTTTTAAGTTTCTAACCTAGATGAAAATACTCAATATTGAATACTAGAGATAGGTTTCAATATATTGATTGCGTATAACATATGTTCTTAATGCTGGGTAATTTACTAAATAGCTGAGGGAACAGTGTTTAGAAGAATTCCTTATGAATTTCATGTTAGAGGGATCGGTGTGAATGATTTTTATATGTGCACCAATTGTGAGTAGTTACGGATACTGTATGTTTTTATCAAATCCAAAATATGAATGAGGGAGAGAGATGAAGTTCAATCCCAGAGTCCTTCTAAATCTTTTAAGCCCTTTTTGATAATTGTTATTTATTTTTTTATTGCTCTTTTATGTTTATTGAATCAAATCATTGTCAAATCATCCTGAAAATCATAATTTCTTAGTGAGTAATGAAAACTGAAATTTATAAGCAAAACTGCTCTATGTGGGATCGTCATTCGTACTTTACAAATCTATATTACTTTTGACTCGGTACACTTGCCGAAAAAGGTCAACATTGTGCTTTAATTTTAGTTTTTCAATTGTTTCTAAAATCTTTGAGTTTGTCAATACAAAAAAATCCATTTGAGTTTAGCTATTCAAATTCAGCTTTTGTTGCTTTAAATTTTTGGCTTCTTTCAAGTGACATATAATTGCAATTGGATGGCTTCAAGTGGATTAGGTTTATTTTTCTTTGATAAAAACTAAAGCCAAGAACCAAAGAGTTTCTCACCAAGAGGAGTCACCAATTGGAGTTAAAGTTGAGACTAAACAAATTGGAGTGGAGTGATAAACACTTGAAAGGACAAACACTTGAGATATAAGCACATGGAGAGAAAATTAGTATAGGTTGTAAATTTTGTATAAGTGTAATTGTATTACATTGAGTTGTAGTAGTAAACTACTTCTTTCATTAGCGGATTAATAATTCATGTTGTTGATGAGTGTAACATCCCAAGAATTTGTAATACTTGAGAAATAAAGTTAAATTTATATGTATATTCATGAGTAGACGATATATTTCAGATATCGTCTATTGTAAATATTAAGCAGAACATTTAATATGAAATATTATCTAATCAGTCATATGAATTTTTCTACTATTAATTCTTATTAAATTGTAATTGTTAAATAGTTTTTGTCTATTTAGAAGAAGCTATAAGACGAATTATTATTGAGGATATCTCAATTCGTTCTTGGTAGATACTCATTTGGAATTTGTACAAAAATAACTATAAAGGAATGCCCTTTTCAACAAAAAAGATAAGAGCTAAAAGATAAAAATATAGACAACATTTAATGTTATAGATAAATGTTACTTCAAATCATTGTCACGTCAAAAAAACTACTACATTTCATATAGTATCTCAAAAATTGGTGATATAAAACTAAATCTCAGAATCAAACTAAATTGCAACTAAATAATTGAAACAAAACTATAAGTAATTATTACAATAGCTCCTATAAACAGCAAACTAGAGATAAACAAATTACACTAAAAATTCAGAAGAGTGCAAAAAAGAATGAAGAGAAAGAACTAAACTAAGATAAGGGAAAGTTTTTGTGAGGTGCTCCTAAGCCTCACATCTTAATTTATTACATTATCCTTATTTGAATTCGACAATTTTGACTTATTGTAGTTTTATATGCTTAACATTAACTTCATATGATGGAAATGTTTCATGATCATGTTGACCAAATTAAATGTTTGTCAGTGGAGGGTTAAATTCCTTGGGAATTAAATGAGTGAAAGATTATATTCATTGAATGGAGGGTGATGTTATTGATTGCTCATTTATCTTGATTAGTCAATGCAATTGTCATTCTTATCTTATAATATATTTATTGATAATTAACTCTTATGAATTGTCTATTTTAATAATGTTCATTGTAGACATTATTAATTTCATTTGTGTATCTCACTTTTTCCATTTCTTTTGTTTTTTGAATCACATATATGAATATAAATAAAGATACATAAGCACTAAATGGACATCCCAAACAACTTTAATCCCTTTACATCAAACATCTCGGCCTTGACCACTATATAGTGAACAATATGGTCACATTTACAAGAATGCAAAATTCTACATTGACGTTTACCTCAAGTTGGAATAGTCCCTTAGTTTTGGATGTACCTGCCATTGTTTCCTTCAACCTACCACCAACCTTACAGATGAACCCATTTATCTGCATGTTACCATTTCAATACTGTTAAAATATGTATTTCTAGAAGAAAATATAGTAATGGTAAGATAATAGGGATTGTAATCCCTAAACTTTTTGTGTAAATGATACTAGTAGACTACGGAATAAAAGTACTGTATGTAAATTTATATAACAAACTAACTTAACATATTTTTAATATCTATCTCTAAGCAAGGAAAATTCTATGTTATGTGATTAAATATGTCTTCTTTACAAGTTCTTAGATATCATGAATCTCTTTAAATTTTGTTGAATGCTAAACAACTTAATGGACAATTATTTAAGGAGTAGACGAAATAAAACAACCATCTTATAAACAATATCAAGATAAAAGAAATGAAAACAAAATTTATCGATAGACGAACCCATAATGTTGTGTTTGAACATTCAGGTACGTCATATGATAATTATTTTTCTTTTACCTTTGACTTAAAATTTATCATCTATCCGAACCATGTGAGTTTATCAGTATCTAGACATTAGACAGAAGAAACATGTCTTTAATACACTTACTACTCATGAGAATCTTGAGTAATAAATATGTTTGCTTCCACAATCATTTTAATGCAAAATAACATAAGACAGAAATTTTATAGACAATATATTCTTTAATAATTATTTACTTATATTCTTATATAAATATATATAATTTTTAATTTGACATCACAGTCAGTATGTCTCAAAGGTCCAAGGTGCCAATGAGCCTCACCATAGGAGTCATCTAGTTTAAATTTTTTTAATTTAAATTTTTAGGTCTAGATAGACTTGTTTTTCTTTAATAAATTATTAGTATGAGTCTTCTTCGCTTGTATTCAAGAGAGTTTCTTTAAGAGAAAGGTTCGTCTAGTGTAAAAGAGAGTTTCTTTAAGAGAAAGGTTTGTCTAGTGTATTGAGGTCAAGTTCTGGATAAGGAAATATTAGGTATTGTTTTGAAGAAGGGGAAGAAACTATGGGATCAACATTTCTAGCATTGGATTTTGAAGGTAAAGAACTATTATTTGTTTGTAGCCTCTCAATATTTTTCACTTGATCACTGATATCATCACAATAGGAATTTCCTTGGTCGTATAAGGAAGATTGTCGATGATCATAGTTGTTCTTGAAGTAAAGGCAGCTTCTAGAGTTTTGCTTGTACTTTTTGATCTCTTCCTTCTCACCCTCCCTTGGATAGTTACTTATACTTTTCCATTTCTCTTTGCACATCAAAACATTCCTTTCGTAGAGAAAATAAGCCATTTTGGTTACTATTACCTCCCATGCAACCTCTTTTGAAATTTCACCATGTAGAAGAAACCTTGTCTCTATCTTAGCACTTAGCTATTGAAGGCCTGTAATTTCATATTCTTTCCACCTATCAGCACCTCTGATAACATTGTTGTTGTTTAACATTTCACTTTCATCTTCATTATTTTGGTTTTCACTAAGGTTTCGAACTTCAACGGTCGTTATATTTATACCATTATTGGAAGTTTCATCCTTCATTATTTCTCTTCTAGATAGCTTTTGTAAAGCCTCCACTAGAGCAGCATCCCTAGCTTCAATCCATGCTCTTTCTTTTGCCCAAAACTCTTGCTCTCTCTCTAACCTGTTTGCCTCTTATTTCCTCCATTCTTCCTCTCTTAACATCCTCTCTTTCTCCTTCTCTTCCAGTGTCTTCACCAGTTTATCCAACCACTTCTTTTGTTTCTTTACAAGCTTTCTCACCTGTGAGTCAATGAAGTCTTTTATCTTCACCTTCCAACTACTCACATTGTTCCTCTTTCTCCTCTTCTTTATGGACTTATTCTCCATGCTATGGTGGTCATTGTGATACATATGAGAATGAGGAAGGAAAGAGAAGACATGAGAATAAATAAAAGAAGCATGATAAATGAAGATGTAGATGAAAAAAATAAAAGAGAGAAGATTCTTGGAGAATAAATGATTGTAAATTGTAGAAAATAGAAAGAACTTGAGAAAAGTACAAATTTGAGAGCAATAACTTGAGAGAATTGGTCTTAAATTAGAAGTGTCTTTTGGAAAGCTTAAATAGGTACATGCACCTCACATGGGCTACTTAAGTCATCTTTGACTCTTTAAGTTTCAAGACACATTCATAATAACTACCAAGTATATGCATTGTAATCATTACATTTTAATAACTACCTATAATATGCATTGTAATAATTACATTCTTTGCATTTTAGTACTACTTAATGCATTCTTCCATGTACATGCTGAAAGATTTAAAATTGAAAACTTTGACATATTCAATCTAATTGATGCATGTGAAGCACCATCATTTATACAATATTGAGCTCAATACTTACCTGGAATTGAAAAGGATGATGTCATTGATAATGGGAAAAAGATCATGAAAACTTCAGATAGAAACAGAGAAGGGTGTTAAGTGTTAGATCAATAGTTAAGCAGCTTTTGTAAAACTGCTCTATTTTTCTCTTTAATAGGGTAGAAAAAGACCAACAACTGGTTAACCTTAGAGACTCTTCTTTAATATTATAATTAACATAGAACTTGGCCTACCTATTATCAGTCTGTCCATATGATATAATATTCACATCTCATAAATAATAATTATACTTTGACATATAGACATATAAATTAATCTAGATCAATTATTTTAATTTATGCATGTCCACAAAATTGATTAATCCAACACATGCATCCTAGTCATCTTAGAGTAATCATTACCTAGTGTATTGTTGTAACTTCCAAGTGTAATTTACCATGTACATTCATCCTAGTCATCATAGAAGTAATCATTACATTTATGTATTTAAGTAACCACCAAGTCCATCTCCCTAATTTAAAGAGATTAGTTAGACTTAAAAATAGTTAAGTATAGTTAACCTTAATTAGTGTAGTTAACTTTTTATCTTTTGAGACTTCTTGCTTGATTAAATTTCATGGCTATAAATAAGAGTGATCTCCATTGTAAAATATAACAAGTTGAATGAATAGAATTTCTTTGATAAATTGTAAGAGTTTTTGAGTTGTGTCTCTATTCTTTTCTTTGATTTTTATCTTGAAAAGTCTTCTCAAGTAACATATCCTCTTTCATTTCTTTTTGAAAATTTCCAATCTTAAAGATGACGTGTTCAATCATCTTCTTCTTTACTCCATTTTTATACTTCAATTCTTTTAGTTTGTTGTTTTCTTAGTTATTCATATACTGAATTATTAATTTTTGCAAGTATGACTTCAATGGATTATTACTTTAGGCCATTTTGAGTTCTCTATTGAAAAATCATCATCTGCGTCTCTTTTTAAGTTAGTCTAGATCCTACACTCTCCGTCTATTACCGTAAACGTCTCTTGCCAGGCTTCTTGTCGTCAGCGTCTCCACAAGTGCAAAAGATTATGCTTTGTGTCTTTAGAAATGTGGGGATTTATTTTGTGTGCATTTATCTATTTATCTATATATGTATGTTTTTGGAATGTTGATTAAAGCTCTGGATTTCATATAATTTTCGCTCGTTGTATGTTTTATGCATGTTGATGTTGGGTCTGGATGCATTTTATTTTTGCTCGTTTATAGGGTTGTTCATTTCGCATTGGATTTGATTTTATGGCCATGGATTAATCTGTGGTCTTAGATAATAACTGAACATGCAGTTACCCTTAATTATGAAACATAGTTCTTTTAGGGTTTTCTAAGTGGTAAGGAGTAATTTTATGGGGTTTTTTTTTTTTTTTTTTTACAGGTAGTTTAGAGTAATTTTAGGCCTGCACTTCATGTTTGTATTTAAATGGTTCCACTTACTAGATTTGGAAATCTTATAATTATCTTAATAAGTTATTTTTTATTTATACAAAAATTAACTATTTTGAAATTAAAGATTATTTTTCACTAAATATGAAATTTAGATAACCCCATTGACGATTTAATGTGTAATTTAATATGTTAATCAGCTCTCTTTAAATAAATTGTTAGATTTGAACTAAATTATCTAATTCAATTGGACTTGCGAATACCAATAGGCTTAGGGTTTAAAGGGGTGCCAATATCATTTACGTTTTATGTTTGGTAAATTTAACCACATGTCTAATTAAATTTGCCCAGTTGCTTCCAGCATCCCATCATTTAATTTCTGCATCCCATCACTGACAGGAATAGAGATAAGGGTCCCACTGGATATAGATGAATGAAAGAGGTTAGTAATTGGATTTGTCGAAGGTGGTGATCGGTTGTTGGAGGTAGAGTAGCAACGTGATCATCTTTGTATGTGGGCTCTCGTTTCATTTGGTTATTTGAGTTTGATTTAAGCTGGACTTTGATGAAGAAGGCTTACTTTGGTTAGGTTTATGTTTAGTGTTGTTAGGGATTGATCTTTGATGGTTTAGGGCGAACGACGTGGGTTTGCAACGATCGAAGGTTCAACTTTGAATTGTAGATACATTGTTTTTCTTTTATATATCGAAAAGATAATTTTAAAAATCTTCCGAAATTGGTTTTTCCAAATAAGATTTCACATAAAAAAAAAAGTTTCAGAATAGTCATTTTAGAACATGTTTTCAGAATGAAATTTCTGAAACATATTTGGAAAATGTATTTCAGAATCTATTTTTCAAAAATAAATTTCAAAATATACTTTTCGGAATACTTCGTATACCCCAAAATTCATAAACGCATAATTGTCATTTTCAAAAATGAATGGGGTGCAAGAAGTAATTGATGGATTGCAGGAAACAATTACCTTAAATTGGACTTAAGAATATCAAATTAGGCTTTAAGGTTTAAAGGGGTTTCAATATCATTTAGGATTGTCTTTAGTAAATTTGCTCACATGTTATATAATTAATTTGGACTTAAGAATATTAATGGGACATTAAGGTTAAAGGGGGTGCCAATATGATGTAGGGGTGTGTTTAGTAAATAAGCCTACTTCTGAATCAACTTGCAAATTTAATTATCTTGCAAAACTTTAAAAAATGTCAATACTGGTGTCCGACAAAAAAAACTAAACTCGTCATATTGTTAAGACTTGAGAAAAGTGTATTGTAGAATTGTTCAAACTTAAAAGTTTAGAAGATTATATTTTGAATTGGTAAACCATGTATGTAATAAAATTTAAACACTCTTTACTAACTGATACAAAATACCAAAACAATTGCACAAGCTTTGGAAATGCAAAAGTAAAGGAAGCTTAAAAGAATTAAAATATCTTGGTCATCATAACATTAACAAAGTCAATTTTTATAGCTGGTATTTAATCTAAAGTTTCCTACCAAAAAGTTCAAGAAATCCAAAGTCATAGTACCACTATTGATTCTTTTTATTTAGACATGGAAACCCAGCTTAGTCCAATCAATTCCTTCTATCGCTTTTTGTGCTTTCATAGGATGCAAGTTGAAAGTAAATGAAACAAATTGACAAAACTGAGGGTGCATACCATACAAGACGGTGTTCGGTTAATATTAATTTGAATGTATACCTGTTTGTTAATTTCATTCTACTTTCACATATGTCCTTCTACTTTCATCAATGTTATAGCAATTGTGTATTTTGTCCGGAAAGGGATATATCCACAATAATACTTATTTAAAGTCTGAGATATGATGTTTTGTTACAATAAGATTCTTCTAAAGAGTTCTGCAGTGTGTGATGTTTATTATTACACAACTTCGATCTAGTCTTTTAGTATTGATATTAGTTACACATTAATATTTATATTGTCCATTAGGTGCTTTTTATTTTTCCTTTCTTATGACCACCTTAATTGTCTTTTATATAATTAGACAAAACAGTCAAATAATAACTAGGTTGTGTTGTCTATTTATTTAGATATAAACAGAATCAGAGGTGCAGTGCATTGCCTACTAAACTTGACAACATAAGTTTTATATGATCAGAAATCGCATTCCAATTGTAATAATAATAGCTAGGATTATAGTAAATGGATCCTTTAATTTCAAGTTGAAAAGTACTTTATGAAGCCAGATGCATGTTCACCGTTACAATATTATGATAATATGTATTTAAGTTCAAATCGAAATTTAAAGTGACTTGGAAAGTAATGTTTACATGTGAAATCATCAATGAAAAATAGATATTAGATATATGTTATGTTTAATTCTTCAAAAAGAGATTGAGATAATGATTCATCGATATAGTTTATGAATTTATTTTAAAGATAATGAACCAAGTAATTTTTCACTCAATTTGTTTTTAAATATTAAATATATATAAAAACAATTATGTATCAAATATTAGAATTTATTTAGAGTCTCCTTGTTGTGCTGAATCGATTTTTAAAAATTTATGTTTTAATATATTGTTGAATTGAGTCAATTCACTCTTCTTTTAAACTCGATCAAAAATCGTTTTAAGTAATTATTCATAATATCATTAAAAGAGTGATACAGTTTAGAAAGATAGAATAAATTATATATCAATATCGTCGACTGTTTATATAAATTTTATTTTAAAGAAAGATATAGTTTTAATTTTCAAAAAACATATTAAATAAAAAGTGATGCATATAATTATACAAATACTTAAATATTATTTTTGAAAGATTTATATTTATTTTTTAAAATATTAAATATGAGATGACGTGTGCAATAGTACAAATATCTAATATTTATCTACAAAAGTTATAATGTCAAAAATTTATTTAATTATTATATATAAAATAACAAATGACTATGGTAGCGTATTTATAAAAAATATATGGCATATAGTAAAAATACTACGTCAAACGAATCACCCATGTTTTACTTTTCATTTTAAAAAGAAAAGCTACGGGGTATATAAAATAAAAGAAATATATAAATAATGAAATTGATGGGCGGATAAAATGAGTTCAGAAAAACGCGGTGTATACATGTAAAACTGTGTTAAAAGCGAAACTGTTCATCATTTACTTCCATGATAGAAAAAGATAAAAGTGTGCCTTTGAAATTAAAAAAACATTTCTTAAATGCAAAAACATACTTTTCGAAAGCTCTAGAATACTACATCACTTACTCACCTTACTACACTGGCAACCATAATGCACCTCCTCTTTTATATAAAACTTTCAAAACAAAATTAAGATTTTGAAAATTTATAGAGTGCAGAAAGCATTTTGATGAGGTTCAGGAAGCAATTGCCTTACAAGGATCATAACCACCACCACCAGATCGTGGCCCAAAAGGTCATTATAATCTCCATTTCGCAAACACAAAACACACAAGCACAGAGAAAACAGACACCTTAGCAACAGAAATTAATGATGACAGAGCATCTATTCTTCTCACTGCCCCAGTAGCATGATAGTTACTACAAGCATCAACCCAGAATTCAAATAACCATATTGCCACTTGGATGAATTCTTCCTGCACTTTCATGCTAGATTTGAAAAATCTATTATACCCTTAATCTAAAATTATAAAAGATAACAATATTCTCCATCCCCTTCATCTTATTTACTGTAAATTTGAATGATTAATTTTTAATTTGAATGATCATTGACGGTGATTTTCTGACGATAAGCTGTTTGAATTTTATAAATAAGATAAATTGTTTTTCGGTTTACATCTTATTCGATTTAGTAAACCGGATCGGAACTTATCCGATTTATATAATTTTAAGCCAAAACGATTACTATGCTACCCTTTGTTTACTGTGGAACAAAATACGCTTGTCACAAAACATGTGTATTTTTTTATTTTTTTTCTCATTTCTATAAAGATAGTTTTAGAATTAAAAATTTTATAGGAAGAAGTCGTCTGCCACCTGAGAGACATACCGAAATCCAAAAAAAGAAATAAAAAGCCCGTAAAGCCCCAAAACTCGAAGGAAATGATCAACACGAATGAACAAAAATTGGGGGAATGATAAAAGGGCAGAAAAAATATTGCATTGAAGAAGGAAGAGCAAAGCGCTTACAATCCTAAAACCCCAACACGCGAATCAAAATCACCACCCTGGTCGGTTATCCGATTCGGGCGTCTACTAAGTTGCGTGAAATGTGAATCTGGTGCTGACCGCACAAGAGCATGAAACTGAATCTCTTTGCTTCATGATTTTTTGCTTCTCTTTTACCCAAGTTCCTCCCTTTTCACTGTTCTTTCATTCTGTTCTCCGCCTTTTGTCTCTTTTTTTCCGTCAGTGTAATGTGTGTGATCATGGGTGAACATGAAGAGCAGTTTTTACAGGAGAGAAAAATTAGAGAAGCGGGAGTGAGGAAGCGGTTGTAGAGCAAGGAAAAAGATTGAGGGGCTCCAAAGAGTAATCATAAGGGTGCAAAAAATAAGTTTAACGGATGCAGAGAGTAAACATGAGGAATGCAGAAAGTAAACGTAAGTGGTGTAGAAGGTAAACATGGGGAGCAAAGAGCAAACCTGGTTTGAGGCCCAAAGGTTGCTGGAAAAAATAAACATAAACAAGGTGTAAGAGTAAACGTAAGGGGTGCAAAAAGTAAACGCTGTTTTATTATATTTTATATTATTTTTTATTCTTATTTATTTTGTTATGTTATTTTTTCGTTTGTTTTTATTTGTTTTTATATTTTATGAATTGGACATAAACTATATTTTTATATATTCTAAAATGAAAAGAAATAAAATCCTAACTTAGTCATTTTAAATTTTTATTAAAAGGAAAATACAATTT
>Ga0123340_1003867_pt1 | contig 14092 bp, 8 predicted proteins | sample SirMexnodulemix_FD_89961 | JGI IMG/M metagenome (GOLD analysis project Ga0123340, IMG submission 89961) | Root nodule microbial communities of legume samples collected from Mexico - Siratro Mexico nodule mix | ecosystem: Host-associated > Plants > Roots > Nodule | place: Mexico: Nepantla... | reverse complement strand
GTTTCTTTTTCTTAATTATATTAAAATGGCAATAAAATAAAACAATAAAGCTAGAAAAATTTTTTTATATTATTTATTATTTAAATTATTTACTTGCCCGGACGAAATTGGGTGTTGACAGCTAAACCCTAAACGCTAAACCCTAAACTCTAAACCCTAAACCCTAAAACCTAAACCCTAAACTCGAAACAACAACAAAATGATCGAAAATTATGTACAAAAGATTTGGGTGCAAAATGTAGTTATCTGGGGTTGGTTTCTATTTTTTACAGGTTTTCATATTTAGGGTCCTGTTCTTTTGTGTAAAATAAGGTTTAGACGGAGTTCAAGAGGGGGGTGAATTGAACTTTCAAAATCTTTTCGCAAATATGTATTGTTCTTGAAATAGATAATGAAAATTCTTAATCCAATCAATTAACTCGTGTAATTCTGGACTGTCCAGTAAACAATCAATTGTGCACAATGAAAATTATTAGAGATAAACCAAGAAAATAGTTTACAGTATAGAAATGTGTTAATCCAGATTCAAGATGATTAAGCACAATCCAATAGATTAGAAATGACCCAGAAACACAATTGATTCAATTATATGTAAACAGATTCAGTGAACAGTTTATTAATCGAAAGCAAGTAGATAATAAAAAGATCAAGAAGAGAGAAGAAGAAATCAAGAACGCAAAGATTTATCTTGGTTCACCCTTCCTCAAGGGCTACGTCCAACCTTTGCAAACTAGTAAAGATTTCCACTAAAAGATCACAAGGTCAGTTTACAACCCTTACTCTCAGCAAGTTACAAACTGCTCCCAACAGTAAACCCACACCTCACTGAACCCCTCAGCTAGTGTGCAACCAGTGCAGAAACCCACTGCACCAACTCAATTACAAACCCAGTAATTGAAAACATCAAACAGATTACAAAACAACAAGATTAGCAATTGATCACATAGTACTTCTACACATAACAGATTACAAAGAATGAAGATCAGGTGTAGAAGACTTAGCTTTGGTCCATAACCAAAGTAGCACGAACCTCACTCAAGGATGCTTTAAAGATTCAAGTTCTTAGAGGTTTCTTGTTTTGAAAAGCTTTTTCAAAGGATGATCGCACAAAAAGGGCGATATATCTCACTTACAAAATCTCAAAGAATGTTTTTCAAAAGTCTTAGATGTTTGAAAATGATAGTGCCCATTCCTTTAAATAGGCAATTCAGTTTTAAAAAGAGCTTAGCTATCATAGTTCAATTAATTGAACAAACCATTCAATCAATTGAATTGACCGTTAGTTGACCCATTCAAAGATTCCAGTAGTAACAGAAATAGCTGTCACATTCAATCGATTGTTTTAGAAATTCAATTGATTGAAAAACCTTTTCCAGCAAAAATCAGTTTGGGTTATTTTTCTTAAAACCAGTTTTAATAAAAATATTTGAGAATCTCTTTAGCACCTCAGGAATGATAAACTATACCACTAATGATTAAGGACTAAGTCAATCACCAACACACAAATGTTAGCACCAAGGCTGAGCATGTGATTTGATGAAGTCAATAAAGACTAAGTTTCTGATGGATTGGATTGGGACTATGTTAGATAAATGCCTAGCACGTGAGTTGATGAAGACTGCCTCATGAAGAATCTGTTGGAACCAACCTGGACCAAAATTATTTAAGTGAAGACTTTGAGCCAACTTGAAGATTGTCGGGTGATTTGGTCTTGGTCCTTAGTTGGGTTTGTGTGTTGGTGTTGGCTTAGTCCTTAATCATTAGTGTCATGGTTTATCATTCGTGAGGTGCTAAAGAGATTCACAAATATTTTTAAAATTGGTTTTAAGAAAAATAGCCCAAACTGATTTTTGCTGGAAAAGGTTTTTCAATCAATTGAATTTCTAAAACAATCGATTGAATGAGACAGTTATTTCTGTTACTACTGGAATCTTTGACTGGGTCAACTAACGGTCAATTCAATCGATTGAATGGTTTGTTCAATTAATTGAACTGTGACAACTAAACTGTTTTTAAAACTGATTTGGGTATTTAAAGGAATGGGCACTATCATTTTCAGACATATAAGATTTTCGAAAAGCATTCCTTGAGATTTTCTAAGTGAGATATAGCGCCCCTTTTGTGCGATCATCTTTTGACAAAGCTTTTCAAAACAAGAAACCTCCAAGAACGTGAATCTTTAAGCATCCTTGAGTGAGGTTTTTGGGACTTTGGTTCTGGATAAAAGCTAAGTCTTCTACACCTGATCTTCATTCTTTGTAATCTGTTTTGTGTAGAAGTACTAAGTGATCAATTGCTGATCTTGTTGTTTTGTAATCTGTTTGTTGTTTTCAATTATTGGGTTTGTAATTGAGTTGGTGCAGTGAGTTTCTACATTGGTCTAACATCTGCTGAGGGGTTTAGTAGAGTGTGAGTACTGCGGGGAGCAGTGTTGCTTGCGGATTGCAAGTGTTGTGGTGCAGTGGGTTTCTGCACTAGTTACACACTAGCTGAGGGGTTCAGTGAAGTGTGGGTTTACTGTTGGAAGCAATTTGTAACTTGCTGGGAGCAAGGGTTGTAAACTGATCTTGTTTATAAATGACTGGACGTAACCCTTGAGGAAGGATGAATAGGATAAATCTTTGCATTATTGATTTCTTCTTCTTTCTTCTTGATCTTTTTATTATCTGCTTGCTTTCGATTAATAAACTGTTAACTGAATCTAATCAAGCAAAACCAAAACTAAAACCAAAATCTAAAAATTTAAACCTTATAATTTAAAATTCTAATTCTTGAACCCGTAATCTTAAAATTTAAATCTCAAATCCCAAATATCAACTAACACTAATCCTATATCAAACTAACTTCAATCTAAACTCTAAACTATAAATCATAAACTTCAAACCTTAAATTATTAATTCTAAATTTCAATCTCTAAACCTTTAGTATTTTTAAAACTAGTTATGATAAAATTAAAAAATATTTAAGAAAATATGTTTTGAAATTCATAAATTGAAAACACTAAATAAGATTATTTTTTTAATATTTTCATTCATTTTTTTAAATTTTGAGAAAAAGTTAACATTAAACTATTTTTTTAAAACAAACAGATATTGATTTGATTTAATTCAAATTTTATATTAAGATAAACTATTTTTTATTCGCGGTTATGATAAAAATTAATTATTATAAAATGAAAAATATTAACCGTATAAAATTTGTGAATGTTTTAAAGTTAAAGAATCTTAATGAAAATATTAAATTTCTAAATTCATTTACCCATTATGCCCTCATGTTTTGACCGAGCTTGTGTTTATCCACGAATCTGTGTTTTTATTTTTATGTTTTTCGTTTTTTAATAAATGATTTGTTATTTTATTTATGAAGACTTGGCACGGTATTTTGATTGGAAGGTAAAAAGTCGGAACCACCGGGAGAGCAGGGTTTCACACATAGAATTGCGCGGTCGCAGCAGTCAACGTCCCCGGGATTCCGAAGTCCAGACCAACCAGAAGAGGCGGAGAGAGTTTACTCCTTCAGCGAGAAGGACAACGCCATTTGGTTCTGTCTTGGAATACGTTATCGACTGGGAGTAGTAATATTTCATAGCTCTTTTGTCCTCTTCCGGCCCTCGCAGTTTAGCGAAAATCTAATAATTCCAGGGTTTTTATCATTGGAAGATCAATCAACTGGGCTTTGAGATGGTGAAGGAGACCGAATACTATGACGTGCTGGGAGTCATCCCTACGGCATCCGAAGCAGAGATTAAGAAAGCCTATTACATGAAGGTTACAGTCTAATTTTTCGATCTTTATTCTTGTTTGCGTATTTGTTCTCTCTTCATATCCAATAATGCAACTAATAAATAGATTATTTGACCCGATTATACGGTATTATGGTCAGCCACGTAACTATTTTGCTTTGCGAGCTATCTTAAACCTCAATAGATCCGTCTAATCCCATTTAGCAGTTTAAATAGACAGAAAATAGCAGATACGTATGTCCTATGGCTGGATCTGTCCAATTTGTTGAATTCAAAATGAGATGTTCACTCGCGATGATTGCTTGCTGTATATAATACTAGCTAATCTTATGTACGATGAAGTTGAAATGCTTGTACATCCAATGACAGTCTGGCTTTGGAAATCGGAATATAACTTCATACTGTTTTGATGGTTATCATCTATTACCAAAATTTAAAACAAAACCAAGTGGTTTGATTATGTTATTTATACCTTTTGTTCAATACCTTATGTGCAGGCAAGGCAGGTGCATCCAGATAAAAACCCAAATGACCCTCTTGCTGCACAAAATTTTCAGGCAAGAATATTGTATTTCAGTTTAGGACTTTAAATTTTAAGCGCACTGAATGCCATCCGACCTGGATTGTCTAGTTAATTGATGAAAATAACTTTTCTCTCTATAATTATTTAATGATCTAAATATACCAGACTTGCACCTGGAGTAAGTGAATCCTCAGCTAACTAAATTAACAACATGAACTTATTTTTCTTCACAATATGGTCATTAAATCAACAGCCACATTTCTCGATATCATGTCATGTTAAACATCACATAACTTGCATTCTGCTATTCTAGTACCAGCAACCTACAAGTCATATCTCGGAATTCAACTATTGGAATCTGCCTTGTTGAATATGAACATATGCATCACCTAATGCTTATAATTTTTATGGAGTTTTATATTGTTCTGCTGTCTCTTATTGTCAATTTTCCCATTGCATATGTGTCAAACATGTCTTCAACAAAATAGGTAATACCAGGATGTGTTAATAAAATTGTTCATAATTCCTCTATTTTTATTATAGATTATGTAGAATTAGAATTTTAATATTGTCAAATAGTTATTCCCTATATGTTTGATACTCTGGTTTTAGGTTTTAGGTGAGGCTTACCAAGTTCTGAGTGATCCAGCTCAAAGGCAAGCTTATGATGCTCATGGAAAATCAGGAATTTCAACGTCAGTTTCCTTTTTTAAATTAAGATATTGCTTTATAGTTGAATATCAAGCATGATAGGATGTGGAAATTTGTAATCTTGTTAATGGATTTTATAGCATTTTTTTTATAAAATCATTTCTCTTGTGCTGATTTATGTCTTTTACTCATTCTTTTCAGAGAAGCAATTATTGATCCTGCAGCGATCTTTGCAATGCTATTCGGTAGTGAGCTTTTTGAGGAATATATAGGCCAGTTAGCCATGGCATCAATGGCTTCGATGGACATTTTTACTGAAGGAGAACAATTTGATACTAAAAAGTTGCAAGAGAAAATGAGGGTATAATGATATAGTCTTTCTTTTAACTGCATTCTCTTCTAACTACTTTTTCTATATATGTACGTATCTTGTTAGAAATATAAGAAATATCTATATAAAAAACTGCATTCTTGAAATATCTAAAAATCTTAGAATATTTTTAACATATATAAAAACTACATTCCCTTATGACACTTATTTATTGTTATGTATACACATCACCTCTCACTAGTTATCATAGGATTCTTAATGTGACCATGCATGTTTTAACTAGTTATCACACCCACTAATAGTCTAGTCTTGCCTAATTGTTTTTTGTTTTGAAAATGGTTCTTATGAGGATAATTACTAGCTAGTTGCTACTGATATGCAAACTTCTCAAAACAATCTCTCCCAATTTCAATGTCTGGGTTTTTGTTTCAACAATATTGCTAGGGGGATTAACACTACTATAAAAAATTAAGAATAGGAATTACTAACTCTACGCTGCTAGTTTTCTTTCCTTTATAATTATAATGAGATATTAGTACTTGTATTAGAAAGACAGGACCAACTTAATAATACATAATAATCTGGTAACTATTTTAACATTTCAAGCTAGAGTGTAGATATTAGCTAGTAACGATGTTGTATTTTTGTTTGGTATCTGTGAAGATGGGCACAAGTTGTTCTCTGTTTCGCATATATCCAGTAACAAGAAGACCCTGTTGAATTCTCGTGCCCAAAATGACAATCAGCCTTCATATGCTTCTTTGGTGAAAATTAGGATTAGAGGCACTATGAATATCATGTAGCGAGTGTTGTAAATCAATTCTCAAACTCTCCTTTTCAAACCATTGGGATGTAGTTGTACGGATCCTAAAGTATATTAAGAAGGCTCCTAGGAAAGGCCTCATTTATGAGGATAATGAAATACTCAAATTGTTGGGTATTATGACACTGACTGGGTAGGGAAACCAAGAGATAAACACTCCATTTCATGGTATTGTATTCTTGTTGTAGGTAATTTAATATTGTAGAAAAGTAAGAACAAAATGTGGTTAAAAGATTAGTTGCAGAAGCAAGACACTTGGCAATGACATTAGTCACTCGTGGTGAGCTCATATGGCTAAAGCAACTCCTCGAAAAGCTAAATATGTAGAAAAATCCCAAATGCACTCTGTATGTTACAACCAGCTGCGTTACACGTTTGTAATCTTAACTTTCATGAGAGGACCAATCATATTAAAGTGGATTATCATTTCATCAGAGAAAAACTGGAGTGTGAAGACATCACCACTAGATTTGTCAACTCTAGTGGTCAGTTGGCTAACATATTCACCATGTCTCTAAAAGGACCAAGGATCAAACATATTTGCAACAAGTTGGGCACATACAACTTATGTGTTCTAACTTGAGGGGAGTGTTTCGGATACCCAATTTCAACATCTCTTGCACTTAATTTAATTTTCGCTTTCAACAACAAAATTTTTATGAGAGCAATAGCTAGTTCATCTTTGTTTTATTTCCAAATGTTCGTCATCTTGAGGGAATTAAATATTTATGCTCTCTTAGGTGCAGTACTTTTTTCATTGCTGTTTTGTCAGATTTGTTCTTCCTACAGGTTGTTCAAAAGGAAAGAGAAGAAAAGCTTGCAGAGATATTGAAAAATAGACTCAACCAATATCTCCAAGGAAACAAAGAGGAGTTTTTTAATCATGCAGAAGCTGAGGTAGCCCGGCTATCCAATGCAGGTACATTTCCCTAAGAATAATTTCAGGCATGCAGACTTGAGGATGAAAACATTATATAGCTGCAAAATTACATTACCAATTCATGGTTACATCTCATTTTGATGCTTTTTTGGTTACACGTCAATCTGTGGTTGTAAAAGTGATTGAAATTAATTGCTTTATTGTTTACAAATCATGATATGGTTAAAAAATTGACTTTACATCATTTGTCTAATCTCAAGTATTTTGAATATCAAAATAACACTACTGGGACCGTTGCGATGCTTTTTCTGAATTATTGAGTTTTGTTATTATACAGCTTATGGGATTGATATGTTGAATACCATTGGCTACATATACGCAAGGCAGGCAGCAAAAGAGCTAGGGAAGAAAGCAATTTATTTGGGTGTGCCTTTTATTGCTGAGTGGTTTAGAAACAAAGGGCATTCTATTAAATCTCAAGTTACAGCAGCAACAGGTGAGCAACTTTTACTTTAAAGCCTCTACTGGATGTGACACGGTTCTTGGTGCTAATCATGTGATTAACTTCATATCATATCTGTATTTCACTCTCTGATTCTGGATGTTGGGTATTTCTTTAGGTTTGGTGGATTGAATTGACCACCCATAAAGGCTTTGGTAAAACAGTGAATCTATGCTTGTGTCAAAGTACAATTCATGTAAAAAATGAAAAACGAAGTATTCTGGATGTGCTTGTGTGAGTTTTATCAATCAAATGGATGATCTATTGATATTACATTTCACAACCAACGTGTACTATTCTTTACAGTTTGTTAGACTTCCACCTGATTTTGCTGCAAATCAAAATCAGATTTATCGGGACCCACTACTCCCACCAGGGACAGTCCAAAAGCAGTTGTTGCATCTCTTAACTTTACATGCTTTTGGATCATCTTCCACTTCTAATAGGGATTCTTGCCCTTGTCTCACAATTATTCTATTGCGGAGGGTGTGGTGGTTGTGAACGTGGTCTCCATTGCAACCTCTCTAAGAATATGGGACATGTTGAAGCAAAGTATCAAGTCAAAGCTAGGGAGCAGTCCGGTTCAGTCAATGTGGCCCAAGTCACCGCTCAATCTTAGATATTACTATCTCTACCGCTAAATATCATGAGCTTCTCCAGCTTTGTGCAAGCAATGAGGTTGCCTCACTTTTTATTTCTATGGCACAGTCCTTCATCATAATGTCCCACAACATATTTGGGGGATGTCATTCGTACTACCTGCCATTTGATTAACTACATGCCCTACTCATTTCTAAATAATCAGAATTTTAATTCTATCTTGGATATTAAATAGACCTTCATCCTATTCCCTTGTGAGTCTTTAATAATACATGTTTTTTTCATGATCTCACTCAAGGTAGAAATAAACTATCTGCAAAATCCTTGAAATGTATTTTCTTGGTTAATTTGGTATCCAGTAGAGCTAGAAATGTTTCTCTATGTAAACTTAATGATACCTAGTCTATGACTTTCTTCTAGCATTGAAGATGTTTTAGAGGTTTGACATGAACTTCCAACTCCACTTGTTACTCTTGTTCAAGCATCACTTGTTATTCCTCAACCTCCTACACTACTCATATAACAAGTACAAACTCAATCGACACCACCTCTAACAAATCCTCCAACATCATCAGTTGTTCAAAATGTCCTTCCACCATTGTTGCCTGCATTTGAACTTCCTTTAGTACTTAACAAAGGTATTTGGTCCACTTGTAATAGTAATCCTAAATATGCTTTAAATCTTAGTTGTAATGGTGTATGTCCCTCTTATTACTCCTTTATCTCATTTTGGATTATGTCTCTATTCCTAAGTCTAAGGAGATACCATGATTGACACCAATTGGCAACAAGAGATGCTAGTAGAAATTGTTTTGTTGTAAGCCAACATCATGTGGGAGCTTGTCCCCGAGTCTCCTAACAAATTCACAATTAGGTGTCAATTAGTCTATATAATCAAGATAGCACCAGTCAGCACTATTAATCGATAGAAATATCACTTGGTAATTAAAGGTTATACTCAAATTTTTGAACTTTGATTATGGTGACACCTTTTTCACCGATGGCCGAAATCACCTATGTTTGTCTTTTTCTTACTATGGTAGTCATTTGTCATTGTTGTCTTCATCACTTGGACATAAAAAGTGCATTCCTTCTATATCTTTTTGGATTAGAGAAAGCTTCTCCTTGTTCTGGCATTAATTTCTAATTTGATTCATAGGACAATCCAATGGTTTACAATCAATCTTGGCTGCCTCTTTTAGGATGTCAAGAGCATATTTCTTTTGAGAATTACAATTCCTTCCTTTGATTGGGAAACTTCTATCTCCAAAAAATATTTGAGACTTCCAAGATCTTTGGTCTAAAAATGATTGTATAAATGTTCCTTTAACGGAGATATTTTAGCAGTATCGTTTCTCGAAATGACTATATCATCAACATGCACTGTCTAGTACACACATTTTCTAAGGGAGGTGTGACAATAGAAAACAATGTTCTAGCTCACTATGTTTCAACCCAAATGCTTGAACAATTTGGCTGAACTTTCCAAACCAACCATGTGGAGATTACTTGAGACCATAGAGAGAGCGACACAGTTTACAAACTAGATCACACTCTCCATGAGCATCAAACCTAAGAGGCTGCTCCATGTGGACTTCTTCCTAAAGATCACCATGTAGGAAAACATTCTTACAATCTAATTGATTAAGAGACCAATAACAAATGGTTGCCATGGCAAGGAAAAGTCTGATAGTAGTCATTTTGGTCACTGGAGAGAAATATCGTTGTAGTTGAGCATATAGATATGAGTATATCCTTTTGCTACCAATTGAGCTTTGAGGCAATCAACTTCACTATTAGGTCCAACTTTTATGGAATAAACCCAACGATAGTCAACTGTCTTACTTTCAGATGGAAGAGAAACTAACTCCCGTGTACCATTTTGTTCAAGGGTTTGCATTTCCACAATTATGGCTTGTCACCATCTAGGATGATCAAGCACCTCTTTCACATCTTTAGAAATGGTAATAGAAGATACAAAAGAGATAAAAGAATAATAGGAAGAAGACAAATGATGATAGCTTAGAAAATTGTAAATAGGATGATAGTTGTGTGTAGAGCAAGTACCTTTGCAATGGCAATAGGCCAACTAGAATCCTCATTACTAGGAGTTGTAGTGTGGGACGATGATGGTGAAGGACTTTGGTGAACATGACTCATCACATGGTATTGGACTAGTAGTAATTTGAGTTTGGGGTGATGACCTAGGTGAACTGGGTTGATGAGAAAACATTGGATTATTGGGAGAAGTTGGAATAGTGTTTGGAATTGGATACACAAAGAGCTCAACTAAAGGCAGAAGCAAGACCTGTTCGATAGAGTTAACATCTTGTGTTTGACGAAGAGAAGAAAAGAAATTCTTCAAAAAAGGTGACACTTACAGGCATGTAATATTTTTTTAGTGTCAGGGGAATAACATCGATACCCTTTTTAAAGACGAGAATATCCTGAGAAGAAACATTTAATATCTCGAGCTGAAAGTTTGCCCAAAGCTAGAGACACATCACGTACAAAACACACAGCCAAAGACTTAAGGAGAAATGGAAAAGAGAGGTTCATTTGGAAACACAATGGAATATGGAACTTGATTATCCAAAGAAGAGGGCGTTATATTAATAAGATAATAGGTAGTAAGAATGACATCATCCTAATGATGGATAGTTAGATTGGCACCAAACAATATGGTATGCAGTTTCAACTAAGTTTCTATTCTTTATTCTGCTATACGTAATTCACATGATTCACATTCAAAGACTTGGAGTTTGCTAAGTTCAACAATCGTTTTTTTTAATTTTGATAGTGGATGGCCCAAGTGATCATGCAAAAGCTTAGGAGATGGAGAAGCTAAACAAGACATTGGTAGTCTAGTACCAAGATAGTAGAGTCCTCTAGATTCATGTCCTTCACCATCAATCGACCTATACCATGCTCTTGTATAACATTTGCATCAAAGGTTCTGGAACAATTTAAAGATTTGTTAATTGACTCGAGGAAATTAGGTTAAAAGGACAATTAGGGACAAGGAGAACATGCTTTAGGTATAAGGAGGGACATAGGGAGATTTGACCAAATTCCTGAAAAGTAACTTTGGATCCATTGGCTAAAGTAATAACATTAGAATTTTTAGGGTGAGAATAGAAGAAAATAAGGAAGCATTACGAGAAATGTGATCAGTAGTACCTGAATCAATTATTTATGAACTTTGACGCTCCAAGGCTTGAGAAATGCAAGCTTTTGACAAAATAGAATGCGTGAAAGACTGTGTTTGGCTAACAGACTTTAACCTGAGATATTTATGATATTTTTCATTAGAGAACTTTGGCTCATAAACTTCAGATTTGGAAATATTGGCTTCCTTGTCAAAAAAGTCATGTAAAGAGTAACAATTCTCTTGGGTGTAGCCCATTCTTTTACAATATGTGCATTGAGGACGCCCTCTACCATAACCCTCTCCTCTAGTGCCACGACCTCCTTTTTCATGAGTAGAAATCATACGAAGGAGATAGCCCCTGAAGACATATTGAAACAAGGTACAAGCAGGGCACAATCTCGTAATGCAACAAAGAAAGAACATAGGATAACCCTAGTGTTTTAAGAGAGAGAAACAGTGAGCAACTCTAGACAACCCACCAAATGGTATTGGAATGAACAACAGAGGGCAAAAATGAGCTCAGTAGATTCTGGCAAGTCAAATCGTGGTGGTCCGAAAGGATTCCGACCACTAGAAGGTGGTGTATGAGCCACAAGCTCCTAGGGTAGCTACTACGGGGTTTCGTCACACTTCTCTAGGACCAAGCTTCAGCATACGGCGGCGAGCGGCAGATGGCTACGGACAATGTCTAAATAGCAATTTCTTGCCGAACAAAGACAAGCAAAGCGGGATTGATCCGCTCCGATACCAACTTAAGAAAAATACAGAAGAGTACAGAATGAATTTTAGAGGATGTATTTTCCTCTTAGGATCTCATATTTATAGTAACTTTGGAGACATCAGATACAATGTATGAGAGGAAGAAAAAAGAATATGAAAAGATATATCTAAGAACAAGGCACAACCCAAAGCACACAACAACGCACACAACAACGTCACATTTGCAGTTAGTGTGGTTCTTGAAGGATCCATTTGATAGTCATTGGAAAGTTGTCACTCCTTCAATACTGCAAAAAATGCACCAAGCCATGGATTAATATATGAGGCCAAATGCAATTGCAAATTTGACGTTAATTGGGTAGGCTCACCATCAAACAGGAAGTCCATTTCTGGCTATTGTGTTCAATAAGAGGAAACTTGATCCCCTAGTGAGATTACATTCTTAAGCAACTCCTCTAACAATTAAAATTTGAAAGCACTCAAGAAACTCGTATGCAACAGTCAAGCTTCTATTCACATTGCATAAGATCCACCCTTTCCATGAATGGACCTAACACAGAAATTGTCTGTGCCAGTGACCAACTTGTAGACATGTTCACTAAATCCCTTAGGGAATACTGTATTGATAACAAGTTTGACTTAAATGACATATATATGCTCCATCCTAATGGAGAGTGTTAGAGATGTAATTTGGCTACATTAAATAGAGAGATATGGTATGATTTGATAAGGAAATATCTTGCAAAATATTTCTCTTTATTTGATTTTGTTGGTTATTGTTGTATCTTTTCTTCATTATAAAATAAGAGTACTCGTGTGCAAGCCTCTCTATATTATCTGTTAGAAATTATTAATCTCTTTCATGATTCTTCCTTCTGATCCTGGTAGCTGGACGTTATATTCTTCCACTTTTAACTAGAGATTCTTTTTCCTTTTTTTTATTGGTACTGGTATAACTTTTTTCTCCCCAATAAGCCCCTTATCAAGGTTGTTATTTGGCCTGTGATAACTGAATGATTGGTATTTGTCTCTAACTACTTATCTATTTTGTTTTGACTCTCGGGCTGGCAAACGTGAATTGCTAACGTGAAAACATTACGCAGGAGGTTGATAATGTTTTTTTCTTTGCTGTGGTTGTAGGGGCAATTGCTTTAATCCAATTGCAGGAGGATATGAAAAAGCAACTCAGTTCAGAAGGGAACTATACTGAAGATGAGCTTGAAGAATACATGCAATCTCACAAGAAAATAATGATTGACTCTTTGTGGAAGCTTAATGTGGCGGACATTGAAGCCACTCTTTCCCGTGTTTGTCAAATGGTTGTTTTTTCTAGACCAATGTCACTTAATTGCATAAAGTAGATTTAAGGGCCGGCTATGTTTAATTTAGATCGTGTGTGCTTCGCTTTAGGTTCTTCAAGACAACAGTGTCAAGAAAGAGGAACTCCGTGCTCGAGCTAAAGGGTTGAAAACTCTTGGTAAAATCTTCCAGGTTGTATTTCTTTCTCTACTCTTCATATACTTTTAGCAATATTGTATACTGATTATAAACTGATTTTCAATTCACGATTCCAAATTAGAGGGTTAAGTCAGCCAATGGAAACGAGAATGAAAGTGTACCAAATAAGGCAGTGCACAAGTTGAATGGAAGTGAAACTAGCAATGATGCTTGTTCTCCTTGTACATCACCCAAATCTTCAAGTCCTGATTTTTCGAGTGATGCTTCGTTTGCATCCCAGGTGCAACTTTTCATACTGATCCTTCAATTCTTTCTTTTCATTTGGCTAGATTACTATGTTATTTTATTTTTTTCTATACAATTTAGGCTAATATTTCTTTCTATTTCATTTTTTTGAATGTATTTTTATAGTGACATGTTATATTTGTTTTGATACAAATGAATGTAGAGCCCCTACGTGGAGGCCCCGCACTTCGCTGGCATGCAATTTGATTATAACTTTCCTAGGCCAACCGCCCCACCGGGTGCCCAGAGACCTACTCCAACCAGCAAGGATTGAATCTGAAATCCCGTGTGCAGTTTAATTTTTTTTGGTTGGGGGGGGGGGGGGGGTGGGGGGAGGTTTTTCTGTTGCTGAATTTGCTTTAGGGGGGGGGGGTGTGGAGTATGGTTCCTTTTCCGAATGGGCTTTTTTGTGGTGGGGTGCGTATT
>Ga0123340_1003864_pt1 | contig 14105 bp, 6 predicted proteins | sample SirMexnodulemix_FD_89961 | JGI IMG/M metagenome (GOLD analysis project Ga0123340, IMG submission 89961) | Root nodule microbial communities of legume samples collected from Mexico - Siratro Mexico nodule mix | ecosystem: Host-associated > Plants > Roots > Nodule | place: Mexico: Nepantla... | reverse complement strand
TTATTATACTATTATATTTATTAGTTTTAGGATTAAGATTAAAAATAATTTACATACGTACTTTTTTTAATTAAGTGTTTGAGATGTTTTTTAAAGATAAGAATGTAACAAAACTCCTAACAGTTTAGATGTAGTGATTGACACTAATAATATTATTTTAATAAATTTGAGTTTGAACATTGTAGTTGTTGTTTGTGAAAATGAAAAGAAAAATGGTTCAAAAAATGAACTTTTATTTTTTTAACCCTCAATTAGGATTTTTTTTCCTGATACTCTAATAGTCTCACGTTATGAGTTGAACTCAATGACAATTTAAATATATTTTTTGTCTAAAGTTTTCAAAATGTCTTTTAAAGACAAATTTGTCAGATTGACTCTAGTAATGTTATCTCAAGGGATCTGGTGTAGGATTATTGACACCATCAGTCATAATAGAAGATTTGTTTTAGTATGTCCAATAATCTCACATTACTTATGAATTGAGGCTAAAGACAATTTAAATACACATTCCTTAACACCTTGATGTGTCTTTTAAAGACCAAACTATGACAAAACTTCTAATTTCAAAACAAACCATATCAAATACTTTATAGAAAAGCTTGGAAACCATTCTTAAAATAGATTAAAGTCGATCAAAGCTCAATTTACTTGAAATCTCTTCTAATACATTCCAAAAGTTCCAACAAAATTCTCGTAATTTATTTTTAAAATATAAATATTCGGATTTTTTTTTCTTGATCTGTAGCTAATTTATTCAAAATCAAATTATGATTTTAGTTCAAATCCTATATTTGATCTTATCGAATTTGAACGATATAGTATAGTATATAAAAGTTTCTGTATGAATGTTACATTTGTGGTTGAATACTCCGGTTGATGGTAATTTTTACGAGTTACTGAGTTACAGTTTATCCAAGTGAACTTGCCTCTTCAAATTAGTTTTAAGAACACAAACCAAAGCTGAATCCCAAATGCGAAAAAACAATATCAAGGCTGAATACCAACTATTATTTGCGTTTCTTCTTCCTTGGAAAAATACCACGTTTTGGCTTTATTGTCACAAACGTTCCTAATCCTAGAACAAAATGTGTTGTGGCTTGTTAGCGGATTATAAAGCCAACATTAATTTGTCATCCAAACAGGTAATATATGTATGTAGGTCATATGGCCAATAGCTACTTATAATGATGTTTATAATGATGTGCAATGATATATTAAGATTATTGAATCTAGTTAATTTAGACCCATTCTGGTAAGTAAATTTACATTTAGCAGGTATTTATTGTTTATTATGCTTTTAATTTGCTTACTCCAAGTGTTAAAGTGTCTTTACATATATATCATCAAGCTACTTAAAATCAAGAGGCTCATTATATGATTAAAGTAGTTAAAATGGAGAGACACATTAAAAGTGATTAAACTTATTCTTCCAAGAAAGTGAACAATAAAAAAAAAACTTTTAAAGTGATATAAGATTCAAAAGGTAAAATTTAATTACTTTAATTTTAATTTAATAATATTAAAACTCACAACACACATTATCCACACATAACAATATAAAATTTCAATTATATTAACTTTTAATTAATGTTATATTTTATTTAAATTGAATTGAATTTGAACTAAATTCATTCGTTGCAAGAAAATAAAAAGTTAATAAAGTGAACAATCTAATATATATATCAATTCACACGCTATTTTATTCAACCATCGAATCCGCATGATTTTATTACATCACGATCATTCGTGAAATTTAAATTTTGTATAATATGTAAAATTATAACATCTTCCAATTCCATAACAAATTTCAATTTTAACTACTTTATATATAACTAAAATTTTTATTTTAACCACCTTATATTTTAAGTGTGAAGACACAAGTAGATAAGTACGAGAGACTAAGTTGAAAAAGGCACGTATCGGTTTTATAAGGTCACCTCATATTCTTATAAGGAGGATTTGTTTCTTTTCAAGTATTATATTATAATTTTTGAATCTTGTAAGCATATTTGATCTTCCCTTACCATAATGGAGAAATGGAGAAGGTTGTGGGGGCAGAAGAAAACGAAAGATCACCGAACGTAATACAAATAAATAATTATGTGGATATGGGTACAAGGCACATGATTATGCATATGTTAGGAGCCATAAAATAAGCAGACACAAAAGCTATTCAAAAGGACAAAGCAACAGCATGTGAAGGGAGCATATATCTGCCAGGTAAGCATCTAAAGCACCAACACGTGCCATGAAATTTACTAATGCTAATCCCAATCATCTTTTGCCACCTGGATTCATCCATAATAAATCCACAAGGCCAACACAGAAGAACGCAATCTTAAGTCCGTCACAAGTTCACAGCAGAATCTATCGTGCTTTCTGCATGTTAGTTATTCTCACATCCCAAAAACAAACCAAAAATGAACACTACGCATACTAGTTACAAAATTCTCAATGCCTCACGTTGATGCATCAATAATGCTGTCACAGTTTTTAGAAGGGCAATGAACAACGACAAAGAAAAACAATTCAAGTTAGAAACCTCTTGGCCATCTCCTCAGGTCCTCAAACATACATATGACATCCCCATATAATCTGAAAAGCACAAGCTTTCACACACATGACGACCCACCAGGCAAGATCAGATTGGTGTCAACAGAGATTCCCTTATAAATAAAGATAAAGGAATTTGGCCCCACTATACAGCTAAACTAGTAACACTTACAAGTTATGGAGGAGAACTTCATGTAATTTGCCGACCATGGTTTATATAATCCTAAGGCATTTTCAGTCATTCATTACTGCAATGCCACGTCTCTTGACCATCCAGGAGCAAATCGTCAGTTCTCTGTGCCTCTCATGATCGATCTTTAACATCAACTACTCTGTCATCAAGCCATTAGACGCATAAGAAAAACAAGACAGTTCGATATACCAATTTCTAAGCATAGCCACAAGACATTTTGATTATTACCTTTGAAACTTAAGTTCCCTGTAGATGAGCATTACGGTGAGTGAAATTGGGATCAGTGCTAAGCACAAGTGTTCCAAAGAATGCCCACTGATAACATAGTTATTTACATGATACAGTTTCTTGTCAGTAACACCTTCAAATTTTGCAAGCAGATAAATCCCTGTGACAGGAAAGTTCAGGATTCAGAGCATATGCACAACATTTAATAGAATATGGTCACTGCTTAACTTGGATATCCACAAATCATACGTTAGCAGCTGCTTTATTTTGTTTCAAATTTGCGTAATTCAGAAAAAGAGCACATTTTAGGGCAGTGGGTTATAAGTGAAGCATGTTTCCACTTCTACAGATCCACAACCAGTCACATGCAAGACATGGTGAACTACAGACATCAAGATGTATTTCTGAAGTATAATGGTGAACTTTGTCCAATATAATAATCAAAACAAGGCATAGCCAATTAGAGATAAAAGTATATGGATAGAATGAGAATGTTGGTTTACAAAAACATGGAATGGTTATATCCCATAAACATACCATGGATGGTGTACTTCATGAATAATCATTATTTCTGAGAAGGTCTACTAATAAAAGTACAATCAAGTCACAGCATAAATATGGGGTTGGCATGCTCGGAAACCTACTTCGTGTTACAATATACATGAAATCAGGATCGGAAGCAATATTCTGAATCACACAACTGTAAACCAACTTCAACACTCTTCACCCATCTCACAACATAAAGCATCTTTCCGATGTTCACAGTCACAAAAAATAAACTTATGGTTATGCATCTTAGTTTTTCAAAAAGTTAGATGAGAAAAATTTCTTTAAAAGTTAAGATCACAAGTTTGTATTAGCTTATAGAAAACGCTCAATTCTTTTCGCCTGTTACTACAAAGAAATTTATCCAAATAAGACCTTATAGTAAACACTTAGGTTCAAAATTCTATAGTTAATGTAACTAAGAAGTGGAATGACAGCATCCTTTCTCATATCAAGCATCCCAAAGATAGGATGAGATATCCTCCCAAACTCAGTAAACAGAGTGTTATCTTAAACGCTATTAACGACATAAGGTTTACTTATTTTAGTATAGTCTTCTTTTCCTGTTAGGCTATTACTAACTTGGTTAGAGAAATGAAAGCAGGTCGCAAAAGAGGAAACATTATAAACAGATAAATACTTAAAAAAACTTTAGTTCAAGTTGCTTAGTTAACAAACAAATGATCCTAATTAGATTTTACGATATATCCTAGGCACTTGCTCACTGGATAGATATACTGGCTGCTCGATACAGTCACATTTACTTGACATTTAAAAATTTATACATAGAAGTAGTTTTCCACATCAAAAAGCAGGAACAGAGTCACACAGCTTTGCTCAGCAAAACAAAAGAATTGCATAGTCCACGGCTTACCTGTAGACATAAACCAATATCTTGAGTGAGTATATTTGGAGCGGTACATGAGTGCTATTACTGGAATAGCTAGAGGCAGAGTCAACTGGAATATCATGCAGAACCGAATATCATTATAAATTCTGCAACCAACTAGCAGACAGAATTCAGCATAGAACTTGACTACTTCAGCACCTTCACTTGGCGTATAAGCATCCAAGACAGAAAAGGAATGAATTAAAAGAAAGAAGAAACTAACCGTTCATGAATTAAACATAGAAATGCAGCAACAATGAGTGCAAACAGACAGCACAGCCCAATCCTCTGGCCAAATCTCTCAACAACCAAGCTAGAGAAAAGTGAGGAGAAGGCCACCATCATCTGCCATCCACAAAACCAGTGAGCTTCACAACAACAAAAAAAAAACAGAGACAATAAGGAGCGACCCCACTTAATTACAACTTGCAAGGAAAGTACTTTTAGTGTTGAAATGAGTTAATTTAACCAGAAAACCTCACATGGCACCGAATCAATCAACCAGTTCGAAAACAATAGAGCAATGGCAGGATCACAGATCGAAAATAGAATACTGACTAACCGGTAAAGTGTCCCACAACACACGGTGGTCATCGGGTTTCAAATGGTAATAAGCAGAGCCAAATGCCATCCCAGCTATTCCAGCATAGAACAGTGCCCATGTCCAAACCTCACCTCGGGAACTGCAACAACACAACGATGTCAATCAACGGTCGAAAAGGAATTAACCAATTTCGTTACGCAGGAACCAAAACCTTATGGTGAAGAAACCTCCTTCGAGGGCCAGCACAAGGCCCAGAATCCCCACAATTAAGAACGGGAAATTCGTCATCACATTCATCGTGTTGGGTACTCCTGGAGAACCCAAAATCATGAGAATATGGATGAAGCAACCGAAACAAAATTCACCCCAAAATTATGATCTCGTGAACAATGTGGGTGGTTACCGAGAAGATTGCGCATGTCAACGAATTGGTGGTGTTTGGGAGAGCGAGGGATTGCGGGAGTGAAGAAGATTAAGCATATGCAACACAACGTTACTCCACATAAACGACTTGTCGTCCACCTTCTGCATTGTTGATTCGCCACCCAACCTAAACCCATCATTTTCTTCTTCTTCTTCTTCTCCTCTGTCTGAAACGCTCTTTCTTTCTTCTTATTTTGGTTTGAAGGTATGAAGCAAGGAAAGAAGGTAGGGTGCTTGGGTTTTGAGGAAAAGTGTTTTCGTCTGTTTGTACACCGAACTCAACAGTGTCCCCACGCTGCCAAGAGAAAAATTGTCCTTTGGGTTTGGTGTTTCAGTGCGCAGTGCGGTTGTGATTTTGACTTCCTAATTTTTTCTTCCTTCAAACGCAAATAAATAATACATAAAACTACGTTTAACTTGGCCGTTTTGATTTGATTTAGAGGTCCCACGTGGCTATAATATCAACGTTTGTAACGTGATTGTCCCTCCCTTTTTTTCATTGAGCCTGTTTTTTTACTGAGCCAAATCAGCCCAATTCGTAACTCTGGGTCGACCCATAATTTTAGTCCATTCAATCCATCTCAATGAGAAAGGGTTTACGATAATGATATGATAATGTTAGGTGTTTGTGTAAATTCGGAGAGTGATTATGATAATGAGGTAAAATAATTTACTTATTTGTTTTTTTTTTACTTTTTAATATACAGTGAGAAAATAATTAGCATTCACGTATATTTTTTTAGAAACTCTTAAGATTATTAATACATGATTTTTCATGTAATATGCAAGGACAAAATTTAAGTAAAGTGTGAGTAACATATTCTCAGCATAAGTGTGGAGATGAAACTTAGTGCTAATAGCGAATGCATGTATAAGTATATAAATATATAGACACCCAGGTAGCATAAGTATATAATTTAAATTTGTTTTTCGCACACAAACGAGGATGAAATAATATGTTGTTGACAAAGACAAATGTTTTTAATAATCTTTTTTGGGTTTATTTATGTTAGGGTGTTGTTTCATAACATTGAAATAGGCAATTTGTATTATCTCTTATGATCACAATTTTGATATTCAATCTACTAGAGGAAAGATTAGGATGATGCAAGTGAGGTGTATGGAGAACGGAATAGTTTGCAAGCTTTAATTTTAAGTGAATGGCCTTTTACTTATTGTCTTCATGCACATTGTTTACTGTTAACTTTGGTAGTTGCATCTTAAAATGTTATTTCATTCATCAAAATTTTACCATGTTGAACTTCTTTTGGTAATATGGTTGGTTATGTTGACATAATGATCAATTAAAAGTTGTTCATGCTACAATTAATTTTATCTACTTCAAGCTTTTTAGCATAAAATGGCAGTGTATATCAAATTGTTTCTTTATAAAGTGTGATATTTAATTGAGTTTGACTTAGAAATTAAATTTGAGCCTGATAAATATGTTTGACAATATGTAAAATTTGCTTGAATATCACTGAAGATGTAACTATGATCACTCATCAAGTTGGTGCAAATGCAATATCTGAGACACTGACTTCATTTAAAATTATTGTATTCTACAACATATGAAAATTTCTAATGCATTTTGTAAAGTTCCACAACTACAATTTCGGTATATTTTAGATGCATTCCATTTGGTTTCATAGACTAAGTCGCTCATTCAAAAACTGAGAAATGGTTCCAAAGATAATTTTTTTAATTATACAATACTTTGATGTGTTACTTTTCCAAATCATGTAACACATTCAATTTTTTATACTTTAGAGTGAAATAATATCTAGGTATGCATTATTCTGTCACAGTCAACACTCCCTTAATTTCACAATAACTCATAACAAATTAATAATTTTTATCCATAATATATAAAACATATTTCTATTGATAAAACGAATATTTTCTACATATTTTAAGTTTATATTTATGTATTCATTTATATTTATATATACTCTTAATGTTCTTGATATTGACTAGTGTTCATGTCATTTTAAACTCTTTCAAGCTTTATCAATTATGTAAACCATATTAAAAAGATAAACGTTCGTGACGAAATTGAACATTATAAATTAATTTAACATTAACCCTCTTTATGGTTCTTGAGAATCTAAAATAAGAAAATGAATAAAAATAAATTGGAAACAATTTTAAAACCTCGAGACTCGCTACTTTATATTTTTTTGTTTACTTTTCTTTTATTTATACATTTGTCCTTCTTTTTAATTTAACTAAACACTTTTTGTCTCTATTAAATGGATTGTGAGTGACGTGAACAGGAATACTGGATAATAAAATATTAAAATTAATTTAATATTACTTAAATACTTTTAATATTCAAGATATGGATATAGAAGGACTTTATTTTTCGCTTATTTTATGATTACTTTTTCATCATTATTTAGTGCAGCAGTTTCTATTGCATACCGTGGGAGCAACAAAACAATGGGAAAACAGTAATAAACTCATCATAATCAGAGTTATGTCACTGGGTTCTTTAAAAAAGTCATATAATGCAGTTATTTGAATTGAAATAGCAGTGATTCATGTGAAAAATATGTGAAGGTGATTTGTAGGCTCCTGCGCTGCTGCGATGGGTATGTTTTAAGTGTTTTTTCAATATATAATTTAATATGAAATATCTGTAATAAATTACTAGTATATATTTATATTATTTTTTACCTTATTTATTATAATTATAATAGAACATAATTAAACGTTAATATTAAAAATTAATATTAAGTATATCTATTAATAAAAGTAAAAATTATCTTACATTCTAACTTTTTTCTAATTAAATAACATTATTTTGCTCATTTTTAGCTTTTTTTTCAACCTTTTTCTCTCTTTAATAAACGGAACAGAAACAGTCAACGGTGGGAATGTTATAATGATATCACTGTCCACTAGAAGTTTTTTAGCTCACTGTTTCTATTTTTTAATAAGTGCCTATTCTCATACTGTATATACTAAAATATAACTACTTAGATACTTAAAAAAATTATTATTTTATTATTATATAATATGTTATTAAAAAATGGTTTTAAAATAAAATAATTCATTAACAATTCATTAAAGCATTTGCCTAATGAAAAAAATGTAGTTTGTTTTGTAGAAGAAAATGTCAAAGTTAAATAAACAAATAAGATAAATAAAAAATTTAAATAATTGTATTCTTATAAACATAAGATTCTGTAAAAATAGTAGAAGATGGCGTGTATGGAGAGGGTTGATATAAGATGACAAAGATGGTAATATTTTTACAATAAATAAAAATTTAATAAGATATAATGACAGTATTTAATGAAGTTATGATTTTAAATAAAAATATATAAAAGAGAAACATTTGTATAGAGCATATTATAGGTGATGCAAGAATGTCGACACTCTCGCGCTCATTTGTTTGCAAAAAGAGGAAACCGAAGAATCCACAAGTCACTCTCCTACCCCTCTCTCTCCTTCATATGACGACACTCTTCTTCATTTTCGCCAACAAGCTTCTTCTAGCCCTCCCTGGCATCCATTTCCCAATCTCAACCCCAACCTTCCCCACTTTATTATTTATACTGCTATTCAACTCCAGTTTCTATCTTCATCCCACACGCTCCTCCTTCTTTTCCCTTACAAATTCCTCTCTCTCCCATGATTTTTACCGAGGTTTCTTCCTCCTTTCCTCTGTTCTTGTTCTTTCTTTATTCGACATCACTTTCGATGTAATCGATAATCATTTTTTCTTTGTCTCTATTTTTTAGGATCTGTGGCCGCTGCTCCAGCAACTGCTTGGAAAAACTTCTCTCTTCTCAGGTAATGATTTATCGATTCCAAACGCTCTCGATTAATCCACACACACATTGTGTAGGCGAATCGCAAATTCTGATATATCTATAATTCTAGGTGAATCCTTTATTTTCTAAACTCTTGAGCCGCTGCTTTTTCCCAAATAGAGAAACCGTCCTTCTTCCAACACCTTCGGGAATCGATGACCAACGCCAGCTGCGCAGGCACTGACTTGGACCAGTGCCGAGACGAGTCGGCGGCATTGGTTCTCAAATTCGTCGCCATCGCCTCCATTCTCCTCGCTGGCATGGCCGGAATCGCGATTCCTCTCATCGGAAAACACCGCCGCTTCCTCCGCACCGACGGCAACCTCTTCGTGGGGGCCAAGGCCTTTGCCGCCGGGGTCATTCTGGCCACGGGATTCGTCCACATGCTCTCTGATGCCACCGAAGCGCTCCACCACCCGTGCCTGCCTTCGTTCCCGTGGTCCAAGTTTCCCTTCACCGGCTTCTTCGCCATGATGGCCGCGCTCTTCACTCTCCTCCTCGATTTCGTGGGAACGCAATACTACGAGCGGAAGCAGGGGCTGAACCGCCCCTCTGAGGAGCAGTCTCGGGTCGGGTCGTCCGAACCCGGAGGGAAGGTGTTCGGAGAAGAAGAGAGTGGGGGAATGCACATCGTGGGGATGCATGCACATGCCGCGCATCATAGACACAACCACCCCCATGGGCAGGAGTCGTGCCACGGCATTGGCAGCGAGAAGGAGCAAGATGACGCGCATGCGGACTCCCATGGACACAGTCACGGTCACCACCACGGGCACTCCCACATGGGAGATGGAGAAGAAACGGACGTTCGACACGTGGTGGTTTCTCAGGTAGATGATTAAATGTGTGTGTTTTAGGTGTACTTAATATAAGTATTGTGAGTTTTGAATGTGCATAACTGCAGGTGTTGGAGCTTGGGATTGTGTCACATTCGGTTATAATCGGGTTGTCTCTGGGGGTTTCTCAAAGTCCTTGTACCATAAGGCCTCTGATTGCGGCGTTGTCTTTTCATCAGTTTTTTGAAGGGTTTGCGCTTGGAGGGTGCATTTCCCAAGCGCAGTTTAAAGCCTCCTCCGCAACCATAATGGCTTGTTTTTTTGCATTGACTACACCGTTGGGTGTTTCGATCGGAACGGCCATTTCTTCAGGGTTTAACCCTTACAGCCCTGGTGCACTCATCGCCGAAGGTATTCTGGATTCCTTGTCGTCGGGGATTTTGGTGTATATGGCTTTGGTAGATTTGATAGCTGCGGATTTTCTTAGCAAGAGAATGAGTTGTAACTTCAGGCTCCAGATAGTCTCTTACTGCATGCTTTTCCTTGGAGCTGGAATGATGTCTTCGCTCGCTATTTGGGCCTGATGTCCCTCCCTGTGTAATAAATATTTCATGTTTCTTCTTTTCTTTTCCTTTCTCTTCCCAGCTATCCAATTCAATTCTACTTTTCTCAACTACAAGAACGTAGATAAAAAGACATAAAATTTCATAACCACTCACTAAGAAACAAATAATTTTTTAAATAAATTTACAAAAACATTCACATAAGGATCTCGTCAACCAAGCAAGGGAACTGTAATAAAAAGAGGAAAATTAAAGTTAGTATTAAAAAGTATAAGAAGCCGCACTATTCCATATCTGGGTAAAATTATTTTGTTTTAATTTGTTCATATCTATCCCTGCGAGCATCATTTACCTTGAAATAATAGCATTTTGAATACGAAGTTTGACCCTAGTTGCTACTACTAATTTTGGTTTGAGATGAAGCAATGAAGACTCAATTGTTTCTGCATTCATCTGTGATAATTTTAATGTAACTAATGTGATTTTGAACTGAAATTCTAGTATTTCAAAACATGATACTTTCTTGCTTATCGTTAGTGTGGAGAAGAAAATGAGCAATTGATATGAAGAGTTAGACATATTTAGCGGTGTTATTTCTCTTTGGCGGTGTGCTATAGCAGTAGCAGCTTCAAAGTCTATGGCCGCATATTGCGACCATGAAGCGCAGGTCTTGGTTGGGTTTGGTGGTGAACACTCAACACAACCCAAAGTAAGAGTAGAGTTACAGGGTTTACAACTGATAAGGATTAATAAGTTAATCAAATCTAATTTAATAGATTACAGTTAAAAACACATTCAATAATGTATTTATTATTTTATATAAATAATTTAATTGCATATTAGTTGTGTTATAATTTCCTTATAATTTTTAATATTTTATAAGAATGAGTTTTATAGTTTTCAATTTAATAATTTAGTTCTAGTATATGTATTCATTCTGTTTACACACTTACAAATTGTTATTATATTATTTTTACATTTCAATTTACCAGTTTTGACTGATTATATTTAACTTTTAATATAACAAATATCGTTTTTCCTCGTTCTTCAAATTTCAATTTTGATTGTATGGCTATGGAATCACAAAGTCTGTGTTTAGATTATTAAAACATTTTTATAAAATAAACAAAAGTCAATTAAGTAAAGTCATTTTTATAAAAAAAGGGTCATTTTTATAAACAAATGACAACCAAGTAAAGTCATTTTTATAAATGAAAGACAAAAAAAGAAATAAGAAAAGAAAGAAAACACAAATAATAAAAAAAGAAAGAAAACACAATTGATAAGAGAAAAAAGAAAACACAAACAAACAATGGCATTATATAGTAAATTAACTATTTGTAACATGTTAGAATAAACATTCTCACATCTTGTGTTCACTCAATTCACCATTCAATTAATTTCTCACTCTCTTTATTTCTCTATAATATATAATATCAATCATTATTGATAGTAAGTTTTTTTTGAAAACTCCTTCTTCTCCAAAACAAGTCATGAACTTAATTTGGTAACTCATAATATTTACATATTTCCAAAACCAAAAGATCATGGCTAATCAAATTGAGACAGAAGTACATAATTTTCTCAAGACATTCACATCATTTATCAAATCTTAAGAACTCAATTTGAACATAAAATCCAGTATTTACACATAAATGCCAGTTTAACTTCTCTTACCTGTTTAATAAGAAAAAAATCATCACTAAAAGAATCTAAGCTACTATTTACAAGGATAACTCAACTTGTAACATAAAATTCTAATAAATAATCCAAACATATTCTTATAATAAAAAAAAACAAGGATCAATGATGACTCTAAGATTAAAAAAGTGCAAATGTTTTTTTTTTTTGAAAATCCTAAACCATTTAAGAACCTAAAAAAATTTATACTTATCTTAACTAAAATAGTGATCTAAATTTGTTGTACTCTATTGGATAACAACTTTTAATATTCAATTTGAAGTAAGAGGAAAATCAAATTTTTGAGAAAGAGAAAATAAAAGGAACTATATGGTTTTTTATTTAAAAATAATGATTTTTATTAAAATGACTTTTTGAATCTTTACTTCATTTCTTGAAATACATTTACTAGATAGATTGAAAGCAATAGATTAAAAACTTAACGTGGCTTAAAATACAAAATAATTCATAATTTATTGCCGATCAAAGGGGAAAAAACAACGGAATTCATAACGGTTTTCTTGAACCACAAGCGTTAGTTTACATGTCTTATAGGTTTAAATTTGTTAAACGAGTCAACTTTTGGCATTGAGTCTCTCAGTCTCATTAAAGGGACCAAACTGGACTTCAATAAGGCATTTTCCCCTTCTCTTAACTTCAAACTTTACACACTTCTTCTTTTGGGCTAGTCAAACGTTGTTTTCTTTACAAACATATGTACGACAATGCTGCATCTAACTGCTGATATCTGGATCAACGGTCCCTTGTTGGTTGGTACGAAGGTGGCTAGGATGTTAGATCATTATTTTTTGTTTCCACAGAGATAGGTAATATGCAAAATAATTCTAATATAGCGTTAATGCAAGGAATAATTTTAAATTAAAATAGATGAAAAAGAAATATTATTGGATCATTCATCTTGACCACTCCATTTTTAAATTAATAAATTAATCCAGACAACTACGCAACCGCGTGAATTAATCATAATATTGAATTATGATTTTATAAGTTTTTTTTTTTATCATTTCACTCCTACATGATTAATATTCAACATCAATTTTAAAAGGATTTTTTTTACATGAGTTCCAACACTAATGTTATAAGTGATATCATTGGAAGTTATATTATTCCACACCTTCTGAATCATCATGAAAAAACAGTTCAATGTTAAGTGTAATTTAATTGACATAAAAATACTCATAATTCAAAGTCGGTTTTGTCATAACCCAAGCGTCCTTAGGCTACATAATGTCCTCATATTATAAAATCTGTGTATAAAATGTCCCATTATGTTACACATCTTATTACATATTTATATAATTTAAAATTAAAACATTCATAAAATAAACATTAAAAGATAAATAAATAATAAATAAATAAATAACTGTGCTATTCAAACATAAGAGCGATCTGAAATTGTCTCTGAAACATTTAGTGCCCTAGAGCCTCTGTTATAGCCAGCATATTACTGTGGTTTAATGCATTTATACTGATAAGGCTAATCGCTAGTTCTGGGACAGGAGTTTGATGTCTGTAAGGCTTACTGGGAAAGGGGTTCTGTACGGGTAGTATTTTTGTGGAAAACCTTCACACATAACACCTTTTGATGTTTTAAATTCTTTTGATTGTTTTGTGCAAGGATTATAAGTGCTTCGATTTATGTTTTATTGTGGATAAAAAATATATAAGAACATAATACATATTTTTTTTACTGAAGCATAAAATTCTATCAAAATTATTTTTATTCTTAAATTTTTTAAATTTTAAATTTTGTTCTCCATTTGCTCATAAGACCTTCCATTATCTCCCTAAGTAATACCTCATTTTCTTTAAATACAAGCAATATAAATCGAATTATGGATATAATTTTGTGATATATATATATATAT
>Ga0123340_1003863_pt1 | contig 14105 bp, 10 predicted proteins | sample SirMexnodulemix_FD_89961 | JGI IMG/M metagenome (GOLD analysis project Ga0123340, IMG submission 89961) | Root nodule microbial communities of legume samples collected from Mexico - Siratro Mexico nodule mix | ecosystem: Host-associated > Plants > Roots > Nodule | place: Mexico: Nepantla... | reverse complement strand
GTTTCAGGTTCTTCATTCTCTTCTTTTTTTTTTTTTTTTTTTTTTTTTTTTTCTCCTTCTTTTTTTTTTTCTTTTTTTTTTTTTTTTTTTTTTTTTCTTTTTTTTTCTTTAATTTTTTTTTTCTCTTCTCCACCCTCCCCTTTTTCCTCTTTTTTTGCCTCTTGTTTTGTTGAAAATCATGGTGTTTAGGGTTCTCCATTTTTTTTTTTTTTTTTTTTTTTTTTTTTTTTTCTTTCTCACATGCATAGCTTCTGCCATGGCTTCCACTCCACTTTCTTCAACCATGCACTCCGAAAATTTTTCTGCTGCCTCATCAACCTGACACCTTCAATACCCAAATATCTCTTAAATTAGATGACGACAAATTCCTTACCTGGCAACAATAAGTGTTAGCCACGGTTAGAGTTCTCAAACTCACAAAGTCAAGATATACTTCTCAAATTTACTGGTCCAGAGGATGCTCTTAGCAATGTCATCAGTCAAGATTATCCAAAGCTATGAACAACAAGGTCAGCTCCTGATAGCTTGGCTCCTTGCTTCCATGACCATGTCTATTCTCACCAAAATGGAAGTCCTTACTTCTTCCTTCCAAATTTGGACAATGACTCAACGGCTTTTCAAGATTCAACTCTCTACAGATCCACTATTGGCACTTACAACATGTTACGTTCACACGTCCTGAGCTAACATGTTCTGTCAACAGGGTCTGCCAGTACATGCATCAGCTACAAGAACATCATTGGAAAGTTGTCAAACGTATCCTTCGTTATCAAGCTGGAACCATCCATCATGGTCTTCTTCATTGTTCATCTACTTCTTCCATTAGTGAGTTCTGTGACTGTAACTGGAGATCCAATTTAGATGATCGTAAATCAACAACTGGTTATCGTGCATAAGTTGGATCGAATCTGGTTCTTGGGGCTCACATAAATGTGTTGTTTCTCATAGTAGTGTAGAAGTTGAGTATCGAAGTATAGCTGTTGTGCTTTTTGAAATAAAATGGATATGATCTCTTCTTAAAGAGCTTCACATTATATTTGATACTCCAACCGAATACTCTTACAGTCTTGGTGTTGTTCTTCTTGCTACCAATCCAGTCATCCACTCTTGATCCAACCTTCATTTTGCTCCTGACCGCGTGAAAACCTAGAACATTTGGTTCATCTGCCTGGTCGTTTTCAAGTTGCCAACATCTTAACAAAGCCTCTCTATGCTGCCTCGTTTCATAGGTTTGGATATAAAGTTATCGTAGCAATCAATCCCACCATAAGTTCAAGGGGGCTGATATATAACAGTTTATCATTGTCATATCAGTTATTCTTCCTCTATTTATAGAACCTTAGCTATCCTGACCATGTAACACAGTTTTCTACTCTTCATATGTTCATAATCAATGAGTTTCAGTTCCTCCATTCTCTTCTTTTCTTTCTAACAGTGCATATTTTGAGATCTTGGTCCCTTTTATGGTATGAAAATTACATTTTTTTTTATTTCTTTACAACATGATCTTGAATTTACATCGCAGTCTAGAGTTGATATATTTTAGTGTTTGAAAAAATCGTGAAGGTAAAACAACAAAATCAGACTAGCACAAGGATGTGGTAAAAAAAATATAATCTTTCTTTCCTTTTTCTTATGAAACAAATGTATTGATTATGATAGCAATATTATAAAGGAATTTTAGTGGACAAGTTCTGAACTTGGTTGCAAAGTGGGACAAAAGAGCAGGTTCGAAAGGAATCAGAAGATATACAGTTTCCTGGTAAAACTAATAGGAGTGACGTGCGTAGTTTCATTGAAGTATATTCCCTAGATTAGTGTCTTGCTGAAAGAAAAATTCTCTCTGTTAGTAGTCAAAATAAAGTAGGTGAACTCTTATAAAGAAAAAAAGTCACAGTTTGTAGGAAATGAACGTTCATATATACAAATGAATATTTGTTAGTTTATTTGAGAATAAGAAAGAATAATACAGAAAATAGTGTAGGACACTGAACTATTTCTTGGACAAAAACCAGATAATCTGGCATGTGTGTTTGGCATTACGAACTCAAGAATAGTGATTTTGGGTGTTTGGAATACAAGAATGACAAAGGGAGAAAAAGTACTGAATAGAAATGAGTCATTCCAAGCATGCTGTTCGAACATATATTTTCTTGGGTCTTCCCAATCCAAGCATTTAATTCATCACTTGGGAAGACATAAGCTATGGAGCCTGACTAGAGGATTTATTTCCAATGCAAGGATATTTGCAATATGGAACTGACTGATGTCTACATGAACAACCATTTAGTAATACTAAAGTTTCACCATATTTTGTACCTTTTCACATAAAGAAGGTACCTTTGAGATTTTGTACGGTTACATCAAAGCTATTTTGTTCTAATTTAGATGCAATCTAATGGTTCTTCGCACTGGTAAGTTCTATTTGTTTCTCCAAGTTGTACGTACATATAATAGCTTTTTTTACAATCCGCGTATATGCTTAGAAATGTTTCTCTTGTTCTGTTGATCTTTGTTTTGGTATATTTGAGCCAGTATAATTGCTATAATCAGGGGATTGACAACTGACATGATACTGAATTGAAATGTATTGAGTTGGATGATCTGCAAACATTTTAAATTATTCTTGTTCATGTGTGACAACTGGCAATTAAAGGCTACTAAACTGATCACATGCCATACATATTTGTTAGGTCGTCATGAACTCTTGGAAAACATTGGTATTAATTGTGATGCCGTGGCTCGCACTGGTGATGCATTGGCATTGTCAGAACTATCGCTGAAATTCCTTTCACCTCTAAGAGTAAGCCTCTCCAATTTTGCTTGCTATTTCTGTATGTTAAGATATACATCCGTTGGGATGTAGTGTAAATAAATAACCTCTTAATACATTTTAGTACACTAAAAAAAGGATACGATGTTCGTATAAGCTAGTTCTATTTACTAATATTTGTTCTCCTTTTAAGAACATGCAACCAGAGTGGAGACAAATTTATTGTAAGGGTTAGGATTTCTGGCTCTTCTGCTGCTCGTTTATACTTTGATCACTTCATCTATAAGCTGCCAAACCAAGAGGTCTGTCTCCCCCACTTATTGCTTAGTTTTTTTTTCCCATCTTTGTGAATATTTGTTGATATTTGGTGAATTGGTGGCAGCCTATTTTGGAAGCCAAGGCCACTGCGGTGTGGCTTGACAAAAACTATCGTCCTATACGAATTCCAGCGGACATAAAGTCTAAATTGGTAAAGTTTATTCGAGTTGAGGATTCTTAATTCAGTTACCTGATGACTATAGCTTATTGGTTAATAGAGCATTCAAGTATTCAAGTGATGGCCTTTATTTTAGCTTGTGAGTGGGAAGAAGGTAACGTGGCCCTGTAAGGGATCCACCAATAAAGTTTTAAACTAAAGGAATATTAAATTCGTGATGCTGAAAAAGAACAAATGTATTTTCATTTTTCTTGTTTTTCTGAATCTGTACACCTTGTATGGCGTAAGTGAAAGAGGGTAAGCAATTACAGGCTTGAAGCATTTTTCCATGTCTCTGTATCCTTGGTTTCTTCAGGTGTTTGACAAAATGCCCTGTGGGAAATTGTTGCCAAATTTGTTCAATTATAAGCACAGTGAACATAGTGAAAAATAGAAATGTTGTAGAAGGAAATTTCCTGATCAAATGAATGATTAAACTGATTAGAAAGTGATTTTTTGCTGCTAATATAGCCTTTATCTTGTTTTATGCGGATTGTATTCTTCAAATTTTTGTAGTACATGCTTGGAACAACATTCGTCTTCTTTGAATGTGATAAACTTCGTTGGCTAATTCACTTCCGTTGACACTCATTGGAACCTTTGTCAACTGATACTAAACACTGACCCAATCTGATATAATTTTCGATCAAAATATCACAATAGTCCCATCCTCTTGTGAGTGTATTGTATAACCATCTTTGCCTTCTTATTATCTTAACATATCTTATAATATTTGTTATCATCAAAACTTATAGAGTCTTAGATCATGGAACTGTCTAATGGATATTAGATTGTGTAGATGATTTTGGACCATCTAGTACTTAACATCTTTGTGTAAGGAAGTTAATGAAGGAAATAACTTTAACTCGTATATCGAGAGCTCTTTGATATTTGATTTTAAACGAATCTCTTCAGTAAATGAACATTTCTTGCAAACATAGAGTAACAAAATAGATATTTATTTTAAGTACGAGGTTTGCTTAGCTTGTGTGTATAGTATGACATTTGGTACATTTTTCATTTGTTCTTATGTGGGTCTTATCAGACTTTGATAAAAGCTTGCATAGTATTGTATCATTTGTCACATGAAACACTTGAATCTCATATAATATGTTGTTTTTATCATTTTACAAACAAAGTCTAATCATATGTTATACTTAGTTGTTTTGAAGCACTAACTAAAACCTTATGGTGTTGGACTTCACCTTAACAATAACTATTTAGTTTTTGATGGGTGGAAAAACGCAACAGTCTTTGTTTTTCCTGGATTTTACTAGCCTTTGAACATTTAGATTTTAATGTCCAAGCTTCTTACACTCGTAGCAAACGACTTGAACTTTCTTATATTTGGGATCCCACCTATATTAAGCCTTTCTTCCTCTAAAATATCCTTTCTTTATTCATATCTAGTGTATGATGTGTAGGAGATTTCATCGTCTACTTCAAAACTAGTACCATATGAAGATTCTACTTTAAGTTCTTCTAGTTTAGGTGTCTTGGTTGGAGAACATAGAGTGACGTGCTTTAAGGGTGACGGTCGACTACTTCTTAATCACACTATATTATTCCATCTTCAATTTGTGCACTTTTAGGATCCAATGAACCTTTTAAATAGACATGTTGTCTAGGCTATTGGATGTCCTAAGGACTACAACATGTGGTCTCTATAAATTACACAAGATCTTATCATGATCTAGTCATCATAGTGATTTCCAAGAAACCTAAGCTCATTCAATATGGTTTGAAATATAATAAACATACTCTGTTTGTTTTTATTCCCCTTTATACTGAATAAATCCTATTGGTGGGTAAGAAGACTAAGTTTATTTCCTTTTACCTTAATGAAACCCTTATACATTATCGATAGAGTGTCATATATCTCCTTAACGCCTTTTAAAGCATGCACCTTTTTAATATTCTTCATTTGACAATGCACACATTAGGGAGTTTCTTGCCTTATAATTTAACAAGTATCTTTGGTTATGAAATTACAAGAGAATCAACACAAACGAGTTTAGCCTTGATTAGAAGGTAAAATGAAATCATTACAAGGAAGAAAATAAGAAAACTAAAGTGCTATGTTCTGCTCTATTTTACAAATGTTACTCTGAAACTTAATTTTTCTCTTGAAGCTTGTGTCTATTTATAGGTTTGTTCCCTCCAAGGATTTCGGGAAACCATACGCTTTAGATTCTATTCACAATTTTTCAATTTTCCAGATTTTTCAAGTTTTGTTTCTTGGTATCTTTGCACAATATTTGCTTCCAAATCTAATTTATTTGTTCTGGTTTGATTTAGAGATCAATCTTAGGCTTTCACTACATAAAAATACAAAAATTAGCAAAAATAATAGTTAACGCCTAAATAAATTCAATTAGATGAATCTTAATTAAAATAGTGAATTTATTATTAATTTCAGTCCAAGAAATCTATAATTAAAGGTTCTATTTGTGATTAAAATTATGCTTATTAGTGGTCTATTGGCTTTAGTGTCTAGTGTCTCAACAATCTCTCCCTTTATGATGATGTCAAATACTATAAGTGTATAAGCAAAACATTAGAGCACATTTGCCACTTTTGTCTGCCAAAGAGATTCATTAAAGTTGTAAGTTGAAGTCAACATCAAAGATCTCTTGGAGTTTGTGCTAAAGCTTCTTTTCTTTTGCAATTCCCTAACACTGAGCATTGACAACTCTAGAGAGGCTATTTGCTTCGTACTACTTTGCACAAGTGGGCAAAGTCAAGCTAAGACACACTACCCTAGGAGAGATAACCATATCTAGCTATTGGAAAGATTACGAAAAAGTAAAAGAGGTAATTAAATGCTACACAGAGTGCATTTAATGCATCATACTCAAATAAGCTCGTTAGACGCAAAAGGGACCCCAAAAGAGTTGAAGTTGTTCAACTACTATAAACGGTTTCTCAACGACCACTTACTTCAAGAGCCTATATAAAGCAATTTGAGAAGAAGAAGATAGACAGAAATCATATGATACAATGAAAAACGTTGCTAAAATATTTTAGTGAACAAACAAGAACACTCTTAATATTCACTAGTGGTTGTTTAGTTATTAGTCAGGAGTGATTGTTGTTCAAAGAATACTCGTTTAAGTCAGGAGTGACTTGTGAAAGCATACTTGAAAAAGGTCATCCATGAGTGGCTGTGAGTTAAAAGAATATTCGTTAGGTCAGGAGTAACTTGTAAAAGAATACTTGAACAGGATCAATCAAGAGTGGTTGTGAGTTGAAAGAATACTCGTTAAGATAGAGATGATTTGTGCCAATAATACTCATTAAGACAGGAATGTCTTATACTAAGAATACTCATTAAGTCAGGAGTAACTTGGGTTAAGAATACTAAAGAAGTTAGCCAAGGGTGGCTACAAGCTCAAAGAATACTCGTTTTGTACTTTGTAACATTAGTCTTATTAGTGGAACTCAATGTGTTAATTGAGAATTGTAGGTAGTCTATTGCGACAAAGAAACCAATATAAAAATACTATGTGCACTTTCTCTTTGTCTCTACTTCTTTATATTTCTCATTACTTATATATGTACTAATGTAGAAGGAGAGTTATTGAGTGAACAAGTACAACTAAAACATTTAAACAACTAAATTTATTAAGCACTAAAGTTAAATTTGGTAAGCTTGATCAGATAGAGTTATAATTAACGAATTACTTAGATATGCATCATCTTTGTCTAACTTACTTCAACAAACGCAACTATCACCATTGGATCACTTAACACATAAAATTATTATTTGAATATTTTTGTCATACGATATTTGCAAAAAGTGCTTAATTTCAATAACACAATTCAACCATCTCTTATGTTTTTTCCAGTTTTTGCAAATTCTAAGTAATGTCAGCAACATTAATTTCATTACTAATTTTTGAATTGATTTTTAACTAAAGCAACTTTGTGTTGTCTAAGCCATTTGTCAAGTATGTTTATTTTAAAATCCACGATAAATAATTATATTATTAATATTAATTTAATTTGCATTGGTTTGGCTGACGCTAATGATAGTAATTTTAACGTACAAAATTTATCTTATAATGCCTTTTTCTCCAACAAAATAAAATACAAAACAATAGAAAAAAATATTTAGTGGATGAAGGAGATGAATGGGAATGAATGAGATAAGGAGAAGAGTGTGGATGAAAAAAATAAGTGTGAGTGAAGAAGATGTGTATAAAGAGATTTATATAGAAAGTGAGATAGCAAAATTGTGAATAAGAAGATTTGTCATCTTTAAATTTGGGCATTTAAATTAAAAATAATTTATGGTTTTTATTCTTGTTACGAAAACACAAATTCATAACATATAAATTAGCATTGGCTTAATTGACACTAACTTAAATAAATATTAAATATATATTAGTGTTGACCTAATAAACGACTAACTTAAATAAATATAAATACTAAAATAAATAAGATTAGTTCTAATTAAAATGATACTAACCATATTTATTTTCGGCTAAGCCACTATTAATCTTACACTAAAATAAATATTTTTATTTATTAAAAAAAGATTAAAAATAGTTAGCATCACTATTAATCTTACACTAAAATAAATATTTTTATTTATTAAAAAAAGTTAAAAATAGTTAGCATCACTTTAGAGTAGTTAAACCGACTCTATTAAGGTTTAACACTAAGTAAACTTTACTAATCTTCAGTAAAACTCTCCTAATATTCATTAATATGATAGTAACATAAATATTTATTTATTAAAAAACTCTATCAATAACTAAATTTTAAAATAACTAACTTTTTAATTTTTTTTACATTTAACTTATTGGATTTGGTGTCGTAATCAACACTAATATTTAAAAATTAATTTCATTTTTTTAGTAACATATTATACAAAAGTTAATTTAATATTTATTTAGTAATATATTAATACAACTTAATTGGTCATGTTTAGAACTTTATTTTAGCTATGTATTGGTAAAACTTAATCTTGCATTATATTCATTATGTAAGAATATAAAAAATTGGATATTAAATCAAAATTAATTTTCGAATGAAAAAATAAATTATTGATAAACTCAGCGTTAGATTTTTATATAACCATTTGAAGTTTTCATATGAACAATCTTTGTGATAATTATCCATGATTTTACCACTAGATAATTTTATTCACATTATATGAAAGTAATAAGTATCACATGAATTCATTATTTTAAGGGTAAACAGTCGGATTAATATAATAAAAATTAATATATTTTATTTTTAGTATAATATAAAAAGAAAACTAAAATCCTAGTATAACAATTTTAATTCTATTAACTTTATTCAATCCTATTAATGATTGAGGTAACGAGACACATGTTTAATTTTTACAGTATTTAAATTATAGAAGAAATTGACGTTGACCTTGAAGAAATCACTTAAATTTTAAACTTAGAAAGGAGAAAATAAAAGGTAAAATACTCTCTTTAATATTAACAACAAATTAACACCAATTTTTTTTAATTAATACACATAACTACTGCTAAAACCCAAACACACTTGTTTAATTATTCTAACCATTAATGACTTCAAACAAAATTAAATTTTGAAAACTATAATCTTTTATCATACCACAAATAAAATACATAAATAATTGTTATACTAAATTCATTATACTCTTATTTTATATGTACCAGACTATTCTATCGTTAATATAATTGATAAACATCTGGTACATAGCTCATTGCATATTGATTTATCAATATCCCAAGTGATATTGGTATAATATTTTATATCCTGGTATACCTATATGCATTTGTTATAGCTGTTACCTACAATTTTTTTCCATATAATAACTTCTGTAAATAACTGTACTGACACCACAGTTACAATTTTTTTGTGTCAGAAATCCGTTACTAATACTCATTTCTCAATCCATTTTAGACTCTACATACGGATTTTTTTTATTTTATAAAATGCTAACATTTTTATAGCATAATAATAAGTTCTTAATAAAATCTTATTCACCATTCAAAATAAACATAAAATGTTTCATAGTTCAAATGATTTCAATAACCATGATCCAATCACACTAAATCATCGCTGCATACTTTCCCTTAAAAATACGATTAAGAGTTGCAGCCAAACGAACTCCTCCTTGAGCTAACCGCAAATTGACTATCGGAAAACGAGAGAAGAAGTATTCATCTGCAGAGTGCATTTTCATGTTATAGTTAGAACAAAAAAGATAATTAGAGAAAATTTTTCATAACCATCAAAACTCTCATTGCTTACCATCTAGCACTGAACCTTCGCTGACATCTTTATAGGCCCATTTACAGGCATCTTCTGCACTTTCAGATGCATATCTGAAAAATGACCCATATATATTGATTAAAAAGCTGAATAAACTCAACTCATGCATGAAAAGAAGAATCATTAATCTTAAAAATCTACATGAAATTATTCATAAAAAAAGTTATTTCTTGCCAATTTTTATAAAATATTTGTAATAAAAGCTTTAACAAAAATGGAGGCATACGTACATGGCAGGGCATGGTATGTAATCATGACTGCAGTGCTCCCAATCTGCTACTTCATCAGCCCATACTTTCTATTTATTAAAGAAAGTGAGAGTGAAGAAAACATAAAACTTCAACAAAAAAAAAAAAAAATATCATTAGATTTTGAAGACACCAAAATACAATACCGTGATATTTGTTTGAATTGCATCAACCAAGTCGTCAAAATCCTCATCGAATTTTTCAAATTGTGTTTCAATTATGCTACTATCCCAAACCTGTGCATGATATACTATTAGTGGAGTGTTAACATATGTGTATGATCAAAGAAACTAAGAAATTGACTAACACGGTGAAGCTTTTGCGTTGTGTTGTACCAAGAAACATTAATTGTATTGCCACCCAAGTCTGACACAAAGCCACAATGTAGAGGCTGCACATAGTCATTACAAACTAATTCAGATGAGAGAACATATTCTTGTAAGAAAGAAAAAAGAAATTGAAGTTAAAATAATTTTATGAATTAAAAGTAAAAATTTGTTAACTAACGAAGAAATTCAGTTTTTTTTTTCTTTTCTGAAAGAAGTTTATTTCAAACAAGTCTGGAAATGAATAGATGTATATATAAATATAAATCTACCTGATGGATGTCTCCAATAAAATGAGAAAGGAACAGAAGAGCTTCAGTGAGGTTATAACATAATGAGCAAAAATTGTTAGTGTGAAAACAAGAGAAGTGATGTGGGTATATAAGATTAATTTGAAACAAGGGTTTACAATTAGATTCAGTGTTAGTTCCATATTGGAGGAGCTGGTTGGTGTAGTTGGAAATCGCTGCCACAACACATCGATTTTTAAGGCCTGTACTGTGATCTACACAATCTCCTGCATGTTCAAGTACACATTAGTACTGCTATTATTCCAACATAATTATCAAACATAAACCTATTTATTTGATATTTAATGAGAACTTTGATTAAATATTACTTTTACAAGTCATGGGCAAATCATTTAATTGCATCAGTTTTTAAGTATTCTATGATTTTTTTCAGATACTTAATAAATTATAAAATTAGCCATGAAAAACAAAGTTATTTATTTTTCATCTTATTTTTTTAATTTTTAATTAATTATTAAAATACTTTTAAATTTTGTTCCCTTTTATTATTTTTATCATAATAATCAATTTGTTTATTATGATATTACTATCAATATTATGGTAAATTCTGTAATACGTGTTCCAAAATAAATAACATATATCACTTTTCGTCATTTATGTAACAATAAATTATAATTTTTAACTTATTCGATACTTAATTTAAAAAAAAAAATAGTAGCTTGTAAAAACAAAAATTAATAAAATGACTTTATCTACAATTTATAAAAGATAAATTATCTTATTTATGTAGGAAGTGGTCTGATAGACCCAATAATCTTATCAAAATATCATATTAAAAGTGAATTAAGTCAATCTTACAAAATCAGCTTATAAGATAAAGTTTACACCTATTTATAAATTATTGAAAGATTTTTATTTATAAATTATTGAAAGATTTTAAGTGGACGTGAGATCTCTATCGAGTAATTTTACTAAGAAGAGAGTTTAAGCTTAACTCAACTTCAAAAAATCGGCTTATAAAACTTAGGATTGCCCTTACTTATATATTATGAATTGGTCTTATCTCTAATTGATATGAGATATCCAACACACTCCTCTCGTGCTAAGACTGTTCAACTTATACGTAGGGACTAAATATTTGTGGGTGAATAGGTTCATCAAACTTTACTAAAATAGATTCTGATATCATATTAGAAAATGAGTTTAAGCTTAACTCAACTTTATTAAACTGAGATAAGAATTGTCCTCACTTATATATCATGAATTAATCTTATTTCTAGTTTACGTAGAATCTCTAATAAATTTGATAATGATTCCTTAATAGATAACACAATAAATTAATAAACCTAAAATATACTTTAATATTATATTAATAAGTTAGTTTAAGTTTAACTTACTAAATCCATTTACATTATTTTTTATCCACGTAGGGTCTCGTCATATTCTTAGACATAATATTATTTGTTGAGATATTTAGTAAGAACTTGCATGAAATTTTAGTTTTACAAATGCAAATCCCCGTAGCTATATTCATGACACAGAAAAATAAAAGCAATTTCCTTGTAAGTTTTTAGATGTTCTAAGGTTGATGAAAGAACAAAATATTTGGGACTGAGAAGAAAGCAACATACTGGTGTGATCGTAACTGCAAACGGTGTCGGGAGTATCAGCAAAGTGCAAGGCAGAAGACCAAGGAAACTCCTTCCTCACCGCATCTGGCCACGAACACTGGCTAGCCAATTCATTTTCTGCAGATTTCGGCAACAATTTGCTCACACCTTCTGCAGCTGCAGTACTGAGGCGAGCCTGACAAAATCAAATTTCAACCAAAAGAAAAATGTTGGGTACACTAAATTGAACGTTCGAACACAACATACAGAGAAGAGAAAAACAAGAATCTAGGAACCTGAGCAATCTTGCAAACAATGGCATGCCCTTCTCTTCCCCACCCTTCTGCATTTCCAACCAAAAGCATGAATAACAATATGCCTACTAGCTCAATTCTGTAACAACCCATACTTCCCTACTCTACCACTCCAACCATACATACAAATATATATATATATATAATAATAATGATACATATTTTGTTACGTTTCTCTTCCTGTTACATCGAAACACTAAATCTATGATTACAAATCAAGTTAATGTTGGAATAATTTAATAGTCATAAGCTTCACATTTCATTTTCTTATAATTATTCTAAAAAGTAATTCGTTTATGATTGTTGAATTACAAGAGTAACCAAGGTGTGGATGAAAAGTATTTTGCTGGCACCTAAACTGTAAAAGATATTTCTTGATAATTATATAATGTCAGCTTAAATTACCCTTTGGACACGAATAAATTCACAAAGATGTTTTTTCACTCACATGTCTTTAACTTTAGACTTTTATTTCTTTTAAAAATATGAACTTTATTCAACCGAGAATGATTTGTTGATATGGGTAAAGAAAATGAAAAAAAAAAAAGAAAAATATCGTACAGTCAGCTTGTCAGATTTGAAGAATGCGAAACTTTTGACTCTAATTCATAAATGTTAGCAACCCAATGAATCTTCATTGAATTTGCGTTCCAATGTCTCTGTTATTTGAAATCTTCTTTATACTGTGGTTGAGAAGTTTTACGCTTTTATTTTTGGTTTATGTATTATAATGAGGTAATATTTTTCATAAATTATAAAATAAGTAAAAAATATTTTTATTATATTTTTAATAAGTCGTCTGATATATAATTTTAGTAAAAAAAAATGATTTAACATCAGTTATATTTTAATATCACAATTTTAATATAAAAAATGATTAAAATTATGACAATTTCTATTTTAATTATTTAAGCTAAAGTAATTATCATTATTTATAACTTATGTTATATTTTTTTTAAGTGAATAATTTCGGTTAAGAAAATATATCTAAATTCATCAATATTAATTATCACTTCAGTTCAAATAATTTAATAATAAGTTTACTAAAGTCATCCTTCTTAATGACGATTTACCTGTAGTAATTTTTTTTTCTCATTTTAATAATTTACGAAAAAAGTTACATAATTTTAGTGAAAAAAAAGTTTCTCTATTAAAATGGCACGAGGGATTTGACTGCAGCGTGTAGGAGAAATATTTATGTGCTTTAGGTAGACATGTACGTTGGACAAATGTGATAAAGTATTGTCCGCGTGCAAAGCATAGAAAATATTATAATCTCTTATTTCTGTCTGCCAAGTTAATGGGAAGATGAAGTAGAGGAGAAATGTTCCCTCGCCACGTGAGTCCGATCATTCCCTCATACTCTTTCCTTTTTCTTAGAATTATTGTACACATTCGTTAGGTGAAGAGGATCGAAGAAAATTAATAAAAGCAAGAAAAATATTATTCTACTATATGTTTGAACATAAAGTAAGTGGGTAGTTATATTATTTAAATAATTTATCTCGTATTAAATTTATCAAATTACATAATTAAAAACATATTTTTTTCCGTATGCCTTATATATATATATATATATATATATATATTTCGACACAGCTAAATAACCAAACATTAAACTTTGCTGATTATTCATTTTTCTTTTCAACTTACTTTTATCTATTCACCTTGTATTTCTTTCTTCAAGACTAAACAACGTGTAACTATCATTGATTTTGAAAGAAAAAATACATTATTTAATTAATTTAACGACTTACATTTGCCAGAAAAAAATATATGACGCTCTTCTCATATTATCTATACTATATTTTATATATATATATATATAT
>Ga0123340_1003859_pt1 | contig 14111 bp, 9 predicted proteins | sample SirMexnodulemix_FD_89961 | JGI IMG/M metagenome (GOLD analysis project Ga0123340, IMG submission 89961) | Root nodule microbial communities of legume samples collected from Mexico - Siratro Mexico nodule mix | ecosystem: Host-associated > Plants > Roots > Nodule | place: Mexico: Nepantla... | reverse complement strand
TATATATATATATAAACATAATTAAAATTAGAAACTTGATATTCATTATTTATGTGGGATGGAGCACCACTACCACATGTTACCCCTTTGTTCATAACTTCAGTACATAATTAGAAACTTGATATTCATTTAAGTATGCATTGTTATCCTGTTTGAGCTATCCTACTCTGTGTGTTTGCATGAGGGTTCATTTTTTCTGTAATCAAACCACAACCAAACCAAAGTATGGCTAAATCAGAACATCCATTAAAACTCATGAAGAGAAAATTGGAAAATAACAAGATCTACGTTTTTTTTAAAGATTAATGGTCCAAAGTGAGTTATGGTTTGTTCTTCATTTTCCCCTTCTTTTGGCTTCATTTAGTTCTACAATATGCTCCATGTCTCCACCAACTTTCTTTACTATATATACAATGCCCACTCACTCATGTAACCCCTATACACACCCTCCACTCACTCATGTAGCCCCTATACACACCCTCCCTGCATTCGGCATTTTACACTCACTAAAACCCCACTACACCTTCACTAACCATGCCTAGCCATACACCAACATAACTTCACAACCAAAACGAAACTCACCACCAAACCTTTAACCAGCTCCAGCCCCTTCCTTCCTCCAAACATACCCCTCATACCACCTTCCCGCCACAACTGTTACCATGACACCACACTCCCATGCGTCTCCTTGTGCATGGCCAACCTCTCTCACCTCAAGAAGCTCTCGCTATGCCAAAAAATCATGCACCTTGCTGCAAAGAATCATGCTCTCTGTCACACTCTAAATACTTCATGCCACCATCTCTGTATGCCAACTATGCAGAAACCTTTTTACTCACAAGCCACTCCACCATGTTTCTACTGTACATCAACGAACTACGCTGCACCTCCTCACGATCACCTCCCATCATAGTGTCATCCTCAACGCTCTCCCATAACCACCGTTACCTCCTCCATAGCTACACTCTCTCCCTCCACCTTAACCACCCACCACACCAACTACACCAGTGTACCATTGTGGGTCGCCCACGTTCACCTCCAAACTACTACATTAGGCCACCATGCAAGCCTCACCTCCAAGCCAAAACTCTTCCCACACACTTTCATGGGTAGCCCCACTCCCAACTTCCAAAAAACTGCACCTCCGATGCACCTTCACTGCATTCCGTTCAACACCCAAAACAGCCCCAAAACAACACCCAAAATAGCCCCAAAATTGCACCTCCGTTGCACCTCCATAGCCATTCCTTTAAACACCTAAAACAGGCCCAAAACAACACCCAAAACAGCCCCGAAATTGCACCTCGCCATAAACCGTCGCCCCCTACAACCACCACTTCCGCCATGACACCGCCAATCTCCACTGCGCCTTCACCCTCTTTGCTCTGCCGCGAGCTTCCCTCCATACCTTGCCGCTGCCTTGCCATGCACAATCTCGTGGGGTTTGAAGTGAAGGAACGTGAGAAGCATATGGTGCAAAGTGGCATTATGGTTAAAATGGTGGGGCCCATTCTTTTATGGGTCCATCATTGCTCTTTACATCTCCCCGTGTTACATTTACAACCCTATCTTCTTATTAACACCGCAGTTTTCCAATGTTGCCCTTTCATTGTTGCACCACCTCTTTTTTTTTCACTCTAATAGTTTTCTAAATAAAAAAGCATATTTTTTAAAAATAGTAAAAATTTCATTATTGAATAAAATTAGAAATTACAAGTTTTTTGAATTTCTTTCAAAAATAACTTGATTAAATATCCAAATGACCACACGTGTCATGCGGAGTTTAATTCAGAAAAATTGTTATTTTGTTTGGGCAATCAAAAGATCGTGCGCGTCAAGCGGTATCCAATACGATATTTTCCTTCTAAACTCCACAAAAATACTACAAATTATCAAATTTTCAAATATATAAAATTTTCAAAAAAATATAAAATTAAAAAATTAAAGAATATCAAAACTCCCAAACAGACATTTTTATCAAAGAACTACGTAATCCTGATTTTCTATCCCTAATGGAAATACGTAGGAGAAAGGTTAAACCTTGTCGGACCCCAAGAATAAAAAAAAATTATTTTTGTTTGTTTTATGTTCACTTTTACTCTTTTTTTTTTTGGAAAAATAAACATTTTCAGAACTACACTCGTTTCTATTTATTTAATTAAAGATACCATCTTAGGACGGACGTTGTGGGGGTGTTAATACCTTCCCCACACGTAACCAACTCCCAGACTCGATATCTGGTTTTGCAGGCCATAGCCCCAGTTTTCGGTTTTTCCATAGTTTTCCATAATAAACTATGGTGGCGACTCTTATTGTTTTTCTAATTTTTTAAAACTATTTTAGTTTTCTTTTTCAGAACGTTGTTCCCGTCATAATCCCGGTTGTGACACAAATATTTTCCTTCTTTCTCTCTTGGCTCCATTGTCATGCTATCAGCCACTAGAATATGAAAGCCATAAAGGCTCACCCAACAAGTTCAAATTTCAAGAATCCAACAACGTTCTACTCACCTTCGTGTCAAATCTAGGTCCAACAATGACTTTTGTGTGATTACAACAATCTTTACCTTGAATCTGGGCTTTGATAACAAAAAGTCTTGGTTGCATACCTTCAACTCTTATCTCAATCTCCTCTACTTGGTTATTCTAGAATTCGTTTTTTCCACACACATTACCACTCTATTCTCATTGTGTTTCTCCCTTTCTCTCTATCGATTGAACTTTTGCTACTCTTGTTATTTTTGCTCCATTCTTTTTGTTTCTTTGCCCATTGGGGTGTGATTCTTGATCACCAAACCTTCCTTTACACCTTTGTTTTCTTACTTAAAGAATTGCAATGCACCAATACACTTAAAACTACTACCCTTTTGGTAGATTGAAAACTAATTATTAACTGGAGTTGTCCAATAGACATATGAGTAGTAGAGTCAAGTAATTGAGGCAAACAATGTGGGACCTTCCAACACTCCCACTCTTTAGTTCCAACTTCAAGATTTATAATGTACCATCACACTCAAAACTACTAACCTTCAATTAGATTCTATCTTAAAACCAATTAAGTCAAGTTGTCCAACACATACATAAATCGCACCCAAGGGTAGAGGCTGCGATGTGAGACCTTCCAACACCTTTAAGTTCCCTTTCTATCCTCTAATCAAAGATGGGTAGCATCACCTTTCTAGTCCAAGAACTAACCTATACTTTAGCACATTCTAATCCACTTTTGTTAGGAACTAAAGAATGACACACCACGAAAATAGCAAATAAAATCTAAAGAGAGTAGATTTCTGAATTAAAAATCATATTCAATTCTGTAGCAGCAGTTTATACAAAATTTACAAAGGAAACACTCTTCCTTTCACATAGGAATATCTTGTCAACAGTCAACATCCCCAAAAGTCCCCTCCTCCTAACTCAATTGGTCTATTTAAAGCTCAACCCATCCTGACAACCAAAACTACCCAGTTCCCCTTTTATTTAATTTTCTACTATAATAAACTCTCCTTTTTTTATTGCTCTCATTTTCCTTGTACCTAACATTACTCCCTCTGCTGAAACAATCTTGTCCTCAAGGTTGAAATCCAAAAATTGATACTTGATGGTTGCTATATCTTTCCAAGTTCTAGCTACAGTTCCTCCTTTCTTCCATTGCACTAAAACTGTTGAACTGAATTTGTTAGAAACCTCAATTACTATATTAGGTGGAGAAGACTTGCTAACTGGTTCCTTTAAACTAACAAAATAATTGTCCCAATCAAATTTTCTAAAATAGTCCTAAAATATGTAGATAATTGCTGAGGGTCATCTAAGGATACTTGGAATTGATGGAAAATATGAACCAAAATTTTCAAAAGTGTAAGTTGAAATAAGACCATGTTGAGAACCCAATAGACTCTCATCATAGCACCAAGCTTTAATCTGGATAATACTAGGTTTGACATCAACCTCTACAACAATGAAACAAACACTCTTTACTTCATATTCAACAGTTTCATTGATTTCCTCTCCATAAAGAACAACAGGAATATCCAATATCAAGTTATCCTCAATGTTTTGACAACTAAGTGTCGTTACATTAATATCTTCATCCAGAAAAAATGTTTTGAATGGAATAGACCCATATGGAAGAACCTGTAATTTTAGAGCCACGGAGTTCCCTTTTTCTTCTCCATAATAATGCAGGAGAGAGAAAAACCCTAACACATCAAATAGCCTAAATCGGAATAACATAATCAAACCCCGAACGAAGGAACCATGGCGACTATGATGATGGTCGTCGCCGACAGAAGTCGCGTGAGAGGCGCTGCCATGCGCCAGACAGAGGCAACAGTGAAGAAGCATAGAGAGGCGCGTGCAGAACCATCAGAGTTCCAATCACCGCGATCTCTGCACCATAGTGGTCACCTAGAAGAGATGACTTGCTTGGTGATGTCACCGATGCAATTAACGACATTGGCGGAGCGGTAGCGACGACATCTGAGAAGCAAATTCTTGTATTTAGAGACCACGTAGGAGCTTCGATCATCGTGACCTCTGTGGCACGGTGGTGGCAAGGCTGGGGCGAATCGATCGATGATACCGCCGATCCAATCACCATCGGCGACGATGACGGTGGCAATGGCGACAGCAGAGCAGCAGCATCAGTGGTTGGTATCTAATTAAGTTAGAGACTAATTTAGAATCTAATAGTATAGGTTACTAAAACCTTGGTAGCTAATGTTAGATACCAATGTTAGATACCAATTATTTGACTTAATTGGTCACTAAATTCAATCATTACTTCTAGTTTGTAGTTATTTAGCAACCAAAATCCAATTTGGTGACTATTTTGGTCTTAATTAGTAACCATTTCATTTGGTAACTAAAAATTGGTATCTAAACAATCTTTTTCTTGTAGAGATATCTATGGCCTCTCATGACAATCAACATGTGTGCTAACATTTTATAATATAACAACATATCACAAAACTCACCTATATTATTATAATTGTCCATAATTTTATAGTGAATATATATATTCCATCCATGTAAATTTCTATATCCATTGTTTGTATAATTATTGAATGAAAAATAGTGAAGATCCATACATGAAGTTATGTTGTACAAATAATAGAGAGAAAGATAAAAATTTCTAAAATAAAAAAGTTTAAAAAATTAGAACAACAATTAATACGGTCTAAGATTCAGTTCATCACTCAATCTTGTATATTCATGATAAGATTGTAATCATATGCTACTATTAAATAATATTTTTATCAATTGAACAAAATTTTAATTATCTATATTAAGTTAGTTGAAATAAAAACCTGCAAATGAATGTTTTTTTAAATTATAAAAGTCTTATATTAGAAATGAATTTATTAATACTTTTATATTTTTTAATTTTCAAATAGTATTTAAACAATCTCCTAAAATATATTTTCTTTGTTAATTGTGTGTGATTTCTCTTATTAGTTTTAAACCAACTTAATAGGCTTAGAATCTTAAATACATTAGTTTTATAAAATAATTTAATAACAATTATTGTAAATTTCAAGTGTGACATGTGTAATGTGCTTTATTAAACATTTTAAAAAAACGATATGTAATTTACTTCACGATACATTTTTGAACAAATAGTAACTTGTGAAACATTAACTTTCTAAAGTTTAAGAGAAGAAGACACATAGATAATAAATGTGTTGTTGATAAGTGAATGCATAAGGTTGGCCTACTTTAAGAAAATAAGGCAAAACCTATAAGACATTTTAATAATGATGATGTCTTGTAACATTGGCTTCTTAAAATGAATGGAAAGAAATATGATAATTGAATATTAATTTAGTGTTTGTATGTTAGGTTACATTAATGTATACACGTCAAGAAAAAAGTTATTTAGAGATTAATTTTTAAATATTAAATAAAATAGTTGCTAATTGTGACCAAAATAATCATCAAATTAGGTTTTGGTTGCTAAATAGTTACAAAATAAAAGTAATTATTGAATTTAGTGACCAATTAAGTCAAGATAATTGGTATCTAACATTAACTACCAAGATTTTAGTCACTTATACCATTAGATTCTAAATTGGTATTGAATTAAGATAGAGACTAATTTAAAATCTAATGGTATAAGTGGCTAAAACCTTGGTAGCTAATGTTATATACTAATTATCTTGACTTAATTAGTCGTTAAATCTAATTATTATTTTTATTTTATAGTTATTTAGCAACCAAAACCTAATTTGGTGATTATTTTGGTCAATTGATAACTATTTTATTTGATAGTTAAAATTGGTCTCTAAATAACTTTTTTTCTTGTAGTGATATAATTATCTTGTAATGAGATAATAACATAAAATAACTATTAGACATTTCTTTAGTAATGTATGAAATTCATTCCATGATACACTTTTAAACAAACAAGAAGTTGTGTAACATCAACTTTTTTAAGTTATGAATAGAAAGACAAATAAGGATGAGAATAAATTTGTATTCATATGTGTTAAGTCACATAAACGAATAAAAAATCATTACATTGAAGGAACGATAAATTTAAATATATTGTTCAAACAAAACAACTATAAAATATTTTAAGAGTGACGCATGTGATTTGTCAATGATATCTTTTAAAAAATATTAAGTCATATAACATTTCTTTCTAAAGTTTATAATATAAACATAGGTAAAAAAGCACAAATTTAGTGCTCATATATTAGGTCACATAACTACATAATAATTGTGTTAGCTTGATAAAATAATTTACGATAATTATTGGACATTTCAAAAGTAACAAGTAATTTGCTCCATCATACCTTTTAAGCAAACTATAATTTATGTAACATTAACATTTTGAATTTATAAAAAGAAAACAAGAAGAGATAACAATAAATTTGGTGTTCATATATTAGGTTAGGTTAGATAAAAGAAAACATTACTACTTTGAGAAAATAATGCAAAATAATTATAAGACATTTCAAGAGTGGTTTATGTCATTTATTCCATTATACATTTTCAAAATAAACAATAGGTCATGTAACATTTATTTGCTAAAGATTATGGTAAGAAGATATATTTAGTGTTTGCAAGTTATAAAATTGCATTATTTAGAATGAACAACACACTTGAATATGTAACTCATATTCAAATGAAACAATTATAGAACATTTCAAAAAGTGACATACATGATATGGTCAACGATATATTTTCAAACAAAAAGTAAGTCATCTACTTTTACTTCCTAAGTTTATCATAGGAACATATAAGAATAAATTTGGTATTCATATATTAGGTCACATAAATTCGTATACTAAGAGAGAATAGACATTTCAAATATAACATATCTAATTTGGTCCATGATACCTTTCAAGTAAATAATAATTTGTGTAACACTAACTTTCTAAATATATGGAAAGAAGATAGGTATATATAATAATAAATTTGGTGTTCATATGTTAGGTTACATAAATGAAAATATTTGTGTTACTTTGAGAGAATAGCGTAAAACAATTATAATAAAATCATAAATGAGTTATGTCATTCTTTCTATGATATATATTAAAAAAAAAGAAATAAGTCAACTAACATTTATTTGCTATATTTTACGGGGAGAAAACATATTTCGAGTTTGTAAGTTATAAAATTGCATTACTTTAAAGGAATAACACAATTGAATATAAATGACTATATAACATTTCAAGGATGACATATGTGATTCGCTCAATCATATATTTTCAAATAAAAAGTGAGTCATGTAACATTTACATCCTAAATTTTATGATAGAAACATAGGTAAATAAGAACAAAATTAGTTTTCATATATTAGGTCACATATATTTAGACCAAGCGTTTACCACTAGGTTGAAAACTATAATTTATAATTAGAATTCAACTTTTTTTATTTAAGAGTATAGTAACCTAAAGTGTCACAATTTGACTGTGACTTAACCCACTTGGCATATATAGCGAGACAATTGATATCATGTGTAACAATCTTCCCCTTAACAATTGCTCTGTTGGGTATAGAACACATAATTTTCGTTATAATATGAATTTTTAGATCACACGCTTATTATTAGGATAAAAGTTATAACTTGTAGTCAAGGTACAACTTTTTCTGCTTATGATTGTACCAACTCAAGTGTCATGATTTGATTATGACTTAGCCCTCTTGATCTACGTCCAACTGATGCTACATGCAACAATAAATGCATGCATATGTTACTTTGATAGAATAACACAACATTTATTCTATATTTTAAAAGTAATATATGTAATCCCTCTATGATACCTTTCAAGAACAATAATTTGTATAACATTAACTTTCTTAAATTAAGGAACCACGATAGGTAAAGAAAAAAACAAATTTGACGCAATGTAAAACATCTATTGGACATTTCAAAAGCAACATATGCAATTTGCTCTATAACACCTTTGAAGCAAACAATAATTTGTATAACATTAACTATTTGAAGTTATAGAAAGAAGGCAAGTAGAGACAAGAATAAATTTGGTGTTCATAAATGAAAAAAAAATTGTTACTTTAACAAAATAATACAAACAATTACAGTACAATCATGAGTGACGTATATCATTAATTTAATAATTTTTTTCAAAAATAAAAAAAATAGGTAACTATTTTTTCTAAAGGTTTTGGGAAGAAGACATATTTGATGTTTGTATGTAATAAAATTTCATATATGGTGACGTTTGTGATTCACTCAATCATATATTTACAAACAAAAAGTGTGTCATGTAACATTTACTTTCTAAAGTTTATAATAGATACATATATAGGTAAATAAAAATAAATTTGGTTTCATATATTAGATCACATAAATGCATATTGTGTTACTTAGAGATAATAACACAAAATAACTATTGTACATTTTAAAAGTAACATATGTAATTGCTCTATGATACCTTTCAAGCAAACACTAATTTGTGTAAAATCAACTTTTTGATGTTAAAGAAGGAAGATCCATAGATAAAAATAAATAAATTTGGTGTAACACAAATCATTTGTTAGACATTTCAAAAGTAACATATGTATTTTACTCTATAATACCTTTCAAGTAAACAATAATTTGTATAATAACATTTTTCTCAAGTTATTTAAAGAAGACAAGTAGGGACAAGCATAAATTTGGTGTTCAAAAGTGAAAAAATTATGTTGCTTTAAGAGAATAACATAGAAGAATTATAGTACAAATCATAAGTGAAGTATGTCATTCATTTAATTGTATGTTTTCAAAATAAAAAAAAGAATTTGTAACATTTATTTTCTATAGTTTTTGAGAAGAAGATATATTTGAAGTTTGTATGTAATTAAATTACATTACTTTGAATTAAGAACATAATTGATTATATAATTCTTATGAGGATGACATATGTGATTCATTCAATTATATATTTACAAATGGAAAATGTGTCATGTAACATTTACTTTCCAAAGTTTATAATAGATACATATATAGCTAAATAAGAATAAATTCATTTTCATATATTAGGTTACATAAATGCATATCGCGTTACTTTGAGAGTACAACACAAAACAACTATTGTATGTTTTAAAAGTAACATACATAATTGCTCTATGATACCTTTTAAAGAAACAATAATTTGTGTAATGTCAACTTTTTGATGTTAAGGAATGAAGATTGATAAATACAAAAATAAATTTGGTACAATACAAAGACTCTATTGGACATTTCATAAGTAAGAGATGTAATTTACTATATATTGTTTTTCAAGCAAAAAATAATTTCTATAAGATCAACTTTGTCAAAGTTATGGAAAGAAGACAAGTAGGGACAAGAATTTATTCAATGTATAAGTGAAAAATTGTGCTTCTTTAAACGAATAACGTAAAAGAATTATAATACAAATCATGAGTGACGTACGTCATTCATTTAGTTGTATGTTTTCAAAATAAAAAAATAAGTTATGTAACATTTATTTCTAAAGTTTATGAGAAAAAGACATATTTAATATTTTTATGTAATAAAATTCTAATACTTTAACTAAACAACTATATTTTCTTAGTAAGGTATGTGATTTGCTCAATGATATATTTTCAAACTACAACATTTACTTCTTAAAATTTATGAAAAGAATATAAATGAAAATAGGTTTGTTGTTCATATATTAGGTCAAATAAATGCATAATTATTTTACTTTGACAGAATAATGCAAATCATCTATAGGACATTTCAAAACTAACATCCTAACTGGTTTCGTGATACCTTTCAAGCAAACAATAGTTTATGTAACCAACTTTTAAAAGTTATGGATATAAAAACAGATAGAGACAAGAATAAATCTTGTGTTCATGATAAGTAACATAAATGCAAAATATTATTTTTATTTTGAGAAAAAATAATAGAACAATTTATAGTAAATTTCAAGAGTGGCGTATTATTTGTTCTGAAATATGTTTCAAGAACAATATTATAATTTGTGTAACATCAACTTTCTTAAGTTAAGGAAAGACGATACGTAGAGAAAAAAAATAAATTTGATGCAACACAAAACACAAAACATCTATTTCAAAAAGCAACATATATAATTTGCTCTATAATACCTTTTAAGCAAACAATAATTTGTCTGACATCAGTTTTCTGAAATTATGAAAAGAAGGCAAGTAGAGACAAGAATAAATTCGGTGTTCATAAATTAAAAAATATTGTTGCTTTAACAAAATAAAAAAGCAATTATAGTACAAATTATAAGTGACGTATGTCATTAATTTAATAAAATATTTCAAAATGAAAAAATAGGTAAAATATATTTTCTAAAGGTTTTGGGAAGAAAACATATTTGATGTTTGTATGCAATAAAATTTCATATAGAGTGACGTCCGTGATCCGCTCAATCATATATTTACAAACAAAAAGTATATCATGTAACATTTATTTCCTAAAGTTTACAATAGATACATATAAATAAGAATAAATTTGGTTTTTCATATGTTAGATCACATAAATGCATATTGTGTTACTTAGAGAGAATAACACAAAACAACCATTGTACATTTTAAAAGTAACATATGTAATTGCTCTATGATATCTTTCAAGCAAACACTAATTTGTGTAAAATCAACTTTTTGAAGTTAAGGGAGGAAGATCTACAAATGCAGAAAATAAATTTGGTGTAATACAAAGCGTTATGTTCGACATTTCAAACGTAACATATGTATTTTACGCTATAATACCTTTCAAACAAACAATAATTTTTATAACAACAATTTTCTCAAGTTATTTAAAGAAGGAAAGTAGGGACAAGCATAAATTAAGTGTTCAAAAGTGAAAAAAATGTGTTGCTTTAAGAGAACAATCCAAAACTATTATATTGCAGATCATAAGTGACGTATGTCATTCATTTAATTATATGTTTTCAAAATGAAAATAATAAGTTGCTTAACAATTATATTTTAAAGTTTTTAGGAATAAGACATATTTGGTGTTTGTGTATAATAAAATTTTATTACTTTGAATTAACAACACATTTGAATATATAATTCTCATATGGATGACTATATAATTCTTATATGGATGACGTATGTAATTCGTTCAATCATATGTTTACAAACAATAACTACCGTCATAAATTAGGTACATAAATGCATATTGTATCACTTTGAGAAAATAACACAAAACACCTATTGTACATTTTAAAAGTAACATACGTAATTACTTTATGATACCTTTTGAGTAAACAATAATTTGTATAAGATCAACTTTTTAAGGTTAAGGAAGGAAGATCCAAAGAAACAAAAATAAATTTGGTGTAACAAAAAGCGTCTAGTGGACATTTCAAGAATAATATCAACTTTTTCAAGTTATTTAAAGACGACAAGTAAGGACAAGAATAAACTCGATGTTCATAAGTGTAAAAAAGTGTTGCTTTAAGATAACAACGTAGTAGAACAATTATTGTACAAAAGCATCAGTGACGTATGTCATTCATTTAATTGTATGTTTTCGAAATAAAAAAAAATAACATTTATTTTCTAAAGTTTTTTTTTTTTTGGAAAGAAGACATATTTGGTGTTTGTATGTAATAAAATTTCATTACTTTGAATTAACAATACACTTGAATATATAATTCTTATAGGGATGACTAATGTGATTTGCTCACTCATATATTTACAAACAAAAAGTATGTCATGTAATATTTACTTTCTAAAGTTTATAATAGATACATGTATAGGTAAATAAGAATAAATTTGATTTTCATATATTAGGTTGCGTAACTACGTGTTATGTTATTTTGAGAGAATAACACAAAACAACAATTGTACATTTTAAAAGTAACATATGTAATTGTTCTATGATACCTATGAAGAAAACTATAATTTGTGTAACATCAACTTTTTGAAGTTAAAGAAGGAAGATCCTAAATACAAAAATAAATTTGGTATAGACATTTCTCAAGTAATATATGTAATTTACTATATAATACCTTTCAAGTAAAAAATAATAATAATTTATATAAGATCAACTTTCTCAAGTTATGAAAAAAAGGAAAGTAGGGATAAGAATTGATTTAATGTTCATAAGTAAAAATATTGTGCTACTTTAAGAAAATAACGTACAAGAATTATAGTGCAAATCATGAGTGACGTACATCATTTATTTAATTATAAATTTTCAAAATAAAAAATAAGTTATGTAACATTTATTTTTTAAAGTTTATGAGAAAAAAAGACATATTTGATGTTTGTAGATAATAAAATTTCATTAGTTTAACAATTATATTTCTTGAATGGCAAATGTGATTTGCTCAATAATATATCTTCAAACAAAAAGTAAATTGTATAACATTTTCTTCCTAAAATTTTATATAAATGAAAATAAGTTTGACGTTGACACATATGAAGTCAAAATAAATATATAATTATTTTACTTTTGAGAGAATAATGCAAATTATCTATTAGTCATTTCAAAAGTAACATATATAATTGGTTTCATAATAACTTTCAAGCAAAGAATAATTTGTTCCGAAATATGTTTAAAAAGACAATAAGTCATGCAAGATGTATTTTCTAAAGTGTATATAATTGTGTTAATGTAAGAGGATAACAGTAATAATTGGACATTACTCCACGACAAATTTTCAAACAAATAGTAAGTCATGTGATAGTCATTTTCTGAAGTTTATTGGAAGAAAATGGACAAAAAGATATTTAATTTAGTGTTCATATAATACTTCACATAGAAGTATAAAATTGTGCTGTGTTGAGAGAATAACCATTGAACATTTTAAAAATGATATTCATTCTATAATATATTTCTAAATCAATGGTTACCCGTGTAACATTAACTTATGAAGTTCATGAGAAGCTGACAAGTAAAGATGATAAAAATATTTAAATAATTGCATGTTACCTAAATTTATTTACTAATTCCCTTAATTAGATGACCATGTCTACTATGACTGTAGATTTATTAAGAGGTTAAGTCAACTCTAACCTTAAACAAATTAAATTCTTGGCCTCTAACTAACACTTAATTGATTTATTTTATCTATCAATATTGTTCCCTAAACTATATATATAAAGATGGTGTTATAAAATCATATACAATTTATTTAGAAATGTGTCGTGGAGAGAATAAAATACATTAGTCTAAAAATTTCCATTAATTCCTTCTAAATTATATTCTGTAAAAGTAACACACTTTTATGCGCTCGCATGAATTTTGAACAAAGTTTCAAACACTTTTGTTAAATAATTTGTAGAATTTTCATCAATTATATATTATTGATTGTGACACATTGATTTTTTCATGAATTTCTTCACTATTTAAGATAATAGTAGGCTTTGGTATTCAACTGATTGATTCAAGATCCACGTTACTACTTTTATATAATCCCAATCGGTATTTAGGAATAAAAACAAAATTGAATTTTAATAAAGGACCATGTTCTATCAAACTGTTTCTAACTACAGTGATTTTTTTGCCATCCCTGAGTTTCAATACTTGTTATGATGTATAAGATTAAAGATACAAGATACGCTTAAATAAATAATTTAATAAATATTAATTGAATACATAAATATTTATCATATAATTATTTTGTCCTATAATTAAAATAATTAATCTTTTTCATATAAATTACGAATTATTTGTA
>Ga0123340_1003857_pt1 | contig 14112 bp, 4 predicted proteins | sample SirMexnodulemix_FD_89961 | JGI IMG/M metagenome (GOLD analysis project Ga0123340, IMG submission 89961) | Root nodule microbial communities of legume samples collected from Mexico - Siratro Mexico nodule mix | ecosystem: Host-associated > Plants > Roots > Nodule | place: Mexico: Nepantla... | reverse complement strand
ATTCTAATTTAAGGTTTAGAAAAAAGAAAATAGCAGAGATCCAATTGAAAAATATATAAATTTTAAGTATTCAATAGATAAAAGAAATTTAATAAAAATTCAATTAAAAATATTTAAATTTATAAAAGAATTAAAATTTAATTAAGCTTATTTTATATTAATAAAGATGAGAGAGAAATATACTCTTTAATTATACATTTTATGTCTTGAAAGAAGTGAATTCCACTCATATATATATATATATATATATATCAGCCCATTCCAGTTGTGACTGTCACAAAGTTTCTTCCTCTATCTAGTGCTGATAGAGGGTCTTGGGAGATATGGAAAAGTGGGTGGTTTTGGTGATGGTGTTATTGTCATGGGCAATAAGAGAAGCTTTTGGTGCTAAAGGTGAAGTAACATACGATGGAAGATCTCTCATCATTGACGGCCAGAGAAAAATTCTCTTCTCTGGTTCAATTCATTATCCTCGCAGCACTCCTCAGGTATGTCTAATGTCTGTGCTATCATCATTTCATGCATGTCTCTGTTTTCATTTTCATCTTTTGATAATGAGGTATTATAATGCCATTGACATGCTCTGTAATCTTTTCTGCATTCATCTGTGTTCTTTCCAAGTGCATTTCATATAGTGGTATGGTTTCTGATAACAATCCATTGAAGTAACAGGCATTGATCACGGACTTGTATAAGAAGTCACATTCTTTGGATTCTTGTGTCTGAATAATGCTTAGACACTAATTCATTAATAAATGGTCCATTAATTTTTTAATTAAAGTAGCTCATGCTTCCTCTGCATTTTTGGGTAGGTAAGTTGCATCCCGTTCAGATGTAAACTTGTGAGCTAATTTTGCATTCATGTTCTTCTGAATGTCCAAAAAAATGATAGAAAACAAATGAGAAATAAAAAAAAAAAAGATTACGTTTAAGATAGTTAATTATCTCCCCGAAACCTGGTGTTTATTATCATTATCTCAGCCAAAACATGGTGTTTATTAAACTCTTAAGTAAACTTAAATTTTATTTCAAAAAACGGTCCTCTGTCCAATAATCCAGTCTCTGCATTTAATTAAATATGCCCTTTTGTTCAACTAACCCACCTGCACTGTAGATAGCTCATACCATGTTTTGAACCACACAACCAAACCGTTAACAGTTGCAAATTCACTATTGCATCACGGGCATGTTTGAGAATTTTTTTTTTTTTTTTTCCTGGTGCATGAATAAATGATAGAGGAGGTTCTTCTCAAACATTTTGGTTGGTTTGAAACATCAAGAGACCATCATTTGCTATATACATTTAATTCATTAAGTACTAGTTTATGGTTTCTCAATTTGTTGACTCAAAAACTAATCTTGCTGACTAGATATTTTGCTAAACCAGAGACTAATCTCACTAACCAGATCAAACACTTATCCAACTGAACTAAAAATAATTTAGTTAATATTTTAAGTGTGAATTCAAATTTTATATTTAAAAAAAAATGAGTTAAAGGAGTTATCCATAAGTTTGTGATGAGTAGACTTAACGTTTACATATGAATACCTTAAAAGGGGGAAAATATGAAGAAAAGGACAAGAGGAGTTAAGGTTAAGCGTTTTTGACAAATGAAGGATTGTTGCAATGCAGATGTGGCCAGATTTGATAGCGAAAGCAAAGGAAGGAGGAGTGGACGTTATTCAAACCTATGTGTTTTGGAATCTTCACGAGCCCCAACTCGGAAAGGTATTCTTTCTATTTTCATTTCATCTTATAAAGAGAAAAATAACTGAAAAAGAAATGACATGGAAAATTTGCTTCATGAATAAGTGATAGAAAAATACTAAAGACTTTTCAGTTTCACCATAAATAAATAATTTACTTTGGAATAAATATAAACAATAAAGATAATTCAATTATTATTGTTTTAGTTTTGGTGAAAAATGTTAAACATGGGATGAGTTGTTTAAGAATGTGTGGGACAGTATGATTTCAGTAGGAGATATGACCTGGTGGGATTTATAAAGGAAGTTAAAGCTCAAGGAATGTATGTTTGCCTCAGGATTGGACCTTTCATAGAGAGTGAATGGACATATGGGTACCTTTTTTCTTTCAACTTTCTTTTGATAAGTTACTAGTCTTTAAAATTATATATAATGTTATTCCGTTATTATTCTTTCAAATTATTTTTTAAATGAACCTTTACCCTAAAATTTAATAAACATTTAAGTTAAGCAATAATATTAATGTACGTTAAGGGATTAAAATGACAAATAAATAGTTAATTTTGGAGACTCAAATAAAATAATTTAAATTTTCAATAACTTTTCAGAAGAGTTCTAGTTTTAAGAATTAATATGATGATATATTACATTTTTTTTCTTAGAGTAAAATGTCCATGTAAAGTTATTATTTTCTAAACTCTTCTTTTCGTACGAGTTTAATTATTTTAAGCATAAACTTCATTTGACAGATGAAAAGTTACGATAAGAATGATTTTTAAGTAATAAAACCAATAAAATTTATATGATGTTTCATTATTAAATAACATGACAACCATATCTATGTTATTAAGACATAAATTATTTATTCTTTTAAAAGTAAATATTAAATTTGGTCCGTAAAAAGTTGAATCCTTCAATAACATCATTTTGCATATAAGTCTTGCGGTTAATAACTCTTATGCACATTTTTATTAAGAACTTAAATGTAAGATAATATATTGTTCCAAATTCATTTATATAAAAATTTTATTCATATAGTATCGTGTTCATTTTTTACAGAACAAAAAATAAGTATTTATATATACTCTTTTAATACTGTTATATGTTATTGTTTATTTTAATCTCTTTCATTTTTGTGTGTAAATTGTTTTTGTTTTCTTTTGAGAATGATTAAATAAACAAATAATTGTAGGGGTTTTCCTTTCTGGTTACATGATATCCCTGGCATTGTCTACCGAACGGATAATGAGCCATTCAAGGTACATACATGGAACCATACCACACTTGTAATAATGTGTTTAATTGTTTCTTCTTTTTCACACCCTCTTTCATATGTGCATTCCAATGTTCAGTTCTACATGCAAAATTTTACCTCAAAAATTGTGAACATGATGAAAGCAGAGGGCTTATATGCTTCCCAAGGAGGCCCAATTATATTGTCACAGGTACATATGATTCCTCTCAAAAACAAATAATTAAATTTTTATTTAGTTAATGTGTTTTATTTACACCCCATGATTGTGTACTACTGAATAATACTAGATTGAAAATGAATACCAAAACATCCAAAAGGCATTTGGCCCAGCAGGATCTCAGTATGTTCAATGGGCTGCAAAAATGGCAGTGGGACTTGACACTGGAGTTCCATGGATTATGTGCAAACAAACTGATGCTCCTGATCCTGTGGTTGGTTCTACTAAGCCCAAGAACTTGCTTATAAATTTTCATTCTTTTTGTATGAATGCTTAAGCACATGTTTGGTTTGATATTTCCTTAAAAGGTTGTCATATGTTCTGTTTTCAAGGTAAACTAAACACTTAATCTTCCTATTCATGCAGATAAACACATGCAATGGCATGAAATGTGGAGAAACTTTCAGTGGACCAAATTCCCCCAATAAACCTTCCTTGTGGACTGAGAATTGGACATCTTTGTAAGTTTCGTCAATTCTCCATGTCCAGTTTATAATACATAATCACACACACATTATTCATATTTATACAGCTTTTATTATTTGATTATAGTTAATTTCACCTCATTTTTGTTAAAGTTAGGCTAATTCTGGACACTTTGTCAAATGTGAATGATGTATGAAGCATAAGAATATGCAACTAACATTTTTGTTTGAGGGGTTATTTTTCCAATGAATTGTTTTATCAAATAACTTAGAATAACATACTCTTTTTTGTCTCTAGATACTCAACAATGAATTCTTGAAATATTAGCTCTTGAAAACTCAAATATTTAGTTATATATAAATTAATCAGTCTGACATAAGATAGTTTTCCTGAAAACTAACAGAATAAAAGGTGTCCGTTTACTTAAAACTTTTACATGCCATTACTAATTTATATCTATTGAAGAAAAAATTCTTTTCAACAAAATTAACGTTTTATTCTTTTGTGGCCTGAAGCTATCAAGTATATGGTGCACTGCCATACATAAGGTCTGCTGAAGATATAGCATTTCATGTCACCCTTTTTGTTGCAAGAAATGGAAGCTATATCAACTATTATATGGTATTGTTACTGTGAAACTCTCCTTGGATTTGACAAGGGTTTCCCTCCCTGTCTTCTGTTGCTACAACTTGAAAAAACAAATTTAGTAAGCTTTATCATTTTGCATATAAGTGTACCAGTTAAGTCATAGCTAAGATTTTCACTAAATATTGTGTCATGTGTACCATCCAGGGAAACCCTTTTCAAATTTCAACCATCTTAATTAATCTTGATTACAGTGTGTGCATCTAATTAACGTTGTTTGAATGCAAACTGACTTAGTACCATGGAGGAACCAACTTTGGGAGAACAGCCTCTGCTTATACTATAACAGCCTATTATGATCAAGCCCCACTTGATGAATATGGTAAGTGTACAACATTATTAATTTTCTTCCTATCTCACCCAATTTGAAGTTCATATGTTGCAAATTTTAATGGTAGGTTTGCTCAGGCAACCCAAATGGGGACATCTCAAGCAGTTACATAGTGTAATAAAGTCTTGTTCTACCACTTTACTACAAGGAGTGCCAAGGAACTTCTCTTTAGGTCAACTACAGGAAGTGAGTGCCCTCACATTTCTTTCTCCAACAGGTTTATTTACACTAACCATGATTTAGACATTCTTAAAATTGTTTCATATTTTGATCAGGGTTATGTGTTTGAAGAAGAAAAAGGAGGATGTGTTGCATTCCTTATAAACAATGATAAAGAAAATAAGGTCACCGTGCAATTCCACAACAGATCATACGAATTGCTCCCCAAGTCCATAAGCATCTTACCAGATTGTCAAAATGTGGCTTTCAACACTGCAAATGTAAACCATTACTTAGTCAAAATTAGTTACACATACATACACCAAATCTGGTCAATTTAGTTTGTTTTCATGCAGTCTTTTTACATTATTTTATGCTTGTAGGTGAATACGACAAGCAACAGAAGGATCATTACTCCTAAACAAAACTTCAGCTCAGTGGATGTTTGGAAGCAATTCCAAGATGTCATTCCGAGCTTTGATGACACCTTGCTAAGATCAAATTCATTTCTAGAGCAAATGAGTACAACCAAAGACGAATCGGATTACCTTTGGTATACTCTCAGGTTAGTTATCTAGCTTCATTCCTGGCAGTCAAATACATATCATTCATTACTACTATTTCATTTTGTATTCACATTGATCTACTGCTCTTGAACTTTGAAGTGAAAACTGAAGCCATTGATTTTGCGAACAGGTTTGAAAACAATTTATCTTGCAGCAAACCAACACTTACTGTTCATTCTGCTGCTCATGTTGCCCATGCTTTTGTGAACAACACATACATAGGTACATAAATGTGCAGACTTTATCCAAAGTTTACTCGAATGATTAATTCACTACTTTGTTCTAACTAACTATAATCTTTTAGGAGGGGCACATGGAAATCATGATGTGAAATCATTCACCTTAGAGCTCCCAGTTACATTACATGAAGGGACAAACAACCTTTCTATACTTAGCGTTATGGTTGGACTTCCGGTATAATTTTCTAAGGAATTGATTCAAAATTTCATTATGCATTGTCTTTGTAATGGTGAAGTCTAACAATTTTCTGGATTTTTTTTTTACTAAAAGGATTCAGGGGCATTTCTTGAAAGAAGGTTCGCTGGTTTAATCACTGTGCAACTTCAATGCAGCGAAGAAGAGTCTCTTAATTTGACTAATTCTTTTTGGGGTTATAAGGTTCTCTCTTCTCCTATTTTCTTTTTATATCTTGCTCTACCTGTTGACATTGTCAGGTTGTTTATTTTCTTGTTATATTTAATTAGTAGTCAATTTTTCTCATCTAAATTTTACATTATACAGCATGCCAAGTAAAAAAATTTCACCCATTTCGTACATTATAGGTTGGATTACTGGGGGAGCAATTACAAGTATATAAAGGACAAAATAGCAGTGATATTGAATGGAGGGAACTGGGGAATATTAGGGAACAAACTCTCATTTGGTACAAGGTAAAACGAAGCAGATGACCCTAATGATCTATTTTCCATTTTCTGAATTACAGAAGCTAGCACAAAATTTCAGCACTTAAACTCTTTTATTTCTATAAACTTGTCACTGTGTTGATGATTAATAACAATTTGAATTGTTAGACAACGTTTGACACACCAGAGGGACATGACCCTGTTGTCTTGGACCTTAGTTCAATGGGAAAAGGTGAGGCTTGGGTAAATGGACAAAGCATTGGTCGTTATTGGATCTTGTTTCATGATCCCAAAGGCAACCCTTCACAATCATTGTAAGTAACAACCCACCTAAGCACCATTAGTTTCTATCATGTGTTATGAAATTAAGATAGTGTACTATATTACTCCTTCTCAACTCAAATATAAGTAAAAAAAATCATGCTTAGTGAACTTAAATATAAACAAATTTCAACTACATCATAAAGCTACTATTTTAAAAATGCCCTTATTTTTATTATATATTTTTCAATAAATATAGCTGAAGAAAAAAGGCCATTAAATAATCTTAATCCAGTATGAAAGTAATTAATTTATACTTCTATATCATATTGTATAAATAACAAACAGACAAGGAAGAAAAGATGAGAGAGACACTTTAACTGCAATCACGATAGTGTAATTAACAGATCAGATCCTCTGCTGCAATTTTTGTCAACAGCGTGCAGCCAAATCCAATTCATTGATTAGTTAATAATAATAGTTTGAGAAAGAGAGAGAGAATATGACTCAGATTTCGGCTGCAGAGAACATGGTGATGTAGAGTCATTAGAGGATCCTGGTTCTGCAATTAATGCTGTGTTATATGTTGTCACAGGTATCATGTGCCTCGGTCTTTCCTTAAAGACTCTGAAAACGTTTTGGTTTTGGTGGATGAAGGTGGTGGGAACGCTCTTGGCATCTCCTTAGACACTGTTCAAGTCACAGATTTACAGCAAAACTTTTCTAAATTATCATTTCCCTCTTCTGCTTAGCTTACATTTGATAGAAGGAACAAAAAGAAAAAGAAAATGTAAAGCATGCATAGCATACATGCAGAATCTGTTTCCTTTTATGACAATATATTATATTCTTGAAACCTCTGCAGATCAGGATAGATTCTTTGTGATATAAAAATGGTAATGCTATTGGATCTATGTCTGTGGCAAGAGAGAGTTATTTATAGGAAAAAGATCTCATTTGATTTGACCCTTTATTTATTAAAAGTAAGTTTAATTAGGCCTAATCAAAACTCATTGATGGAGATAGGTGGTAATGTAGTTATGAAGATATTTTAGAAGTTTTCAAAAACATGAATAAGATAAGATAGAGTGTTGGGACATTATAAAAGAGGAACGTGGTTGCGAAAACATTGGTTAGGGTGTTGAGCAACAGAGATACGTTGGATACATGTTAAGTTAGCGATGTACATACTGTCATGACCCCAGTGTTGCGGAAACGCAACTCAATCTAATCGTGGACAGGTTTCAGTCTCTCTCGAATTCCTACAACAATAACAAAAAATAAATAAATTACAAATGCAAGAACAAAAATAAAAAAGAAACTTACATCATTAATTTAGAGTAAATGTATTCGATAATGTAATCCAAATAATAAAACATGTGTCAATGTATAAGATTACAAAAAATTAGAATACTGTAAAGATAGTTAAGACAACCCTGCTAAAAAAAATATTAATGGGAGACGGTAGACAATTCAATTAAATTTAATATTATTATAGCCTTTACAGTATATGGCTATATATATGTTTTTCGTAAGATGATGATATCTTAAAGTTAATATATCGTAATTTTCTCTATTGACTCCAAACTATGAAAAAACTTTTATACTAAAACAAAAGATTAATTCATTTAAAACAATTTTCAAATTTTAATAGTAAAAGTTTTGTAAACATGTATGAAGGATTCTTCTCCAAACCTAGCCTGATAATATTGAATTTTATAAACTCATCAACATCTCTAATCTAATCAAGAGTAACCTAACATCTTTAATGAAGAGTAACCTAACATCTATATGTTTGGTTCTTTCAAGAAATGATGACTAGCTAGATGCATGACATTTTGACTATTACAATAAATAGTTGTATAGTCTCCTACCTTTTCTATTATTCCCTTCAACTATAGATTTTTTTTATCTTTTTATGAGTGGGATACACTCAATGTGAAAATATACTCAAAAATCGTGTCCACATCCACTACATAGTTTGCATCTACAAACCCTTATATAACTTCTATGCCAATGGTAAACCATCTTTACACCAATTTAGGCAATATTGTTCCATTCAGATATCTCAAAACCTAATTTAATGCTTCCTAATGAGCACGTCCAAGATCTATCATGAACCTGCTAATCACATTAACAACATGTGCCAGAAACGATCTACTACACACATTCCATACATGATTCTCCCTACTCCATTAGCATACGAAATAATCTACATCTCCCTCATCTCTTCCTCAAAACTAAAAGCTTGGGTAATTGAAAGCTTTGTGTGATGGCCAAAGGTGTACTTACAAGTTTAGACTCATGAATCCTAAATCTCTCAACAACCATATTCAAATATCTTTGTAGAGATAGACGCAACACTCTAACTGTCTGATCTTTCTGCATATCCATCCCAAGTATCCGCTTCGTAAAACCAAGATATTTCATCTTAAATTATGAGTTTAATCTTTCTTTGAGTTCTTTTATCTCATTTTTATATTGATTTATATAAGGATATCATCTACATATAAAAGCAAGAACAACATATTTCTTTCTTCTCTTTTTAGGATATAGATGCAACTATCATAATTGTTCCTCTAAAATTCGTTTGTCTTAGAAAATCATTGTAAGAAACTGTTTTGGTTGAAATACAAGAGGGGGGGTGAATTGGATTTCAAAATCTTTTTCAAAACTATTTAACCTTTTAAGAAAATTCAAATCAGTTTGATAAACTGGATCTTTATTGACTTTACTGAGCAAAGCAGTAGAATGAATCAGTAAACAGAATACAATCTAGTCATAGTACAATGTAGCAAACCAAACAGTTTCATCAGAATTCAAATGTAAGTACGGAAGCGATTTAGTTTACTACACAGAAACAGAATAGAAGTTAACCACACAGAATGAACTGATAAACTTCGATTCAATCAACAGTTTGAATTATTATAAATCAATCAAAAATAAAATTCTTTTTATTAAACAAACAATTATTAAAAGATGTTTAAGTCTTATATCAATTATAGTTCAATTATAGATTCTGAAAACAGTTTATACAATGAACCAGTCAATTAAATCAGTGATCAAGAAGGAGAAAGAAGATTCAAGAACACAAAAGTTTTTATACTGGTTTACCCACCAAACGAGCTACGTCCAGTCCCTCGCACACAGTAAGGATTTCACTAAAAAATGATCAACTGATCAAGTTTACAACACTTGCCCACGGCAAGACAACACTGCACTTGCAACAACCACTGCTGAACCTACAGCAGACCAAAGAGCCACACAGAGTCCACTGTGCGTTTCAAGAATTCCCTTGCTAAAACCCACAGCAAGTCACAGTTATACAGAGTCCACTGTATAACCCAAAACGTCTCACTACAACCCGCAGTAGACCACTGCTGAACCCACAATAGAACAAGAAATCACACAGAAACCCACTGTGTGTTTCAAGAACACCCTTGCTGAAACCTACAGCAAGTCACAGTTATACAGAACCCACTGTATAACCCAGAACTGCCTCACACTACACCTCGCAGTAGGCGAACCACCAGTACAGTCCCACTGTACCACGAATTACACTCCAATAATTCAAGAACGCAGTAGCAGTTTCAATACAAATGAAAGATTAACACAATCACAGCAATACAAGCACTTTTATACAAAGGATTACAAAAGTAATAAAGAAAGGGTATAGAAGCCTTAGTGAAGAAATTGTATCAGTCAAATCAAAGCTCCAGTAGCAGTTCAAGAAAACAGTTCTTGATGAAAATGTTGATTGATCTTGATCACTAGACTTAAGGGCGCTTTTGCTCTCTTTGTAATTTCAAATGTTCTTGCTCAGAAAATGTTTAGAATGATTTTTCGTATCTTTCAAAATTTGGCGCCAGCCATTTATAGACAACTGTCATTTAAAATTCAGTCGATTGATTTTTCAAATAATCGACTATTTTTCTCCAGTTAGTTAAAACAGTTGTTCAAAACGCAAGTTTTGATTTTAATGATTTCTCAAAGCTTTTGTTAATTAAGAAATAACTTGTGGAGCTTATCATTGATTAAGATTGCATGCATCACTGATTAGACCTCAAACTTACCCTCCTAAGTTCTAGACAAAGTTCTTCAATCTTCATGAAATCTTCATGCATTCCACATATGCTAATAAGGTCTTGAACTTCTTCACTTGGTTGGCTTCATCAAATCATCATAGTAGCCCACTGGTGCTAACAATCATCAAACTTCTTGTATCATGAAGTGGACTCTACTTGAAGCCTTAAAATGATTTATACAAGAAACACATATTTCCTTGACATTCAACAAACCCCTTAGGTTGTTGCATATAGACATTATCCTCAAGTTATCATGTAGGAAAGTTGTTTTAACGTTTAATTGTTTCAACACCAAATTTTACTAGTTAACAATTGATATCAAGATCCTTATCAAATAGCGTTTTATCGTAGGTGAAATATTTTCACTATAGTTTATCCCTCCACTTGTGTAAAACCTTTTGTCACTAGTCTCACCTTGAATCTTTCTTTAGCCGTATATGATATTCCTTCTTTTTTTCTTGAATACCTACTTATATTCAACCACCTTTTGATTTTTGGGCAAATAAAAAACATCTATGTTCGGTTCCTCTTCGAAGATTCAATCTTTTCTTCTATGACACATTTTACTCCTAACCTTCTACACCTCCTCTTACCTCTTTAAAGCTTTTAGGCTTTGAATCTTCTATCTCTTCAGCTACAGTAAAACATAGCAAATGAGATCAACATACTCAAACTATTGTGTAGGTTTGATTGTCTTCCTCTCCTACTCATTTGTAAGTTTACAATTGGATTCCAATTTTGCATGTAGTAACCTTCTTGAGTGAGAATTAGAAGTTATTCTCATCGTGTGATGCTTCATCGTCTAACCCCTCTAGATGATTAGATTCAAAAGACTCCACCTGCACATGAGTTTTCTCCTTGTTTTTCTTTGGATTTCTACATATTATAACTATTCGAGTCCATCAAATGTAACGTTCCTACTTATGAAACCTCTAGCTTCCCTCGTTTTCAATCTCCATAACTTATACCATCCATTTTTTAGCATATTCAATGAGGATACACCACTCTACCCATGTTTCTAGTTTATCTTTCTTAACATGTGCAAATGTCAAGGTGTCAAACACCCTAAGATATTTGTAATTTGTTAGCTTTACACTCTACACCTCCATGACAATCTTAAACTTTAGAGTAGATGATTGACTTTTGTTTGTTAGATAGACTACAACGTTTGTAGCTTTCCCCTAGATGGACTTAGACAAACTAGTTGCCTTATGCAATTTTAGCTTCAATTGCATATTTCAATGTGCTTCTTCTTGAAGATTTGATGTTTGAACGTGAATTGGAGTAGATGCAGCGAAAGAATTGTTGTTGTGACTATATAAGATGGATTTGGAAGTGAATTAGGTCTGAGGTTAGGCCAACACACTTAGGAGGAAGCAATGACAAGTCTAAAAAAAAGACTATTCTAAGGAGAGATTTTGAACAAGAGTAAAAAGACAAAAATTGGTCAGAATTTCATTACTTATTCAAATCTAAATTTTCAATTATAAGAGTCACCTATTTATAGGCTACATAATGACTTGTCTTGCAAGCTTATAAAAAACTCTCCAATAGGAGCTTGACAAGTGACAAGTCATGAGTAAAGAGGATCCTCTCCATTGGGAGGGTAGTATGTGTCCATGGTGACTTACAGTCCATTGAGATGAGACAAATGACATAAGAAGCTTGGAACACAAGTTTCCATGTGACACCTACTTGTCTCACATGTGGTGCCTTATTTAAGTTTGTTTAGCACATTCTTTGAAATTTTTACAAGCCTAAAAAAGTGAACGTCCATGTAATTTTGATACAAGGCCTAAGGCCCAAAATCCTATTTTACTAGGCCCAAAATACAAGGCCTAAAACCTATTTTATTCGGCCTAAAATACAAGACCCAAAATAAACTCTACATTACTCAATACAATTTTTAGAAATAGAGGTCTTATAATCTTAAAGCTCCAAAGTCTCTAGAGTGATCTTCTCTAATTTTGAACTTGGACCCAAAAGTTTGTTTGAAGGCCCAAACAAGCCCAGTTAGGCCAAAACTCCTAATAAGCTCTTGATCAAGGCTCTAGCTCAATAACCTCTTTGTTCTTGTCTCCAATCTTAGAGATGGGATTACATCATTCCCTGTAACATACAACTTATCCCCTCTAAAATGGTTTTGTTCATCATTTAGTAAGACCATTTTGTTAAGGTGTATCTATGACTATCTTTTGCATCTTTGTACTTTCTTCTTTGCAAATCTTGTTAAACTGATTTAGTATAAACTCCAACTTATTGTGAGTTGTAAGTACTTTAAGTTTGTTTATCTGCTTGATTATCAATAATGTGTGTCACTCTTTAAATCTTTGAAAAGTATAAGTCTTAATTTTCAAAATATAACTCCACAACTCCGTGAGTAATTGCCTATGATGGTAAGGAAATAAGACTATCCACTATGAGTTTAAGCTCGTGTTGAACCTTAAAGGTATGCATGGATATACTTAAACGGTCTATTGGATACATGCTTACAAGTTTTAAAATTCAATATATGAGACTTTCCAAGTATGCATTGATCACAAAAGTCTCCTTCATTCTATCAGCTCTAAATAGATTTTGCTTGCCTAGCTCCACCAAACCTTTCTTACTTATGCGTCTCAACCTCAAATGCAACAACTTCATCTTGTCTTGCATCATTTGATTGGCCACAAACACTTACTTAATCATTGTTGAACCCTCTAGCACGTAAATAACATTCTTTTTCATCCCTTGAGCAATGGTAAACACTCTCTCTAAAATCTTTACGATACCTTGTTCAATCTTGGTTAAGATCAAACATACTAGATTTCTCTTGAGATTTGTAACATACCTTATATCTTGCAACAACATTTATCGATTGTCAAACATTTTCAATCTGACCAACCACATGTCGTGTGCCCCTTACAAACTTTATTTTCCCAAGAAGAACTGCTCATATTTCCTTAAGCTCTAATATCAAAAGATCTTCTAAAATCTTGTTGGAATCTTCTAATTGTTTTACCATTGTTCTTAATTATATAATCCTAAACGAATATAACTATTGCTTCAAACAAAATCTATATCTCAAAGTTTTTGTCATATATAATGACTCGAGTTTCATCCACAGATGCAAAAGTTCTCTCATTCGCAACTTTCGTGTCTTATTTCCAAATTACAAAATTATGACACTTCTAGCATTGTTAATTAGGTGAGTCTTTTCTTTTTGAGAGAGATTTTGACATGTTTGTTTCACCTTTAATCACAGTAATACATCTTTGTTGTATCAAGATAACTTCTATCTTAATCTTTCATAATTTAAAGTCATTTTTACCACAAAACTTATTGTGAAACTTGATAGTCATACTTTTAATTATTTCTTTTCTTGACTTTCTTTTATTTTTAATTTTTAAAAAAGATGTTAATTATTAAATTCATATCACAATAAAGAAAAGCAAAAATAAAAAGAAAATATATTATATTAAAAGGTTCTAAATATACCGTACATATTTCACCACAAGATAAACAAAAAGTAAAACATGTCTATGTATAAAACTAAAAAATAATACAAAATTACTAATACATTTAAAATAACCCATTTATAGAAAAGAGATATAGTAT
>Ga0123340_1003856_pt1 | contig 14114 bp, 6 predicted proteins | sample SirMexnodulemix_FD_89961 | JGI IMG/M metagenome (GOLD analysis project Ga0123340, IMG submission 89961) | Root nodule microbial communities of legume samples collected from Mexico - Siratro Mexico nodule mix | ecosystem: Host-associated > Plants > Roots > Nodule | place: Mexico: Nepantla... | reverse complement strand
TATATATATATTAAATGCAGTAAATGAGAAATACTAAGTATTATAGTTTTACCAATTTTTTTTTTTGGATAGTGATACATTTGCATTCCTTTTACGTATTTTTTAAATTTAAAGCTAAAAACATAATGGGGGATTGAATATTTGTTTGTGCCTTTTTAAAGTGCTTCTAAGAAAATTCTTGGAACATTTATCTTTTATTAAGAAATTATCTTTCTGAAATATATTTAAAATTATAAATATATATTCTGAAAAGTCATTTCAAAGCGATGGAGAATAACCAAGAAATTTATTGAGAGGGGCTTTCCCCTCTTTAATACCCATTTACTATGGGCTGATAAAATCAAGAAAAAAAAAAACGCATTAACTATATTCCTTTATATTTCTGTGTGTCTATATATATATATATATATATATATATATATATATATATATCGCATTCAGTAAGTATGTGTGTTGGAAATTATTATGAATGAAGGAACTATGCTCAGGATTCAAATTGTGTGCGTTTGAATTAGCGTTTCAAGTTTAGAATCTATGTTTGAACGTAAAAGTAAAAATGATTTATAGTAGTTTGAGTTTGTACGTGATCATATATATTGAAGTTTGACTTGATTTCACGTCAAACCAAACATGCAGAGTCTCATTTAAGCAGCTAGCTCCTGTTTTATTTTCAAGCAATGGCTAAAGCTAATAATTTCTAAGAAAATACTTCTGAGATGTGAAAAATCACGTCTAGAATGAGCAACCAAACACAGTATTAATTGATAGTAGAAGCTGATGAATGCTTACACAAGTTGGAGAGCAGTTTGGTCTTGACGTGAATATTGTTGATCAGAAGGTATGAGATTTACAGGGAAAAAGTTCCTGTCATAAGATTGTGAAGGAAGGGACTCACACAGTGTTCCTTGCATCATATTTGATTGCTGTTGTTGCTGAGCTCTCTCATGTTCAGCTATCTGCATCAATAATCAACAACTTTCTTATCATTCAATTAACTTAACTAATCACACATCACGTTTACGTGTTTTCTGCATAGATTCTTGGAGTGTAATGTGTGTGTGTGTTAATAGAATAATGAGAGGACCTTAGCTCGCAGATAATTGTTATGGTTTTGCAGCTCAATTTCCTGCACAATATCAGCAAACTTACACCTCAGAACTTGGTTACTCATGCAGATAACAAACCTTGATCAATAAGATGGAATACTAGTAGGATTATAACCAATTAAAAGAGAAAAAAAGTCTAAGAAGTTTGATATAAAATATACAAACTCATTGTAGAAGAGATGAAAAGATAAACCCTAATCACATTATACTAACATCATCTTCTTCCTTAGCTATGGTACATGAAAAATAAAAACAAGAAAAACATAAGTTAAAAACGCCAAAGAAAAATATGAGTACCCGCTTTTGCATGAACTCGACATCAGCAAACAATGTTTCATGCTGCAAAATTTTGAGTGCATCAGTCTACCCGAATAAAGATATGTAAACAGGAGGGAACATATATATACTACCTAGAACGAATTTTATTCGTAATTTAGAAGAGAAAAATAAGAAAAAAATTAAACAAACATTTTTTATAAGTCAAAATTAAATTAAGTTAAAAGTAGGAATTTTTAAAAAAATATATAAAAAAATTTTTACAAATTAAATTATGTATAATTTAAATTTGTGTTGTGGAAAATTTGATTTCAATGTTTAAAATCATTAATGGAAAATTTCATCAAAACATATCCAAAAGTGTAAAGTTCTTGTATCTATTTTCTTTTTATTTTTTTTTTAGTTTTTGCTCATCTATGTTATATGCATTCTTGGGTTTGTATAAGAAAACCTTCCAATATAACAATTTTATAAATACCCACATGAAATAATGTATATGTATTCTTTGCCTGTGAGGAAACCAATTTATACCTTTCTAGACCTAACTCTACTTAATCCTTTCTCCAATCTACCCTCGAGGTTCTTCAGTTCCTTGAGACTCAGAGAACCAAGTGCTTCCCCAAGGATGTGCCTACAAATGTGAGCTATTAGTGGAGAGAATATATTAAAAATATATAGCAAAAAGGTGAGAAACTGACCTGTTTAGGTTCTGAATATCTCGAATTTGTCTTCTCAATTTTGATGATTCTTGCTGGTAAAACTGATAATTATTGATAGTGTTAATACGTGAAGAAGATTATACATATTGCGGGCAAGAAATATAAAGTAGTAAATTATCGATAATTCGGTCTTTTGGAATGAAGAATTAGGGTGCATGCTATGCTATGATGAAATACGAATCAATAATTTAGAATGATATTATTTATAACTCAAATATAATCAAAGAAGAATATAATGACCCTTTTTCAATTATCCTTAATTATATATGTATTAATATGATACTTAAGTTTAAGCACAAGCATAATTTAAAAAATAATGACATTAATATTTTTTAAGAAAAAAACAATGACGTTACATAAAACTTAGTTAGCTGGAATTTATTCATATTAAAGTCCACAAAACATTTTTTTTCTTATTAATCGTGTGCTAGATATGTTATTTTCTAGTATGCTAGATATATAAATTTATTATTCAGAAAATATGTATATACATTAGTGATATTTTTTTACTATTATTATTAAAAGACTAAGGGCTCATAGCGTATAATACGAAGGTTGTTGTTTTGATATAGCGAGATTAATGCCACACAAGGGATTTGACTATAAAATGATTGGTTTAAAAAGGCTGTACTTCTGAAATGATAAGTGCATTTGTTATCTGCCAAATAACCATAACAAAACATTTATATACCAGTTTTTTTTTTTTTTTAATATTTCTTAATAAATTTACCTGCGTATTAACTTCAGATACAGATTCTGCATTTGTGGAAGCAGCACTTGCCTTTTTGTACCTTTCAATAGTCGCCCTAACACTGCAAAGTATAAAGCATTCAAGCAAGTGTAAGAGCGTGTGGATCAGTGAGATCAATGCGACAAATCTGTGAACACAACATTGAGAAAAGTACAAAAAATGTTTACTGACACAAACATAATGGCTTCTTATATATATTTTCCTTAATTTGCTGACATATACCCTTTACAACAGCAAATATATGCATTAAGATCATTTGAATAGAATTAAATTCACGTATTTGTGTTTTATAAATATTCTTTTTTATCAATTAAATAAAATAAAGCATTTTAAGGATACTGGATTTCTTATACAAAAGTGATTAATGTCTTACAGATATAATCAAGTTATTTCAACTTGAAAATGATAATTTATAGGAGAGACAGAATTTATAATTGAGTTTATCATGCATGAAGGATGATATAATGATCCATTAGTTGGGAAAATTCATATGAATCATTTTTATCGAATATGCTAGTTGATAGTATTGATGGTATTAGTATCCATCTTCACAACAGCTAGAAACCCCTCTCTCCCTTTTTGAAAACTTCTTAAAGTTGAAACTTCAAATGCCAAGAGTTAATGCCATGAGTACGAAGAACCCAATTATTGAATAAAGTAAAAAGAATATAATCCTTAAGATAGCTAATCTGGACAAAGCTGATAAGGACAACACCTTAGACACAAGTTTGAAAAGGAGACAAATGTGTCATGAACTTAAGAAATTAAACCACAAACAAGAGTCAATAGCTAAGAAGAAATCGATGATCGAATGGATATCATTAAGAGATTCTAACTCTAGATTTTATCATGCTATGATCAATTGGAGAAGGTTAAAAAATGAGATAAGTGGAGTTAAAGTTAATGAAGAATGGTGTGAAGAACTTGGGAGATGTAAAGGAAGAAATAAGAAGATATTACTAGGATAGATTAAGGAGGTTCAACATGAAATTGAGAAATATAGAATTCCAAACAATTTCAAGAAAGGATAATAAGATGTTAACAGAGAAATTTACTTAATTAGAAATAAAATAATGCAATGTGGAGTTGTGACAACGCAAAAAATCCTAAATCAGATGACTTTAACTTCAATTTTTTGAAGAGGTTATGGGACATTATGAAAATGAATATTATTTTTGTTGTTAACAACTCTAAAGTGGAAATGGTCAAAGTGTACTAACACTTTCTTTATGATATTGATTCCAAAACGTGACTACTCTCAAGTCCTTGATGATTACAAACCGATTTCACTGGTGGATTGAGTTTATAAGACAATATCAAAATCCTTATCCATTAGGTTGAAGAGAGTGTTGCCAGAGTCATAGGTCATATTTAGGCCTTTTTTTTAGAGGATAGGGGTATTAGATGGTATATTAGTAGCTAATGAGGTGGTGGAGAAGATGAGATGCAGAAAGAGTGTAATGTTCAAGGTAGATTTTGAGAAGGCATATAACACAATAAGTTGGTAGATTTTGTTTTATATGTTAGAGAGATTAGGATTTTGTGAGAGATGGATCACTTGGGTGAGGGTTAGAGTCGTATGCCATTTTTGTGCTAGTCAGTGAAAGTCCAACCCAATAATTTTAACCAAAAAAGGGGTTTCGGTAACGGGACTCCTAATATCATTCCTTATCTTAATATTTGTTGAGGGATTGTCAGGAATAGTTAGGAAGGCCATAAAATTTAGATGTTACATGAAGTAAAAGCGGAGAGTAATGGTAAGCATGAATATACTTTAATTTGTGAATGACACATTCTTCTTATGAAAAAATAATTTTTAAAATATCTTTGTTATAAAATGTGCGCTTACGTGTTTTGAACTAACATTTGATATAAAGGTGAATTTTACAAAAAAAAAAGTAAGTTGGGCGGAGTGGGAGTGGAGATATAATCCTGAAAGATTTGTTGAAATCTTAGATTGTAGGGTTATGAGCATTTTGTTCATTTATTTACGGCTACCAGTTGGAGGGAATCTCAAGAAATATCAACTATGGGAAAAAGTAGTTGGCAAGGTAAAGGAAAGAGTCTAGAGGTGGAAAAGTAGACATTTATCCTTTGCAGAACAAGTGTGACTCATCAAATCTGTATTATCTGCTATCCTTTTACAAGATGTTTTTTTAAGGTGAGAAGGAGACTAGGAGAGATCAGAGGGACTTTCTGTAGGTTTGGAGGAGTGAGGGTAGGAAGATAGTATGAATAAAATGGGAACAAGTTTACAAGGCAAAACATGAGAGGGAATTAGGAGTTAAAGATGTAAACAAGTTCAACATAGCATTACTAGCTAAATGAAAATGATGTTTAGGTGCAGAGAATCTTGAGTTAAGGAAGGAGGTTTTGGATTCAAAATATGACTTTTGGAAGTCTAAATGCAATGGGGAATAAGACAAAAGAGTCTTGGTGATGGAGAGATCTTAGCAAACAATATAGGAGAGAAGAGAAAGAAATCGTAGTTTGATGAAAATGTATTGAGAAAAATAAAAGAAAGGATAAAAATTAGGTTTTAGGAGAATGGATGACCAATCCGAAATCTTTGATGGAAAATACAGGTTATATGCAAATTAAAACATTAAGGAGGAAAAAATTGCATAAATGGACACTTGGAAAGGACATAGCTAGAAATTAAATCTCCAATGACAAAAGCAATGATTTAACTGAAAAAGAGACTACTTCTATAACTTGATCCATGACATTGAAAGAGTTAATCTGAAAGCAAAAAAGGAGGATGGCCGATCATGAAAAGATGAAGTAAAATGTTACAGTAAAATTGACATATAGTAATCTATAGAAAATGTAAAACCTTGGCTTCAACCCAACATTTTGTATGAAGGGTATTCTTCGATAAGGTGATAATATTAAGAGTGAGTGAAATTTTAGTTGGAAGCGTGTTATGTGTCATGTGCAGGTCAGGTTACTCACCTATTCCTAAAAGGGATTGCTAATGGTGTATGAAACATGGGTAACAATTAACTAGGTATCATTATTGTCCACCATGAAAACCCAATGTCACATTACCAACAATTTGTATGCCAAGAATTTACTACCAGAAAAATGCTATCTGGAAAAATATGTAGGTTACAGTAGTATGGAGAATCTGGAATCAAAGTAACAATATCACTTTTAAGGTTGAAAGTCTGGATGAAAGACAAGAACCCAAAGGCTAGCTTTTTTTCTCATATTGGTATCAGTGCCCAAAGGTATGCATAAAAGCTTTATAGTAATAGGAATTTTAGGTGCCATGGAAATAGTTGGAAGGGGGGAACATACCAGGAGTTAAGAGTAAACGGATATATATTGTTGATAATAAAAATATCCATTAGTTGGGAAATATTCTCAAAATGCCACTCCGAATATTAGAGTTTATATGGTGCATCTATATATATGATTAATACTGGTTAATGTATATATTGTACATATGGTGCAACTCAAAGTCTAAACAAGATTCCTTATAAAGGTCATCCTGTCAGTATAAAAGTCAAAGAAATTGACCAAGAGACATACAACTCACAATGCAGTTCTTCCACTAAAACTTCCATAAAACTCATAATCCATAAAATATAACTGATTTTGCTATATTAAAGGGTGTTTCATTTTATGAGTGAAAAAAATATTAAATATTATATAATATAAATTCATAAATAAGATTAAATGTTAACATTTCCTTACTTTTGATTTCTTAAATACCACTCTTAAAAATAATATGATCAAGAATAAACCTTATTCTTCTGCAAATGATATATCTACTAATAAAAATGATACTCTCTTTAACCAATAATAAGTATCATTTTTAAAATTTTTCTTACACAATTAAAAATCATAATAAATAGATAATATACAAAATTTACAAAATCAACTTTATAATTATTAATTAATTTTTAGTTTTTGTTGTCTGTCTTAATCTTGTTAGGAGTACAAATAAAAACAGATAATTAAAATAACATTCAAAAGTTGAAATGAGACTTATTTTAAAACTTTTTTTTCTTATATTTGTGAGGCAAATAAAGTATATTATAATTTTATTTTATTTTTTATTTCGAACATGATTATTTGAATGTCAAAAACTGCTATATCTCAACCTGAATATTATCGAGGATCTGATTGGCTGTCCCTGCCAAGCTGGCACATAATCCAAGAGCATGATTGGCTCAAATAAATATAATAACACTCAAAAGTTCAGAAAACGTGTGACCACTGTGTCATTATACATGGTGTAATAACCATGAAAATCCCTATTTCTTTCACCTGGATTACCTTAAAACCCTTTGAAGATTGCTCTTCTAGTTCTAGTTTGTGTCAGTGAACTTTGAAACCTAAGAAATGAGGGTCATCAAGTGTCAGAACTTCTCATTGGATCGTACTCTCTTTGCTTCTTTTCCTTCTCAACACAAATTTTTCTATGGGCACAAACCAGCTGAAGCTGAATTTGTTTATATATATATTTATATATATAAAGTCTCATTCTTTGAAATATTCTAATGAATAATGTGAAAGCTCTCTCACCCTTTTGGAAAACTTGTTAAAGTTCAAACTTCGAATGGCAAGAGTTAATGGCATGAGTACGAAGAAGCCAATAATCTATGATCATCTGGCCATAATGTAAATGTAACTTTCCCTTTTTATTGAAATTTCCAAAACACATAATTGAGAGTAGGTAGAAGATTGACGTCGAGTGAAGAAGCTTTATTTCCTCAAAGATGAAAGAAATGAAAAAAGATGAAAGAGAGAGGGGTGCTTTGCTTTTAGCCATTCTTAGAATCTGATATCATGGTGTTACTTTTAGCAACTCAGGGTAAAAAACAAACGATCCAGAAAGAATAACATCTAAACACCATAATACATAACTTCCTTAGGATACTAATCCTTTTAAAAATTCTACCAAATGGGAAAGAAAATGAACTTACAATTTTATATATAAAAAGATGAACCAAAGAACCTGCAGAAGAATAAATGCCACTGTGCCCCGTTGTCCTTACTGAAGAACTAAGAAATAATACTTCACGTGACCAGTGAATCGTATTTTGTTAACCCTTTCTTAGAGAACAAATTGTATTTCATTCATTTAAATGAAAAATAATTAATTTATAATTTATATATTCATGAAATGTGAATATCCACCTCAAAGAGGAGTTCGTCAAACTTAAATTAATTGTGTGTACGTTTTGGAAATGAGATTTTGTGAAATTTTAAAAAGAAAAAGTGAGCAAATTATTTTATTTTCAAATTAATATAATATCATACAATAATCGGAAAAATAAACTGAAGATTATGATGTTAAATTTATGTTGGTTATCATTTTATTTTTATTTTGTAATTATTAAATAAAAATAATTGTAAGAAACAAAATAAATATGTCCTTTTTCTTTCCTTCCAAAAACCTTACTTCTAGAGATATTCTTATAGAAAAAGTGGCCACCTAATTCCATGAATATTTCAAAATCCCCTCTGCCAGATCTTGTGGAAAGCATAGAGTTTTTGACATTGAAAAAACCACACAAGCTGGGAAACCCTAACTGCACCATGTTCCTTGACCCTATGGTAAAGGACAAATATTAATGAAGAGAGGGAAATGAATTTTAGACTTTCATGAACACCTACATTAATATTTAATATGGGACAGAATTATAAGAAACAAAAATCTGTTTCAACTGTAAGAGGAATCTGAAATCTTTGACTGCAGAAACCCTAATATATTTGGGTTTTGGAAGGTTCACCTTCATAACTACCTTGTACGGTGATAAATTCAATAAAAGAGTTTTAAACATTCTTCTATTTACTCTTCACAATGAGGTTATTAAACTGGTAGATACATATCCCGGATTTGACTTCCCTAAAGACTTAGACATGAATGGATTTAGGTGTGACTATAATGAAAAATCGAAACCCTAGATAACTTTAAATTTTGATCAGCTGACAAGTTTATTAGGAGTGTGAAGAAAAAGTGATGATGATGATAAGAAGGAGGAGAAGAGAAGATGATCAATAATGAGGGCATGCAGCTTTATGTGGCAGACTTTTGTAGGTTTTATGGTTGACATGTTTAGGGAAAGAGAGAGAGAAAGGAAAAGGATTGGAAAAAGGTTAAGAGCATGGGGGAATATACATGAAGAAGCTAAGATCTCTGACTTGCAAATCTTTGTAACCCTATTCAAATCTGTTCCTCTTCTTCATCTATTAAGTGCTACTCCTAGTATATATCACCTTAACTCCTATTTCTATCTCTCATCACAGATCTGCAACCTTTCAAACAAACAGTTGGATGACAAGAATAAAAGAGCAACAGGTTTGTGAGATAAACGACATACATATACCATAAAGCTCATTAAGGAAAGTAAAATTAACATTAAAAAACACAAACAAACAAAAGGGACAAAATTAAAGTGTTGGGGGAGAAAGGAAATTGAAACTTTGAACTGAAAAATCAAACTTGGTCCTATCTTAACCTCATTGAAAAGATTTAAGAAAGAGCAACTGGTATTAATATATCAGTTTCACTTGTTATAACAAGTTGGACACATTTTGAGACAAAATCACCAAACAAAACCAAAGAGCTTCTATTAAGAAGCTTCAAGATTTGGAGGTGACAAAAAAATTAAGAAGGGTTTGTGTGTTGGTGTAACCTGTTGTTGGCATACTCATACAAACGGCCACGGCTTGAGAAGACAACAAGGGCAACTTCAGCATCACACAGAACTGACAATTCATAAGCTTTCTTCAGCAAACCGTTGCGGCGTTTGCAGAAGGTGACTTGCCTATTTGTGGTGTTCTCGATCCGTTTGATTTCAATCTTCCCTCTTCCCATCTTCTTTTGAGAAGATCCTTCTTGAGCTTGATTTGGAAGCTCCATGGTTTGAAGCTAAAAGTGATTAATTATACCAAAACCAGATAATTAGTCAGCAACCTTGTTCAATCGTTTAAAAAAATATATGCAAATCAAATTATCAAATAAGTTGAAGAGAATAAGGAAAAGAAAACAAAAACGAAAGTTGTGAATAATTGTGTATGTGCCTAAGGGTTTGGTGTGATCTGGATTTTGGCATGCTATAAGGTAGAGACTAACCATGAAATTAGGTAGCAATATACACAAAAAAATATTTAGGGTAAGAGGGTGCAAACAAACAAGTCCACTATGTTATATCTATACCTTTGGAATCAGAACTATATGTAGTTCTTTGGTGTTAACCTTGAACTCAGGTACAAAGGATGCAAAATATGGAAGTGAGTTGGCCTAGCAGACAGGTATTTATGGACTGAAAATAGACCCTCCAACAATTACCCAACTCACACTAAAATTTAACTTCTCGTGTTAGAGAATTAAAGCATGAGAGAGAGAGAGGGAGTGACTTGAGGTTCACCTTTCATGCTCCATAAACCATCCATTTCTTCATGTATGGGGAAAAGGAGAGGGAGATAATGAAAGGGTCTTTTCGAAAGTGACTTTAATTTGTTAATGTGGGGTTTGATTCAATTTCAATGAGAGGGACATGAACACAAAAGTTTGAATGCAAAATTCTGAAGCTTCAAAATTTTGACGCATGAAAGAAGAAAACCATTTTGCTTCTTGGATTTTGAGTTTTTGGCAGTTTACTTCAAATATGGTTTTGTTTACACTTATAGAAAAAAAGAAAGTAAAGCAACCAAAAATTTGTTAATAATTAAAATTAACATATACACTTTATTTTTTTTTTTGAAGAAATAAAATTTAAAATTTACACATTTATGTTAGAAGGTTTTCTCCCCTTTAACTGATCCCTACAATTTTTTGTGTATTTTAAAATTGAAACCTGAGTATTTTCAGTGAGTCATGACCCTCTCTCTTGAATTATTACAATTTTAACTAAGAAGGGTTCCCACGTGATGTCTGATTATAATCTTCAATTCTTCTACTTATATTTTAGCTAGTCTTTGTGGGATGGGAAAGTTGGTTTGAATTTTTCACTTGGAAATTTTCTTCCTTTCCCTTTTCTGCATTTCGATTTTGATGGTCTGGTTATATCAAAAATCCTAATTAAACATTTGGATTTTAAAATGAAACTATTGGGCAGTGTACGTAAAATCGGAAACACGATGATATATAGGTTACTGATCATGTTATAGAGTGAAGGATTGAATTTTCCACAGTATGATAAACATTTCAATGATTTTTGTGGGGTTTATACCACCATTTATACTAACATATATGGATTAAATTGTAAATGAAGGATGGAACTTGTAATGGAAAAAGAAAGTAAAATCGATAGATAAAAGTGCAAGACTCATGCCAAACAGTTCTCACAGTAAATAGAAAACATTAATTTATTGGAAGAATATAGTTATGCAATTCCTAATATAAAACATTTAACATTATAACTTAGGATAATCTTGTATATAGAATAGGTGTATCATGTAGGCTATGTATTTTCTATACAGAATAGGATGAATATTGTCAACATCTATTTTTAACATATAGGGTGTCCATTTTGGCTTTTAACATAACAAAATAAATGAATAAACATAACATATGCCGTACATAACAAGATCACACAACACTTTCATCAATTTAACATGTCACCATTGAACAAAATGAGAACATTATTTAGAAAATAGTGTGGATGTCAATAATAAGAACATAGAAACAATGTCAATTTTAAGAATGTTGTCATAAATGGGGAGGAAATATTCACTCAACTTCAATTAAAAGCTTGGGCTTGGACATGTCTTGTATTGTGATTCTTCACATCCCACATGTTACAATTAATTCCATCAGTTTTTGTGACATCTGTGGTGGAAAAATGATGTTTCTTTTAACAAATTTTAGTGATTTTGCGGGTAATTATTGAGGATTGAATTATGTTTTTTTTTTTTTTTTTATCATTGAAGTTGAATGATGTGTTAGATCTAGGTACATGGGTAGTGCCATAAGTGTGTATGTCTCTGTTTAGGATTATGTATATTCTTTCTGTATAGCACTAGTTTGTTAACGGATTGAAGTATTTTTATTTAATATTTTCTTTTTGTTGAAAAAAATATTATTTTTCTATTTTTTTTAGTTTTAACTTTTTAAATAGTGTCCTACAAAGAAAAAAAAATTGCAGTGTTTTTCAAAGTATGGAGGTTGTGGAAAAGAGGGCGTTACAACAAATCAGCATTAACATCAACATCATGTATATTCAAATATTAAAGATGGTATTAATTGATCTATAAATTCCGTAGTACTTTTATTTTTAAATACTGAGAAACGATTATGGGAAAAAAGGTGTGTAAATGATCACTAATTATTTCATATCAACTGCATGGATATTCCAATATTAAACGATATTAGTTAATCTATAGCACACTAGATCTACATTTATTTATAAGAAAAGTTATTCAAGAAACACCGTCCAGTAATGAATACAAAATTAAATAAACTCTTGTTGTGTTATATTTTACTGTATATATGAATTGAAGATTATGTCTCAAATCAAGTTAAATTTATTGTGTGTATGTTCTTATTTGTGTGTGCTTAGATACTAGAGAAAAATTATTTCTTATTGTTATGCCTACTAGAGGTATCAAGAGGGCTGAAGAAAATGAGTTTGGTGTGTTAAGTATAATTAACATTGTGTGTTGATCTTTGGAGAGATGTTAGTGTTGGTCATTTTTATATTTGTACAATGACTTCGATGCATGTGTGATGGGGTCTAACTTGGTCAAGAAATTGTTGGTGATGAATTTCACCTGGTATACCAGTGAGTTATTAGCAATGATGACATAGAAGTTGTTGGCACCAAATCAAGGTGACGAGAGAATTTGTTCGCAATGTATAAGACATTTACATCATAGCACGGAGAAAAAGGTATGGTGCCAAAGTATCTATGGAATATGGTATTGATGTCGTGAAGGCATTACTTAAAAGATTATTATATCAAAACGTATTAAGACTTTGTTTGGTTGGGGGACTAGATTTGAGAGAATGGATTTGAAGAAATTTGAGTGGACTGTGTGTGGATAATAAGGTTGTTTGGATTAATGGATAGATGGTAAGATATGAAGGGATTTGAAGGAAATGATTTGATAGATGTTATAGATTTTTTTTATTTTTTTTATTGATATATTTGTGAAATTACTAGTTGTCCCTTGTGGAAAAAGGGGGTAAGATATGAAGGGAATGATTTGATAGATGTTATAGATTTTTTTTATTTTTTTGATTGATATATTTGTGAAATTATTAGTTGCCCTTTGTGGAAAAAGGGTGTTTCGTAATTTCCAACTTACTTACAAGGACTGTTTCGTAATTTCTAATTTTATCCCTTCAAATCTCTTCACATGAGTGAAGATCCAATCTTGCAAATCCTCTCCAATCCATCCTTCCAAATTAATGCAACCAAACAGACTTCATCCACAACAATCAATCCATCCTCTTGAAAAGTGGAACCACACAAATTGGTTCAACCAAACACTGTGTAAATGCTAAGCAATAGAATTTCATCATTTTTTTTCTTCCATTTACCCACTAACTATGGTGAAGTGGATATATGGAAAATCTTTCAGAGATGGAGAATGGTGGAAGAAGTTTTTCATATCAAGAAAGCTAAGTTGGAGGATTTACAAGTTTGGGTCCATATGTTTTAATAGAGTGAGTAATGAATCTGAGTTCGAAAGAAAATTGGATAACATTTGGATTGGAAGTAGGAAAATACATGTTAATAAATTGAAATATGGAAGGAAGGTGGAGCAAGGAAATGGAAAAAGGTTAGAGCCGAGAAAATAATAATTACTAAAAACTATATGGAGAAGAAAAGCAAAGAATGGAACATGTTGCCATGTCCTAAAAGGAACAAATGAATCTAAATAGAATAGCATAAAATGGGATGGAATGGAAATCAATATGCAAATAGAGGAGAGGAAATAGTGTCGGAGAGTAGTGTTTAGGGTGAAGTAGAGGATGAAGTTGAAACAAGAAGGTCTGAGGAAGAAAACACATAGATCAAAGGAGAGACAAAAACACAAAAGATAAATATGAGACTGAAAGGAGTAGCATGTCAACAAGAAACTTCAAATGCACAAAAGACAAATGGTGTTAATAAAAAAGACTAGACTAAACATTAGGAGTATGGATGGAATAATAAAGGACAAGTATATAAAAAATTAATAAGTAAAAAAGGAATCAGACAAAATTTGTAGATAAGTACAAAATATTCTTTTAAAATTATTTATATAAATATTATTATTATTATATTTCTGTTAATAACACTTTCAATATTACTA
>Ga0123340_1003853_pt1 | contig 14117 bp, 7 predicted proteins | sample SirMexnodulemix_FD_89961 | JGI IMG/M metagenome (GOLD analysis project Ga0123340, IMG submission 89961) | Root nodule microbial communities of legume samples collected from Mexico - Siratro Mexico nodule mix | ecosystem: Host-associated > Plants > Roots > Nodule | place: Mexico: Nepantla... | reverse complement strand
TTTTTTTTTTTTTTTTTTTTTACTTATTGTTAAATGTGATTGATACTTAATAGAAATTTCTTTTTAACCTATTCATTTAAATTTACGAGGTGAATATTTCTTACTTTTTGAGTTACTATAATATTATAGTCAAATCAATTAAGTTAATAGTTGATGAAACTTACTTTTTTTATTTTTTTGAATAAATGAAAGTTTGAAATAAAAAAAAAAAAGGAAATCGTTACTATAAAGATTATTAAACAAGTACATATAAAAGAGTTAGTATGAGCCTCTTGATCTAGATAATATGTTGTTGATCTAAAGTCTCATATTTTTTTGTCCTTTCTGCTTAGTGAAACATCTCATTTTTTTTGTCATTTCCACTTAGTGAAACATCATGCCGTGTAGTGAAAAGTTTGCTTGATCGGAAAAAGACGAAAAGAAAAAGATTGTTATAAGGAGAAGAAAATTTGCACTTTCTAAGGTATTGTTTGCATGCTCTAGATGCGGAGAACCTAGGAGAGACATTCACCTTCAACATTACAATGTCTTCCTTTTTCTTTTTCTTTACTTAAAATGTCTTTGAATAACTAATTTATCATTTAATGCGGTTGGATGTAATGAAACTTGAATCTATCCAGTTTCCTTTATATTTCAACATATTTATTGTTATAACTCTTATGTTCTACCTTTATGCTTTACATGCATGCATCAATGTTTTGTTTAATTTCATTATTGAAAAATATTTTCAAAGTTGTAGACTTAAAGTTGAACAACCAAAGAAATTTCATATTGGATATAATATTTGGTGTCTTGATCGTTCAAGCAGTACTTATTCTTCAAGCAAATCATGTGTTAAAAAGAATTAAGGGATAATAAATTTTACATTAAGATTTGATCTCTTTCCATTAAACAGTCACTATTTGAGTAAATCAATTGTGTGAATTGAAGAGTCATGATAAAACTTAGATTAAAAACTTGGAGATTATTTGTTAGGAAAAGAGAATGACTTGATTAAATCAAGAGGAGGATAAATTGGGTTTCAAAACTTTTTCTAAAAGTCTTACCTTGCTTTAAATTCTTTTCAAACTTAGAAGAAGAATGTAGTTATAAATGAAATCAAAGTTGGTTTAAGAATTGGGTTCAACAAAACTAAAACTAAAAAAGAAAGAAAAGAAAGCACAAGGAGATTTATAATACTTTAGATCCTTTAATCATACGTATCGTCTCAATAATTTAACCTTAGAATTGTTGTTTCTACTAACTTTTACAATATTGTACAAAGAATCAAGTCATGAACAATTTCAAGATGATATACAACATCCACTACAAGAAATTATTGATTTACTTACAAACTTTTATCAGTAGTTAACTTTAGTATACCTACGAATCGTAAGTAAATTTGGCATTACTTACAGACTTTACCTATTTTTCTGGTTTAATCAATTATTACTGAGATAATTGATTATCCTATTATAATCATCATTAAGAACAATGTAATTGATTAAATTAAAATATAATTAATTATTATGTTCTAAAAACCTTTTAAGTGAATTTTTCTCTTTCTGAAAAACATTTTAACTTATTTTATCTTGATTGTGAGTTGATCTCATGAATACCTTTGTATGAGAGACTTATAAGATAGTTACACAATAAACCATTCTAAACACATTTACAACATCTTCATCCTCATTTTTCATCATCATAACACCATCTCTTTGAGACTTGAGCATCTTCAAGTCTAACATTATTGTGTTAAGTTCATAAAATCCAACCTCAATAATCTTTTTATATCTTTATACACCATTTTATATGCTTGCAAGTCTTTGAGAAAAACTATAAAAATCTTCGCTTAGTTTGTTGTCCTAATACTAAGATTGTAGTTAGTTTTCTTGTTTCAATTTTAATTGAAAGTTCTCAGGTCTTAATGAATATACAAATAGTCCAACTAGTACAGATTCTTGTGGAGACTAGATGATTTATTAATGTACTATTTTGATGGATATGCTTGTCAAGAAGTTAACATATATTATACTATTATATAAATTTTAACTAAATTAATTATTTAAAAATCAACAAAATTTTATGCTATATATTTAGGTGTCAAAAAATGAAATTGCATACATATAGATGTCCTCGACAAGAGAGTTAAAGACTTTGTCCTAGTTCTTAGATAATGGTTGATCACCAACACATGACAGAAAAAGTTAAATGGTTGTTACATAGTATTAGAAACATTATACTTGTAAAAGGTTTAAGAATAATCTAATTAACATAAGTTGATTTTGTGAAAATGGATATGCTATAGCTTTTAACAAAGATTTATGCATGACCAAACATAGTGATGAATTTGCACTATTCTTTTTCAAAAAGGAAACATGAATTTTATATTTTTCACTTTGAAGAGTTAAACATTCAAAATGTAACATGTTTGATTTCCAAAAAAGACAACAAATTGTTATTGCATAATAAACTTGTGATGTTGAACTTAGGAGGATGAGGAGGATCTTGATCAACTCAAGCAGTGTTGGAGAAGAGAAACTCCAAGGAAATACAAGAACATTTGTAAGAAGCAAAAAGAACCATAGAGAAACCCATTTGTGTTGTATTAGTTTCAAAGTAAAAAATCATATGTAAAGAATTAATTGAAAGGGAAATGGATTGACATAAGGAAAGGACTCAGAATACACAACCTTTAATCCAATAACTAAACAATAAGTGATAACATATTTTGCTATGATGGCAAGTGCACCAGTCGCTGTAATATCCCATATTTTTCATATAGTAGTAACTATATCATACAAAAATTCAATAATAAACATATGTACAAATATTCATACATTCATAGTATTATTTCAAAATATACCTCTCAACAAGGGATTTAATAGAAATATACTCATAGAATCATAAAATAAAACAAATAAAGTTTCTCTATTAGCTCACTGAGGAGTCACATCACGTGTCAAATCCTTTGCTCACGTGTAACACACAATTATTGCAGATTTAAAACAAAAATACAAACAAACACAGAAGTAGGTTAAACTAGAATTAGAAAGAAAATAATATAAGTGTAAATCTTTGTTTCAAACAAGTATAAAATCACAATTTTACATATTTTAATCTCATATGGCATACTATATTAATCACCTGTCTATATTATCAAATTCAATATCATAACATAACCCCATTGAATCTCACACAGACACTCGAGTCTAGTTTTGAAAGACTTGTGCACTGAATTAGACTCAGAAGTTTTCACCTGTCATACTATCATTCCATCTGTTACGATCAATTCCTATTTCAAACCTCAGATACAATTTTAATATGCATAGGGTTAGTCCATATGTCCTATTCCGATAAGTTCATATTTCAAACTTCGGACACAGTTATATGAACCTCTTTCGACTCTCACCACTTGGTAATCTTTATCTATATAATTCCAATATACCAATAGAGTTAGGATACATCGTTCCAGACAAATCCCCAAAAAATGCACAACCTAACCATCTCAACACAAGTATCTCCTTTCTTAAAAATACTATGTAGTGATCACACATCACATCAAATACTATCAGTTTATCATCAAATATCATCAAAGAACTTCTTTACATGTATCTACTAAATTTATCAAAATTAACTATCTTTATATTTTCAACATCAGTTCCGAATTCACAACACTTTAAAATCATCAAACACATATATATAATTCGACAATCAATTTCTATAAGAAAGTTTATAATTGGCAATCGTCATCCCTACATCCGGATCTTCTAACCTAGGCTTTTATTGAAAAATAAAATTAGTTTCCTTACCTAAATTCACAAAAAAGCTCCAAAATTTAGAGACCTCAAAGATAACCTAACTTGCACCACATAATCCTGATCAACGACCAAAACACATTATCAGACCTTGAATTAACCAAGACTAATCCTGATGATAGAAACACTACATGCAACTATAATCTATACTCAAGTGACTAAAAAGACGTGAAAATTGGCTCAAAGGAAAAATGGCAGAAAATAAACATACTCAATCTAAGATTTTGATCGGACAATCTTACTCTAATCACCACTACGAGTATGATGGCAAGCTCTGATTGTCAATCTGATGATAGATGAGATCAAAAATCTATAGAGAAGGCAGAGAATTCTAAAGGGAAACAACTTTAGATAGATGGTGGAGTTTATAAAAAAAAAATGAAACTTGAATACTAATTTTCGTATTTATATACATTTTTCTCGTTTAAAAAAATATTTAGATGTCATCTTATTTATCTAAACATAAATTTTAGGTTTGAATACATTTTTATTCTATAGTTACTTTCTATGGTCTTACATTCTCTCCAACAACAAAAAAAATTGTCTTCGAAAATTAACATATTATAAAAGCAATAAAGAAATATTTCTCTAAGGGTTTCCTCCATCTCTCAAGTTGAAACACTAAACTTGGCATCTAACACAATAAATCTTATAATAGAGCAAGCAACAATACAACAACTCTATAATTGAGATCTAACGTCCTTCAAAAGTAGACATCTCAAATTCACTTAAAAGTTGTGTCTATCAATACTATCAAAACATTAACATAAAGAAAAAACTTTACATTACATTCCAAGTTATGTTTAACATCAAATTTGATACAAAATCTAATTAATCAATCAACACATAACTTTTAAATATACTCTAAACATGAAACCTAAAGATAGATATTTATCCTGATTGAGTCATGAGTGTACACCCTCACTACTTGATCAAGATTCTTTTTCTTCTTAATCATTTCATCCTCATTCATCACAATCAACTTAACTCAAATCCTCTAATACAATTATACAATCTTGTAACATCCCATATTTTTCATATAATAGTAACTATATCATACAAAAATTCAATAACAAACATATGTACAAATATTCATACATTCATAGTACTTTTTTAAAATATAGATCTCCATAGAGGATTTAATAGGAATATATTCATAGAATCAAAAAATAAAATAAAATAAAGCTTCTCTATCAACTCACTGAGGAGTTACATCACCTGCCAAATCTTCTACTCACGTATAACACATAATCATTGCAGATTTTAAACAAAATACAAGCAAACACAAAAGTAAGGTAAGCCAAAATTCAAAAGAAAATAATATAAGTACAAACCTTTGTTTCAAACAAGTATAAAATCACAACCTTACATACTTCAATCTCATATGCCATATTATAATCAGTACATATGTATAGTATCAACTTAAATATCATAACATAACTCTACTAACTCTCACACATAGACACTTTACTTTACTTCCGGAAGACTAGTGCAATAAATTAGACTCAGAGGTATGCACCTATCATACTACCATTTTATTTGTTCTAATCAGTTCCTATTTCAAACCTCCGATACAATTTCCATATGCACGGGATTAATTCATATGTCCTATTTCAATCAAATCATATTCCAAACCTTAGACATGTGTATATGAACCTCCATCGACTCTCACTACCTGGTAATCTTCATCTATATGATTCCAATATACTAGTAGACTTAGGATACATCCTTTCAGACAAATCCCCAAAGAATGCACAACCTAATCATCTCAACATAGGTATCTCCTTTTTTGAAAATACTATGTCGTGATCACACATCATATCAAATACTATAAATTTATCATCAAATATCATCAAAGAACTTCTTTAACATCATAACTACATATATCTACTAAATTTATCAAAATTAACCATCTCTATACTTTCAATATCAATTCTGAGTTCACAACACTTGAAAATCATCAAAGACAAATAAATAATTCCACAATCAATTCCTACAAGAAAATTCAGAACTAGGGGCCACGTCACCCCACATCCAGGTCTTCTAACCTAGGATTCTATTGAAAAATAAAAATAGCTTCCTTACCTGAATTGACAAAGAGCTTAAAAAAACTAGGGATCTTGAAGATAACCTGAGTTGAATCACATAATCTTGATCAACGATTGAAATATATCACTAGAACCCTAAATTAAAGAAAACTAATCTTGATGATAGAAACACTACATTAAACCACAAACGTAAACTCAGGTGACTAAAAAGACTTGAAAACTGACTCAAAGGAAAAAGGGCACAATATTAACTTAATCTAAGATTTTGATCAGACAAAGTTACTCGAATCGCCACCACAAGTCTAATGCCAAGCTCTGATAATCAATCTGAGGACAAATGAAATAAAACATCTATAGAGAAGACAAAGAAGTCTAAAGGGAAATGATTTTAGAGAGATAGTGGTTTTTATAAAAAAAAATGAAACCTGAATACTGATTTTCCTATCTATATAAACTTTCGTTGTTAAAATAAATATATTTAGGTGTCATCTTATTTATATCTAAAGATAAATTTTAGGTTCTAATATGTTTTTATTCATGAGCTATTTTCTAGGGTCTTAGAGTCGCAAACATAGCAAGTAACAAATATTGTTCTTTTCTAAGGGATTTGTGCAACGCGACAATTTAGACGATTATAATAAATTTATACTAAAGAAATAATACATAATTAAAATGGTGTGCAAAAATTCAAACAAGTAAATACTTTTAGTGTTTTTATATCAAAACTTGGAATACAAAAAAAGGGTAAACGATGAATAGAATGAAATTGCTAGGGTTATATTTCACCAAACCTCACTCTCATGAAAATGGTTTGCTTCTTTTCAATCAATTATGAATGTCATCCAACAATAGCATTCAACCCCAATTCCTCAATAGATGAGTATAAAATTATCTATTAACTGTCAATTACTTGATCAATTATATATTTGTACTTTTGCTACAAGGTTCACAAGACAAAAAACAAACCTTACTTTACTCTTAGACACAAGCTTTCATCTTGTATTTTGATTCAGATACAGATTATAGATGTTTTCCAATACCCTAAGAATCAATAATCAAGTCACAAATCAACACGACAGGCCATGAGCATAAAAACATAATACTAACATATTGAAAGAAAAGCTTTTATGATAAGATATAAATAAAAACAATATTGATTGCAAGAGAGTTCCATCTAATTACGTCTAACCCCAACAATAATGGGTTTAGATCCTCATATTCATGAGAAGACCAAACAACCACTAACAACAATGGAAGAGGGTTGATTAAACCCAAAAACCTTAAGCTGCCTCCGAGTATGACTTTTTATGATATTTGGCCGAAGGTGCAAATCCTAATGTGAAAGGTTTCTTAAATAAAATATGTTTATCAGTGCTTTCGCCCAGCCCAGGAAAGTGGCTCGGCCATAATCGAATTTTGTTGCGATTTGGGCCCAAATTTTAGCATCCTAAACTCGACTCAGCTAGGTAAGCTCAACCTAGTGGCCTCCAACTCAGCTTGCTGAGCCCACCCATCCCAACTGTCAGTATCAACATTCCAACTTTGTCCTTATTTTCTCCAATCTTACTTTTCTTGACTTGAAATACCTCCTATTGATTTATTTAACAAAATTAATGGGATTTGGCATAATATTAGATTAAAAATTCAAGTAATTAATTATTTATAAGAAGAACAAATTTTTTATAAAAGAGAGAAAAACATGGGATTTAACATGTTTCAAGCTTATAAATAATTGATTTCTTTATAAAAATAAGTCCAAAAATATCATATAATTTAACTCTATCAATACATTCAAGGAGGTTCACCACTTGAGAAAGCTTTTCAAGATAAGAACCAAAATAATAGTATATAACTCTCAAATTCTCAAAGTACACAAAGGAGAATTCCATTCAATATTCATTGTGTGTTTTACAATTGAAGGAGATTCCCTTATATAGTAGATGAGCATGTCCAAGGAGCAGAAAGTGAAACAAAAATGAGTTAACTTTGTTAATCAATAGTTAACTCCACCAAGCATGTTTGGCACATGATAATCTCTTAAAATTAAGGAGTACAAATGGGTAGTTTTTTTGAATCTAGGGAATGATTACATGCAAGAAGCATTAATGACTCTTGGATGAGTTACATGTGAGACACTTATCTTCTCTCTAGTGGTCACAAGAAGACTCTTGAAAGCTTGAAGAGTATAGAAAATAATGCACTTTGAAAGTGGCATGTGGTAGTTAGAAGCTCCAAAAGACACTTCTAACCTCAAGAGTGCATGAATTTTGTCTAAGTCTTCTCTCAAGTTCATAAAAAGACTAAGAAACTACAAATATACATGTCCTTTAAGCTTCTCTTCCAAAGCTTGGAATCTTCCTCTTGATAGTCTTCATAAAATTGAATCTCCTTTTTTTACTTCTTTGATCGAAGCTGTATTCAGTCAAATAATTGCAATTAAATGCAATACTAGGAAGTGACTCCTAGGTTTTTGTCAAAGGATTAAACACACAAAGGGGGGGAGGAGTTCGTGAGATAATCAAATTTAATAAAATAAAAACCAATGATCGAATTAGATTTCCTTAACCTCTTGATTAGTTTGCAGTCCGCTTATCACAGGATACAAAAATTCATGTTCAACTTACCAAACCTGAATTCCAACCCGAATTAATTAACTAAGCGAGAATTAACACAATTTTTTCTTATGCAAATTCAGCATTCACATACATAATTTGTGACTCACTCCATTAAGCATGAACAGAGACACAAATTTCTTTTTAACTGAAACATTAAGCATGAAACAGTAAAAACATTCAACACGAAAATAGAATGATGAAGAATTAAGAGACGAAGGGAGAAAAAACAACACAATAGCAACCTCAAAGTTTCATTGCAATATGAATCAAAAGGATAACCTTATAATTTAATCTTCAATTAAAGTCGAATGAAGCAAACAAAGATTAAACATAAAATAGAAATGAAGTAGAAAACAAAAAACGAATACAACAGGGACTGTAAATGACGAAGGTATGAATAGAACAAAAAAATTCCTAGAGAAGAATTGAGAGGAGGAAGTTGCGCCTCTTGTTTTCCAACCATTTTCTATTTTCCTCTTTCTATTTTCACCCCCTTTTCTTGTCCTGGTGGCTAGACCTAATTTAGTCCTCCATACTAAACTTAACGGGCCTAAGTTTTTCAGTTCTGGCCTAACCAAAAAAAAGAAGAAATAAATACAAAAAACTAAAAAGAAAAAATCTGATGCAGTGGTGATGTGGCAACTCCTCTTAATTTTATAATTAATTTCCAAGATAAATAAAATACCCAAGTTGTCCTGAAAATAGTAATAATAAAATTAGCTCAAAAAATTCAAATTAATTAAAATTATGAATTTCTGGTCAATGAAACCCAAACAGTGAAATAGAGAAAATAATAGGCAGTTAAGCGTAAATCACTAATCAAAATAGGTATACAAGGACAAGTAAATAGGAGAAAATAATGACTCATCATTCTTTTTGTCATGTTTCTTGTATTTATTTTTGTTCTCTATTTTCAAGAAGCTCTTTCACATCCTTATTTATATTGACTTGGGCATATCAATATGTAACATGTTTAAAATCTTTTTAAAAAGTATCTATTTAAAAGGTTGCCAAAAATATCTTCAAAAACTCATTTTCTTTGTGAAGCATGTTAACAAGACAAGAAAATATGAAGTGATGCTAGATGAATAAGAATCAAATCAAGAAAAAGGAGATGATTTAGAGGACAATCAATAAGTCTTAATAAGAAACATGGGGAGAAGATTCATAAGAGGAAGACTCAAGATGATTGAAGAAGAAATTAAGAAGCAAAATCAATTTTAGTTTTTAAGAAGATTCTAGAATATTTTAAGAGGTTTAAGAATGTTTTAGAATCTCGTAGAATGTCAAAGGTTGAAGAACTAAAGCTTGGAAAGACAATGTGAAGATTGTAACTTCTTTCACATGTCAGTTTCAAGCACGTGTGACGGCTGCAACTCCACCTATATGTCACTTTCAAGGACATGTAATGGTTGTAACTTCCTTGACGTGTCACTTTCAAGTCATGTAATGGTTGTAACTTCCTTCACATGTCACTTCCTAACTAGTTATACATTTCATATAGGATTAACACATAATTAATTTATAACTTTGTCTAAACATGAGATTAGTTTTCATATCAAGCATAATCATTAGCTTAATGTAATCATTAGGCTTATGTTCACACAAATTTAATCATTAGTTTTGTGTTCAACTTAGTTATCATTAGAAATATATTCACATTGATTTTGACCCATTTCTTCATTACTTTTAGCTAAACCACAACACTTATAAATAAGGCTTTTCACTATCGTTAAAGAGGCACTTTAATTTTGAGAACAATTAGACTTGTAAGCTTCTTTGAGCATCTTAAGAGTATGGAACTCTTGTTCATTGGTTCTTATCCTCAAGAACTTCTTCAAGTAGTGAAACTTACTTACGCTTGTCCTTGAAATTCTCTTTAAGGTGGTGTGTGTTGACAATGATGATGAAGATATTTGATGAAGTCAAGTGATTTAGAATGTTGAAAAATTTGTGTTAGAATCTTAGATATGTGTGTTGATCCACTTGCAGTAGTCATGATTATTGAGATTTGCTCTAAGAATATTAATAAGTCAAATTAATATGTTTTCTTAAAAATTCTCAAGAACCTAGGAAAGCAAATCTTGGAGTAATCTTCTCTGTCATGTGATTGATCAGTAGTGTGATTCAATTGTTCTTTGAATCACAAAATCTTTTTTGCAACCTTTGGATCTGTTGTTTCATTGTTGTTGCGATTTTGAGTTGTAATTTTCAATTTCAATTGTTTGTATTGTTTCTAATTTGTAGGGGTGTAGTAGGGTGTTGCATAGTGTACTTTTGGTTCTTGTAAGGTGCAAGATTGTTTGTGTATTTTGTATTGAACTTTATGTTTTTAGTGGAGTCTTTGCTAGGTTGGCAAAAAAACTAGATGTAGCTATTGAGGAAGAGGAAACCAGTATAAGAACCATGTGTACTAGTTCTCTAATCTTGGTTCTTTTAGTGGTTTTCAAATTTTTGCATAATTTGTAATAATAGCAAAATTTGATTAAACTAAAATTGAATCTTAATTGATTGTTTTTATGAGGTAGCTGAAACCAGTAAAAACTAAAATTCATTGAAGCATTTGGTGACTTAGTAAACTCTTGGTCACCCTTGTAAACACATTGATTGACTATTTTTTTTTTTTTTTTTTTTTTTGGTGTTTCAATACGTTGATTGTAAGTTTTAATTCATCGTTTTTTTGTTATTCTTGTTCTCTATAATAAATAGAATTTATTGTCAAGATAATCAAACAAGAATTTTATCTAACTGCTCATGAATTGCGAGTAAATGTTTTTCTGTTGTTTATTCACCAAAATTGTTGTATATTATTTTCATTGAAGAACTTCATTCTTAAAATTTATTTTTTGCATAAACCCTATATAGTTCAATTCACTACCCCACCCCCTTTTGAGTCAATAGATCGTGTTATTTAGAATGTTATTATTAATGGTCCTTATGTTTCTAAAATTGTTGGTGGAGGTCAAACTTTTGACAAGTTGTGGTCTGATTGAAATGATGTTAATAGAAAAAGGCTTAACATGATTTCATGGAAAAAAATATTATAACTTTTGGTTTGAATCTTGATAAATTGTTTAGGGTATCACAATGTATTTTTGCAAAGGTGATATGGGACATCCTATCATGAAAGCACAATAGATGTCAAATGTGTTAAGAAGCATGCACTCATTCAAGAATATAAGTTATTTAGGATGCAACAAGGAGAAACAATTGCAGATGTATATAAAAAATTTACTCATATAGTGAATCATTTGATCAGTCTTGGTAAAGTGTTTAATAGGGAAGAACTCAACATGAAGATCTTGAAATGCTTTGATAGAAACTGGCAGCCAAAAGCATTGCCTTCTCAGAATAATGTTACATCACCCAGTAGCTCATGAAAGGAAGATGAAGAAATTAACCATGAGCTACATGATACATATAAGAATAGTGCAGGAGAAAATGAAACTAACGAACTCAAGAGGCTTAGACTTGAAACATAGTAATGTAGTCAATTTGATGAAAATATTGTTTTTAGAAAATTCAATCGATTGATTTTTAAATTCAATTGATTGAATTGTGACAATTTTTCTGTTTTAAAATAGTTTGACTTTATAAAACAAAGATAGCTTTTCCACTTAAGGGAGAATTGATACAAAACGAGATAGAGAGGTTTTTTTGTGCGAAATACAATGATAAAAAAAAGAACATTTGTGTGGGTCTATTCAATTTAAGTGGTTTTCTTTAAGAAAACATCAAGATTGTAGATCTTGAAGCTCTTCATTGGTGATAAAATTGTTTGCTTTGGTTCTGCATTGCAAGATAAGTTTCTGCACTGTTTTTCATCTTCTGTTTTGATGTAAAAGTGCATATACTGTTTTGATTCTTCATAATACATGTAATTATGAGTGGTTTGACTACAAATTGTATAGGGTTTACATTTGTAGGAGTGTAGTTGGGTTCTGCACTGTGTAATTTTGTTCTCTGCTGGGTGCATAGGGGTATTCTTGCAAGGTGCAAGTCTTTGTGTATTATATTGCTTGAACTTGGTGTTCTTGGGTGAATTTCTTTGCTAGTTGGAGAAGAGACTGGATGTAGCTCTTGTGGAAGAGTGAACCAATATAATTCTTGGTGTTCTTGCTCTCTCTTGACCCTATCTTTGATCGTGATATGATTCTACACATTTTTCTCACTACTGTCAAAAATTGAATTGATTGTTTTCGTGTTTCAATTAGTTGATTTTTATTTTTCTACATCTTTGAATTCTTTGTTCTACTCAATTTTGTATTTCGTAAAAAGGATTTCTGAAATCCGTTAACTCAAACTTGAATCAAACTGTAGAATTTGTAAACATATTGATTTAATCTTTGTAAAATTTCATTTCTAGATAAATCAATTAAGTATTGTTTAGATTCAATCAATTGTGTTTACTATTACTTCAATTCTTGAGTTTTTGTAATTGATTGAGTTTGTATTTTAATCAATTACATTTTATCTTTGACATTATATGACTATTTAAATTAACTATTTCTGTGATTGAATTGATTGTTTTTGTTCTATGCAGTGCTTTAGATAATTTTAGTTGATTGTTTTTTAAATTCAATTAATTGAATCTCGTTTGTGCAGTGCTGCGAGTGCCTTTTAATTGTTTGATTTTGTGATTCAATTAATTGATTTTGTGTTGTGCACTCAAAATTCTCACTATTGATTGTTTTAATATAAGACTTGCATTCTTTATAGTATTTCTTTCCAATATTTTGCGAAAAATGTTGACAGTTCAATTCACCCATCTTGAAGTCAGCATAACACTCTTTTAATACACTACAAGAAAAAGTTAAAATACTGATGGAACATATACGAAATTTTTTTTGTCGGTAAAATACCATTATCGACGAATTTTACCGATGGATATCATCTCTCGTTAATTATCGACAGATTTACCGACGGATTTAACTTCGTCTGTAATTAATATTTACTGATTTCTATAATATAATTAATATTTCTGATTTATCGACGGATTTATCGACGAATAAATCTGTCGGTAATTACCGATGGACTCAAAAAATCCGTTGGTAAATTTACATACAACCGATTTACCGACTGATTTTGGTTGTTTTGAAGGGATTTGTCCCATCGGAAATTTTGATTTTTTTTGTAGTGATGGGTATCAAGAGCTAGGGCTTGTATTTTACTCAAGTTTGATCCATGGCTGAGAACAAGTTACCCTTTGTAGAGGGAGCCTCAAGAAATAGGCCACAAATGTTTAGTGGTGTGAATTACCAATTTTGGAAAGTAAGAATGAAGATTTTTATTAAATCAATTGATATGGGATTTGGAATGCAATTGTGAATGGTTCATTTGTTCCTATGACTATTGTCAATGGTGTGAATGTTAAGAAATCTTTTCATCAGCTTACTGATGTTGAAAATAAAAAAAGTACTGTCAACACCTAATTTCATCCGCAGAGATAAAATTAAAAATGGACTTAAATAGAATAAAAAATTAAAGAAAAATATAATAAAAAAGTTTTAAATAAAAACATATGTTTTTATATAGTTAGTAGAATAAATAATAATAATAATAATAAAAATAATAAAAAGAAAAAAAAAAAAATGTTTGTTTAATTTGAATTTTTGAAATAAAAAAAAATAAAAAAAAAATAATAACAAATATAGTAA
>Ga0123340_1003852_pt1 | contig 14118 bp, 5 predicted proteins | sample SirMexnodulemix_FD_89961 | JGI IMG/M metagenome (GOLD analysis project Ga0123340, IMG submission 89961) | Root nodule microbial communities of legume samples collected from Mexico - Siratro Mexico nodule mix | ecosystem: Host-associated > Plants > Roots > Nodule | place: Mexico: Nepantla... | reverse complement strand
CTTCGTTGGATTACATTTGCAGCACATCAAAGTTGAGGAATCATAAAGGGACCTTGTGGTCACCAAAGTCTGAATCAAGTGGACTGGAAAAGGATCCTTAGTTGAATGTTGACTTCGTGACTCCATCAAATTAACATGTCACACGTTGTTCAGTGGTGGTAATTAAGAATCTGAGTAGGAAATCAAAGTTGAGCTTGTGGTATAACAACTATTTCATGCACTATGAAACACTAGTGTAGAGGAGCCCCTCGCCACTATAAATTACCTGTAGTTACCAGAGCCTTTTCTCCAAAACTTCACCAACTTTCTCTTGTCTATGTAACAAACAATATTTCAACAAACCTTCTCTAAATCCAATAGCTCTCATTACAAGATGAGTTCATTTAGCCAAAACAACTATGTTTTAGTTCTGTTCCTTGTTTTCACTTTGTGGACATGCTATGTAATGTCTCGCAGGTTGCCTGAGGCCAGCTCACCAGAGAGACATGAGAAGTGGGTGATACGGTATGGTAAGGTCTACAAGGATGCTGCTGAGAAGGAGAAACGCTTCCAAATATTCAAGAACAACGTGCAGTTCATTGAGTCTTTCAATGCTGCTGGGGACAAACCCTTCAACCTTAGCATTAACAAATTTGCTGACCTTCATAATGAAGAATTCAAGGCTTTACTGACAAATGGCCAGAGGAAGGAAAAGCAAAGCGTGTGGAAAGCAACAGAAACATCGTTTAGGTATGACAGTGTCACTAAGATTCCTGCTACCGTGGACTGGAGGAAAAGAGGTGCTGTTACTCCAATCAAGGACCAAGGCACATGTCGTAAGATTCTGTTTTCCACATTCATAAGTTCAATATATTCCATTGGTGCTTCATTAAAAAAAAAATGTGTAATATATATCAACTTGGTTTTGTTTGTGCAAACAGGAAGTTGTTGGGCATTTTCAACTGTGGCTACAATTGAGGGTCTCCATCATATAACTAAAGGTGAACTGGTGTCCCTATCAGAACAAGAACTAGTAGATTGTGTTAGAGGTGACAGCGACGGATGCAATGGTGGTTATGCGGAAGATGCCTTTGAATTTATTGCCAAGAAAGGAGGGATAGCAAGTGAAACATACTACCCCTACAAAGGAGTTAACAAGACTTGTAAGGTTAAGAAGGAAAGTCATGGTGTAGCTGAGATCAAAGGGTACGAGAATGTTCCTGCTAATAGTGAAAAGGCACTCCTGAAAGCTGTTGCACATCAACCAGTGTCAGTATATGTTGAAGCTGGAGGATCTGCTTTCCAGTTTTACTCAAGTGGGATTTTTACAGGGAAGTGTGGAAATATACCTGATCACTGTGTTACAGTGGTTGGTTATGGAAAAGCTGGTGATGGTACTAAGTATTGGCTAGTAAAGAATTCATGGGGAACTGAATGGGGTGAGAAAGGATATTTAAGGATGAAGCGAGATATACGTACCAAGGAAGGTTTGTGCGGAATTGCTACCTGTGCCTCTTATCCAACTGCTTGAGTGCTGCTATTAGTCCACTAATAGCAATTGCTAACTGTGCCTCTTATCCAACTGTGCAATTGCTAACTGTGCCTCGCATCCAACTGTTTGATGTTGCTTAGTCCATATATTAATCTTAAAAAGAGTTTAATATTGAGTATATATATATATATATGCACGTGGAATTCTAATCATTTTCTTTTCTAGGTGGTAAAAGCACCTTCTAGTGTGCTTAATAAGATGTTTTTCTTTAGTCTTATGATGTCTATGTAAACGCTTAATTTCTACCACTTATGATGAAATATAAGTTATATATATATATATTATATATGTATATATTTATATATGTATATATGTATATATGTATTATTCTACTGTTGTTTATATCTATATAAATGTTCTTTATTATTATTGCAAGTTTAATTGATAGATGTATGTTTCTTTTATCAAGATTTCAATTTCAATAATAGTGAAAAAAAGTTCAGTAAAAAATTAGTTTCATCATAATATATCTACGTTCAGGACTCGAACAAGAATTATATCTCTAGGGGATAATATTTGTGGTTGAAATAAAAAATAAAAGCTATTATTCGCGATGTATATTAACTTTATCAGTCTGTCTATAAACTTAATTGATATATATATATATATATATAACAATGGAGAGAGAAAGTGTGGTGTTGTTATAATCTTATCAATGTTAGCGCCATAGTTAAGTATGTGATTTGATGAAGACAATGAAGAGTATAGCTTGATGGAGTGTTAGACTACGCCAAGCACAGGTTGATTGGAAGATTTGTTGGAGCCTACTGGACCAGATGTGATCAAGAGAAGATATGCTTGAGCCACGTAGAGTTGTTGTGGTCTCGGTCATAGGTCCCTAAGCTTGGGTAGATGTGTTTGTGAGCTTGGTACTCAACCATTAGTGATATTGATCATCACTCTTGAAGAGGCTCAAGATTCATGTATTTTAAAAAATGGTTTTATCAATATTAACATGGTTTTGAGAAAAAGAACCTAAACTGGTTTTTGCTGAAAAAGATTTTTCAATCAATTGAATTTTGAAAACAATCGATTGAATGTGACAGTTATTTCTGTTATTACTGGAATCTTTGACTGAGTCAACTAACAGTCAATTCAATCGATTGAATGATTTGTTCAATTAATTGAACTAGTGACAGCTAAGTTGTTTTAAATCAGAATCGACTATAAAAAGGAATTGTCTCTATCATTTTCATAACTTTGAGATTTCTGAAATATACTTTTGAGAATTCCTAAGAGATCATAAGCACCCATTTTGTGCAAACGTTTTTTCGAATTGATTTACAGACAAGAAATCATAAAGATCGTGAATCTTGAAGCATTACTTGAGTGAGGATCAACTGCTTTGGTTCTGGACCAGAGCTAAGTCTTCCACACTTGATCTCAATCCATTTTTTATTGTGTATAGTGTGGTTGATTGACTTGAATCGTATTATGTTCTTATTGTATTTAATTACTGAAGTGTAATTGGGCAGTGCAGTGGGTTTCTGTACTAGTGTAACACCAGCTGAATGGTTCAATGTGGTGGGTTTACTGCTGGGAGTAGTTAGTATTGTGGGGAGCAGTGTGTAACTTACTAGGAGCATTTAGTGGAAATCTTTGTTGGTTTAGTAAAGGACTGGACGTAGCCCTTGTGAAAGGGTGAACCAGGATAAAAATTATGTGTTCTTGCTTTTCTCCCTACTCTTCTTGATAGCTATTATTCAACTGTTGTTATCATTTCAATTGACTGGATTAAAATATAATCGTCTTGTTGATTGTATTTTGTTTCTTGGAGAGTTCAGTAAATTGTTTGATTGAATCTGTAATACTTTCGCTGTATATTCTGAGCATCAGTTTACTGAATTGTTTATTGGACAGTCCAAAACTGTTCAGTTAATTGATTTTATAAAAATAATTCATTTTCATTCTTAAATCACTTTCCTATCTTGCAAAACTTTTTAAAGTTCAATTCACCCATCTTGAACTCCGTTCAACCTATTTTTTACAATCAATACTTTATTTTTATAAAGTTTGGAGGGAAGGAAACAAAAAAATAAAATATACATATATATAACAAAATGGAGTTTGCAAATTAAGGTTCATCTTAGTATTCTTTAATTAACGGACACCAAGGTGTTATATAATATGAAGCCATGTAACAACTGAGATTGTTCTATTGAACTTGTAGAAACTTCAAATTGGAATTTGAGGCAAGAACGTAATCATGATTCTTCGGCGTGGACGACCAAATCGCCATGACATCATCATTTATATAATTTAGCTAAGCTGAAGGAGTAATATTTATCCAACTCGATTAATCATAAGCATCAACTTATCAGAGAAACGAGAACTTATTTCTAGTTTTAGGTTGTTTGAATCAAAAAATACCCATTTTGATGGAGAAGATTTGAAATAAAAGTGTATAAAAAATTTGATTATTTGAATTAGAAAAAAATATTAAATTTTTTAAAAAAATAAGAAAAGTGTTTTTAAAAATTTATTAATAATGTGATATGTATAATTAATATTTTTTTAAAAATTTATGAAGGTTATAAGATTACGAATTTTTCTGTTGTAGTTAAAATAAATAAAATGAAATATGATTTGTTTAGTATAATTGATAATTTTAAGAAAAATAAAAACTTATAGAAATGTTAAATTACACAATTGTCTTTGAAGTGAAGTTTAATTTAAAATTAAATTGTGATTAATTTGTTAAATGACATGGACTAATTTTTAACATAGAAAATTATAATATTAGAATTTTTCGGTTCTGATTAAAATTAATTTCAAACAAAATGTGATTAATTATATATGTACAACACTTGCTTGATATTAGAAAATTATTTTCAACCAATATGGTTTTGGTAACTAGATTCAATAAAAGAAAAATTAGAATTTCCACACATTGTTGATACACAAAGTTGCATAAGGAAGAAGAGCATTTAAAGTTGTATAGACCACATTTAATGCAATGATCATATTCAAGAAATGACAAAATTGAAGATGCAATGGCTCTAGAAGGAGATTGGATGGAAGCTACAAACTCAATTCGCGATGGATAAGAATTAAGCAACAACAAAATTCAAGGCACACAAGGCAACAATGAAATTTGAGGCACACAAGGTGTTAGTACTCTCACAAGATTAAAGATTTAATGAAGCCAAACAAGACAACCCAAACAAGACAAGCCAAACAAGACAAAGCAAGAAAGCAATTGGATGTGGTTTAGGCCTTGGTCTGGTGTGAGTGGGTGTGAGCTTGATTGGCAAAGAACCTATGCATAGTTGAGGAGAAGTCCAACAGCACAATGGTCTAAAAGTGACTAAAAATTTAAACAAAATGAGTTAGCTATGTTTTGGTTCAAACTGGTTTGAAATACACTGCACTGGGAAAAAATAAAGCCATTCCAGTATCATGAAATCGAGTTATTTGATGCCTGGCAGAACTGAAATAACTATTTTTTGAAAACAGAATTGGCGCTTTTTCTTCTATAAAAACATCAACGTTTCTAACATGCGCCACTTACTGAAAAACAAAAATTGAGAATCAATACAGGAGAATACTGTGAAAAACACTTTTGGGCAATTGAGAGGTTCTTGTTCAAAATCAATTGGGGCTTTTTGTTGAAGATTAATGCTTGACCAACACTGTGCTATTAGAGTTCTTCAACACTGTGCAAAGGCCTCTTGTGTGCGCCAATTAGGGAGTCTTTTGTTAACCATTCTTGATCCCTTTCTGTATCAAGATTTGTGTTATTTGATTGTAAATCTGTAAAACATTTGAAAGATTGTATTGTTCTAAGCTATAAGTCTTAGCCTTGTGTGTGATTGTTGAATTGAGAGGGGACTACGGGAAGTAGGTGTTCAATTCAGTAGGGTGTTTGATTCTTACGGGGAGTAAGGATTGTGTAATTGATTGTGTTTGAACAATTGATTGAAATTAGTGAAATTTTCTTTGCTTGAGGGGCAAAGGAGACTGGACGTAGCCCTTGAGAAAGGGTGAACCAGTATAATTGACTGTGTTCTGCTATTCTTTACCTTTCTTTTTCAATTCTAATATGTTCTTAAGCTGCACACTGAAACTAATTGGAAATTGAATTGATTCTTGATAATCTGTGCATAATGGATTTAATTGCAATACTGTAAATTGGTTTTAACTCCTTACAGACTTAAAATTGGATTTAAATTTACTTTAATTAGATTCTGTATCTTATCTGAAACAAGAAAGTGCATTCTGTTTTCTGGTATTTCTGACATTGTATAAATTGTGTATTAATTTGAGTACATTCTGTTGAATTAGAATTTGTCTTCAAACTTATCAGTATAACTGTTGGTTGACATTAATTTCTGTGTAATCTGTATATTTGAAAATTGTTGTTGAAATTGAATCTTTAAATCAGATTTAATATCAAGCTTCTGCATAATCTGATAATTCTGATTTGTTGTTGGATTATAGGAATCTAGTATAATATGGTTGAATTTCTGTCATAGTTAATTATGTGTTTCATATTGTTTTGATAAAAACTGCATATATCTTGTTTATGCTATTTTAGAAATCTTGATCGTGTTAAATTGTAACTGTAACTCATTTTGTTTGTATTTTACTCAACATCTAATATAAATCAATTCATTCGAGATTGAAGCCAATTTATTTTCTATTGTACCTTATATTCTTAATCATTGAGATTCACTAAAGTTTTTCAAAATTGCGAAAACATTTTTTCATAGGTCTAAATTGCAAATATCTTTCAAAGTTCAATTCACCCCCCTCTTGAACTCAGCCTAATACGTTTTCACAAGGCAACAATGAAATTCGAGACACACAAGGAAATAGTAAAATCAAATCCGAGACACACAAAATTTATCCTGATTCACTTAAACTTGAGCTACATCTAGTCCCCTTGAGTAACTACATTAATCAATCTGATTACAACAAGTATCCTCACCTCTATAGGTTACACGAGTATTCTCTCCTATCTAGGAAACATGACTCCTCTCCATGTAACACCCTATTGATCTTTCCTTAAGACCAAGAACTATCAAAAATAATAAAATAGACACTCTCACGGAGAGAACAACAAAAATACACTGGGTATGATTTTACAAGATGAAAAATAATTTAAATACTCAAACCCAAAATATTTTTCTGCTCTAGATCGTCACTATCCCAAGCTCTTATTAATCAATTCAATGATGTATAGTTGGGTGGAGTGCACAACCATTTGTCACAAGGAAGGTCATCATTTAATGAGTCATTAACGTTCAAGGTTATAGAGTCTGTTGAGTTATAATATGAAGTCTTGACGACATAAAGGAAGTGATCAAAACGATGACGTTGGAGGAGGAGGAACAAGAACAATTCCAATATGGCGACAAATACCAACCACCTACGAATGAAGGTAAATGACTATCGACATACCTAGGGTAAAAGCTTAAGGTGGATGGTTTTTAGAAAAATGGAAGGGACAGGCACGTTGAGAGTTAAAGGAACGACCAATTCGACAACTAAATAGTAGGCCTCTTTGTCTAAAGGTGGCTAGACTGTCATAGTCATGTGATGGAGTCAATAAGTGAGACGAGGGAGGACTCCCGACAGTAACATCTGGTTTGGGCCTATGAGTTGGCCCAAAAGCAAAATACTAACCTACATCAAAAGGCTTGTCCCAATCCAGTAGCATCGAATATGAGTCGTCTAATATTTTGGACACACCTCAACGCCTTCTTCTTGTGCCTCCATAATCTCGTGTGGCACCTCTATACTTTTTTAAATCACAACAATGACCTTGGTGAAATGCAAAAATAAGTATGAACAAAATTGAAAAGAGAAGGCATAGGAGTGTTATGTGTATGTTTTCTTGAAGTTTGAGTGTTGTTATTTTGAGTTGATGAAGTATGTGGTGGTTGCCTTCATCGTGGTGGTGTTGTCGGTGTATTTCGTTGTGGTTGGAGGTTGTTGTACGTGGTTGTCGTGACTGGGAGTGGTTATGAGCAACGAAGGAGTTAAGTTGTTTTCAATTTTTTCTCACTTTTGGATTGTCCAATCTCGGAGATCATTGGATTGCACAATTTGGTATATATATTTTTTTCAATTGTGACTACTGGATTGTAAAATCTAGTATATGAAATGAACACCATATTGAGAAGAAAGGGTTCAATCTAGAATACAATTGTCATATACCGGATTGTACAATCTGGTATGCTAATTGTATACTAGATTGGGTTTCAGATTATAGAATCCATTGTGTACATATATAGCGGATTGACCCAATCTGGTCTACATTTTATATATCAGATTTTATAATGTGGAACCTAATCCGGTATATAATTAACATACTAGATTGTAGAATTTGGTGGAGATTTGTACGTCGGATTGAACCCCCTATTTGTAATTCGATGTTCATTTCACATACCGAATTCTAGAATCCTGTATACAAAAGTTTTTGAAATTTGGCTTCTAGATTGGGTTAACGAATGCTCCGCACAACCGCCTAATCCACCTTTACCACCAAACTTCAACCACAGTCACCATCAACAACGCAAATGTTGAAGAAGAGATGCACGATGCAATGATAGTGCTCAAAGATCTCCAAAGTACTAGGTAAAGAGATGTAGAGAGGTACTGGAATAGGTGGCGGTGCACAACTATGGCTTCCGCAGTGGAAAACCATGGTAGGCGTGGAGGGCAAGGCCGAGTATAAAATTTTACCCTAAGGACATTTTTTCCATTTTACGTATACTGTGGACATACACCACAAAATTATGGAGGTGTAGGAGGAAGGCATCCAAACGAATACACCAAGCCAAAAAGACTCATTCAATTGATTGGGATTAGGGTTTAAGAAGTAGATTCTGAAAGAGAAGGAGAAAATGCAAGGTACAATGCGAGGAGGAGAACAATTCAATACAAAAGTTAGTAAACCCTATAGACGATGACCATAGGGGCGACCAAATGAAGTTGATCAACTGTGCCTCGTGTCTCCACTGGTCTACAAGAGGTCTATTTTTACTACCTTTGAAATGTTGTATCTGTATGATTGGAATGTTTGTCTATATTGAAATGCATTTTGTGAATGCTTCAATATTTGTGTTGCGTGTTTGGGTATTGAGTTTGGAGATGTTCGATCCTCGACATTATTGTACGATTAGAATGCTTTTTGTGTGTGCTTAAATATATATGTTGCGTGTTTGGGTATTGAGTCCAAGGATATTCGATCCTTGGCAATTTGTATATAATATGTGTATTGTATAGTATATATTAGATATTTTTATTGTACGTAGACATGGCCTCTACCTTAAGAACAGAATAATTACTTTTCATAGTATTTTTATCATCTTGAGTCCAAGTAATAATGTCAAAGTTAGTTCTATGCATTAGAACTTTTAATTCCTCAACATCGGAATTTTCTTGAGCAATTTTGTCTTTAAAAACATTTGAAAAAACTTTTGTTATGCTCACTCAATAATCATTTTCATTTATTTAAGGATTTATTATCTTCAAGAATGTCTTATGAGGAACTATGTGAGGAAGAACTTCACCAATGCTATTTAATATATAAAATTGTGCTTGAACTTCATCTTGATGCTTTGGAAGTACAGTTATACCTTGTGTTCATTTAACTTCACACCATCCTTTAAGTCAAAACTCTAGAACTCCTATGACAACAATCTATAAAAATCCATTCATTTTCTCAACAATGTACCTCTCAAGAATAGAGTCTTTTGGATTATATGAATTATTTTACACATCTTTTTAATATTTTTGTGCATCACTTAATTGGGTATGTCTTCCATTAACATAAGTTATTGTATGAGGACATGATAATCGTGAGATTTTCAACAAGTTCAAGATCCTTCATTGGCACATGACTATTGATATTTGAAAAATATATTTATAGTACTTTGACTTTCATATACATCCACAATAACTTATTTTGTTACTGTTCGATGAAATATCATTTCGGAAACAAGTATGTCAGTTTACCATAAGTTTTGTAGTTGTAACTCTATAGAAACACCCCTATAAACTAATCTTGATTAACATTTACACCATCCTTTGTCATCCATTTGATGTTCAAAAGTGTGTCAATAATACTATCACAAACATTATTTTTCCTATGTGTTACATGTATGTAATATCTAACATATAATTTGAATTTGTATAAGAGTTCAGAGAATATGGGTTTCTTCTTCCATTTATTCTTTTTAATAGTATTCTTTTGTATTTTTCTAAATATGACATTGGCATTCTTAACCTTATCATACACCTTCTCACAAAATTAATTGTGTTGTTGTAGTTTCATCCTTCTAACATTCAGGAAAAACCATTTTTAATCTATTTTACCAATGATTATGATTAAGAAACTTTTGATGACTAATGTAACATGTATTTTTTTTTGTGTTTTAGTTCATGATAACTCGTGTCTTCTTCACATATAAGACAAACAAGATGTCGCTTAACACTATAACCACTCAATTTTTCATATGTAGGAAAAATATTAATGATACAAAATAATAAAGCACACAAATTAAAATTATCCTACCAATATACATCAAAGTCATCAACTCCTTCTCCTCCAACAATCTCAAATCTTTTACCAAAAGAGTTAAATAAATATCTTTATGATTTGTGAGTTGTCTTTGTCTCGATATCGTCAAACATAATATTATATATATTTGTTTCATACACAACCAGTAAGACAAGTTATAAATGATAAACAAAACAAGCCACAAACTATTATTGCTACTTAAGTTACGATAAGGGTTCATTGCATTGGTCCAAAATCAAGCTTAAGGTTCTTTGGTTCATTTTCTTATTGATATACAAAGAATCAATTTTCTTTCATTATAGTGAATAAACTGCATTGGGTAATGATAAATCACATTTTCTACCATGTGCATGACACATAAGGTTTACTAAATCATTAATATTGGTAAAGAAACATACAAATCTTGAAATAATCCAAAAATATGATAATACTTTTATAGAGGGATCCTTTTTTATGTCGTCATGATAATGATATTCTTTACTTTGTATATTGATACCCATATATTCAATGGATCAAACTTTCTTCCGTACAATATAAAATCATTAAGAAAAATATGTATTTTCTTGAATTCCATATCTATTGAACACAATATCTTCTTTATCTCATAGGGATGGGTGAACAATATATTATCTTCTAGAAGCATTTTATTCAACAACTCAAACAATTCGGTAAAGATTTTTTTACTATACCCATTTCTCAATTTAACATTAATTGATCTTAATGCTAATGGCAAATTTATGAAGCTAGTACAACCCTAATACGAAGGCATTTTTGAAATTTTAAGGTATCAAATACATGTTCTTATTGAAATATTAGTTTGTAACCTTGCAAATTATTTCCTTCAACAATGTAAACAAAAAATGTTGAGATTCAGACACACTTTGAATGTTTAACAATTCACCATATCATGTACATGATATATAATTTACTAAGAAACCATTACAAAAGAATGTTACAAACTCAACTTGTAGTCGTCTATCATTCGAACAATTAACACATAGATAATAATATTTTTCATTAATATCTATCATGCTTTAATGAACAAATTGTAAAAACTTTTCAAAATTATTTTCGTATTTATTATAGATTTGTCTTGAGTTATCAACAATTGATGTATAATGACTTAAAAAAAAACATAATTTATACATGAACATCTCACTTTTTCTAAAAGGGTACTTTTGGCCTTATTACTTTTCAAACAGACATTTTCTTGTACATCTTAAATGCTTTCAAATTATACCTATTGTTATTGATATTGATTAAATTTCAGCAGTATTTTGTATGGATCTTAAGATAAACAAAATGAAAGAAGTTGATCAAATCCACACCAATCCAGTATAAGAAAGCAAAAAAGAGTTTAGTACGTTAAAATATTGTCAAAAATTAATACAAGAAAAATGACTTCAAAAGATTATTGTCATATAAACAAATATAATATTCTCAAAGTGTACGATTCAACAATCCATGATTTAATAAAATATTAATATTTTAATTTTAATTGTGTTAATATCAAATGAAAGATTAGAGTTAACTCAATGCATAAAAATAGTTGATTTGTAAAATTTTGGCAGAATTTACATTATTTTTCTGCGACTTTCTCTCGTACCACAACAAAGTATGAAAATTTTAAACAAACAAGATCAATAACAACATATACATATTTATAGTGAACAAATACAATCCATAAAACTGGCTAGCCAATAACATAACGAAGAGACTAAATAACGAGTCATATTAATCTAAGGGTTTTAAATTTCTAATATAACTAAACTTAATGTATACTTTGGCAGCAAGGAAGAAGAGCTCAAAGCACAATGAAGGTTCCCAATGGTGACTGCAAGAAGTGGAGGAGGAGGCATTGTGTGTTAATGGGACAAAAACACGTTACAACACTATTGTTGATTGCAAAGTAAAATAGTGCAAATGACTGAGGCGCCCATTGCTCACACCCTAATGTCCACTAAATATTGCATTAATTATTACTAAAATTCAAGTATGAGATATATACTAATATTCTAAAATCGGTCTACTTTTTTCTTATCAGAAAAAAATTAAATAAACATGAAGCAAGCGGAATAACATCAGTCTATGCTAGCATGCACTACTAAAATTGACATAGTCAACACTAAAGTGAAATAAATCTAATATTAATTTAATTGATGATCATCATCCTCTTAGTGAATCCTAAACATATAGAATTTAAATATTTATCAAAACATAGCGTTAGGGCAAGTAACATTAATATAATGTATCTGGAATTCATTTATTATTAATTTAATGTCCCTTTGATGTTGCTAATAGATATGTAAAATCATTATTTATGAAGTATGATTATATCAGGATTTGTAAAATGGTAGTAATTTGCATTTTACTACTTGATTAAGGTTGTATTAATTTAAAACATAACACAATTTCTTTGTCCAAATTTATTTTAAGATATGTTTTAGAAGGGCATATATTCAAATCCTAAACATATCCTCCTGATCCTATTAGGGCACCCTTTATAAAATTTGGAGAATTATATTTTTTAGTTTTCAGAATTCCTCGCAATAAATTTGGTAAGGTAATCCTGATAGGCAAAATACAAAAACTCAGATTTCTAAAGCAACAACTTTGATCATAAATGAAATTAGCATATATATTCTGAATCAAAAAACATAATTTCCAGTAGATTCCCACACAGGTTGAGATCATTGCCTAAGATAACCCTACCAGTTGTGTTAGCTAATATGTACGTGACTTTGTTTGTGCTAATATGTACGTGGCAGCTAATGAAGCTCACGAATCATCCATCTGTGGCTCCTCGAAGCTGTTGCCATTTGGGAGACTACATTTTTAAAATGTTTCAGTTATGAGCATCAATAAAAACAAATAAGGAAAACTTGAATTACTTAGACTGAAATCACACATGTATTGAACAAGGTTTCAATATGAATAGAGAAAATGTCACAATTATCAACTGTTTAATTTATATTCACCCTATGAAGCACTTAGAAAACACAATCAAATAGCAGAATGGGATGAAAGTACATAGTGGACATTGTAGAGATTAAATTGAATCCAACACAAGAAACCGTTTTTTATTGTAACGTTAAAACTTTTCACGATTTATTGTGCTGCATGATAAGGGATGATTTCCGAAACAACAAAAGCAGATCATAAGCAGATCATCAAGCAAAACTAACAGTAATTAAACTACGTACTCAATTGTTTCTTCTCACGAATGAAATACTTCTCCAAATGGGGTTTAAGAAATAAAGGTTTTGTAGAAATAATGCACAAGATCCCACATTTGCATTCCTACTTTAGCAAAAAATAAAAATATAATTGTTAAGTTCTTAAAGAGAAAACACATGAAAAATTCAACATCAAAAGTTATGAATTAACTTATTTAAGAGAATATAATACTACCTTCAACTAAAAAGTTTAAAATAATAAGTTTATAAATCAAATTGACACACATGACTAGACTGAAGACGAAACTTTGAGTTGAGCCAAAACGGGGCTATAGTACACTGGTGAGGCTAATCTCTCAAATAAATTCATATAATCAGAGGCTTATAGGATTGAGGCAGGTTTGAATCTGAACAGAAAATATCTTATTATGAAGTTAGCAGCGAAGGTACAATAGGAGAATAAGCAACATAATTGCCAATTACAGAAATGCATTGATTCTATTAGCAGTCCTGGGATTGATACATGTTTGGTTGGAAGAGAGGAATGAAACCCTCCAGTGTCCCTATGAGAATGGTCATAATCTGTAAATTCTATCACAAAGGAATAGGATGTGTAGGCTTTATGGCAGTAGCTGATTAACTCACTGCAGTTAACGTTTTTGTGTAAGTTGAAGTATTTATATTTATTTTATTTTATTTTTCATAAAAGGTTTAACTTCTAAATTAATGTTATTTGAATATCAAATTGATTGATGTTTTTTATTTGAGAAATCTAAATTGTTAAAAGAATTAATTTTAAAAGAAAAAAGTTATTTAAGTAAAGATTTATTATTATTATTTAAAGTTTCCTTATTTTAGTTGATATATAAATATTAGAATAT
>Ga0123340_1003850_pt1 | contig 14120 bp, 15 predicted proteins | sample SirMexnodulemix_FD_89961 | JGI IMG/M metagenome (GOLD analysis project Ga0123340, IMG submission 89961) | Root nodule microbial communities of legume samples collected from Mexico - Siratro Mexico nodule mix | ecosystem: Host-associated > Plants > Roots > Nodule | place: Mexico: Nepantla... | reverse complement strand
TGGTATTTTTGTTGCATGGACTGCCAAATCATCTTGGACGTACTTGTGTCCAAAATGGTTTCTAAGATCTCCCTGTCAATTGCTTGAAATAGGTAATTTTTTACCTTCAAGTCTTTCAACGTAGTACAGCTTTTTGTTGAGCCTCAGTGGGGTGGGTACCTAACACAGGTATCCCATCTTCAATAATCTGCCACATCTCCTTGCTACGTAAGAAATTTTCCATGGTCATGGACCAAAACTCATAATGACCATCAAATTTCTGGATGGCCGGTTGAACAAATTTCTCTAACCCAGACATTCTTCTTTCTTCTGCTTATGCACTCACACTGTCTCCCAGATCCCACACTCCTTTCACTCGAGTTCACACCGGTTCACACTTTATCAGGCCCCTTACGGAGCTTTGATACCAATTGTTAAAAAAAACTCAGAGCACAACTTGTGCATATACTGTTTGTGAGTAAAAAATACTCTGCTTTATTCAATTAGAACAATACGACTTTTATAAGCCTTTACATAAAAACGTTGAAAACTGAATCCACGTACATGGCTACAAAGTAGGTCACGCACACCTATGCATACTTAAAAATAGCTAACTGCCAGACTAGTTCAACCCTGAGAAATAGGGCTTTATTTAATTAAAAATGCAAAAATAAGCTAACAGCAACAAACATAATTTTCCCAACTCAACTTCCATGTTCAATACAATGTTGCAATGATGAGGAATGTGATTCCAACTCATCTTCATACAATCCAAAAATCTATGATTCCAACGTCAAGCTTCAAATATACCAATGTCAAATTACGCAATAAAATCCAAGCATTAGTTGGGATTTTCGTGTTTTATGAAAGGAAGTTCACAACAGTACCAACTACCAGCCATCTTTCCATATAATCAATAGCAAATTCATTTTGATTCATTTATAGTAGTAATTTTGAATCAAAGATACAGGGTCCTTACAATATCCAACATAGTTCGATCCAGAATGGATTGTGTTCTTACACAGATCTGAGGGACCCTCCGGACAAGGTTAGGATCACCGAATGGTCTCCGCCTTTTTCTTGAGTAGGCTTCTCTCTAAGTTATTTGTCCCCCTATTACTCACCGCCTACTCTGTGCTGATCTTCCAAGCTTACTTTATCCGATTGGTGTCCGCCCACTCGACTTGGGAGGTGTGCCTGCGATTACACTCCGACACCCAAGTAAGTTCACGGTTATAGGATTCATATTTAACTTAAAACTTATGTTATGTCAGCTTTTTGCAGACTGACTTCACAAAGGTAGCATGTGGTTTTAAGTTTTTCGTAAGCAGCATACTTCTCAACCTGATGCTTTTAGGTACTCGCCTATGATTTGTGGACTGGCGATCTCAGGGCGACAAGAGGTCGTTCTAAGCCGAATGGTACACTTGACCCCCAAGCTTGAGCGACGACACAAGCGAAAAGGTTTGTTTTTCAAAGTTGCGACTTTTCGGATGCCCCGAATGCTGAGCGTAGTTAATTAGTACACCTTTTGTCCTTCCTTATTTTCTCCTTTTTATTTTATTTTTGAGCGGGAAAGTTTACCTTGACATGAGGTGTCCTGTTGGGGGTGTGTGCCGTTTTTGATCTGACGGTAGGAAGTTGATCGTGTACTGTTCACCTTTTCGTGGGAGAGGAGCTTATTTTATAAATAGATGTGTTGGGGCCACGGATTATTTCACGTGTCTTCCTCTTGTTCTCCGATATCCGACAACCTGAAAACATCATAGTGGCTAGGTGCAGCGCGTTCATTCCGAGAGGTAAAGATGTCGTCCTTGTCTGGTTTCTCTGAGTCTACTGGTAGTTCTTCGTCGAGCGTTAGGGTGAGGTCAAGAGTTTTCGGGGATTTGCCCCTTATATTCAAGGAGGTGTATGGCGATGATCGCGACGAGGCACTTGAGCAGCCTACTGCCATTGGCATGCTCCCGTCTAAGATTGCCGAGAGCAATTTGCCTCGCCGCCAAGGATATGAGTGGGCGAGTTCTCTGGTTACTAGTCGGTTTTCTAGATATAGGTGGTTATCCATGGTTACTACCTATGCTGCAGCAGTGCCCATGTTTACTTCAAAACGAGTTCGGAGTTGTTCGCTGAACGTTGCACTCCGATAGATAATGTGTGTAATGGTCGAGAAGGTCACGATCATGACTTTTTCTATATATGCCTCTGCATGTTCACTGATTCAAACATCCGTCTTCCTTTTGACGAGTTTACGACGAGCGTATTGCGCGCGCTGAACGTGGCGCCTACGCAGTTACATCCTAACTCTTGGGCGTCACTTCAAGCGTTTCGGCTTCTTGCCGAGATGTTCCATCTTCACCCTTCTCCCCACGTATTTCTTTCATATTACAGTACCCGCCCTTCCTATCCTGTCAAGTGGGTTTCATTAATTAGCCAGTCTCATAACATTCTTTTCACGCCCTTCTCCCCTTCTTATAAATATTTTAAGGATTTTTTTTTCAAATTTGTCATAACTCTCGTCAATAGGCATTATTTTTTTGATGGGGATACTCCCAAATTTCCTTTGTACTGGACCCGGGATCCTGTCCACTATCATCAATCTTGGTCGAGGTCTCCCGCGACCGAGGACGACAAGAGAATGTTTGAAATAATGGACCAGCTCCCTTGGAAGCTCAATGTCCGCTCCATTCTTAAGCGTTATCTTTCTTCGCACCACTGGGTAGATTTATATGGTATGTTTCGTTTTTATTAAACCATCATGGTCTCGATTTTTAACTCTGTTGAATTTATATATTGTATAGCAGGTGTAATGGCTTAACTGGGACCTGCCTATCTTGATCGTTTAAAGAAAATAAAGGAAGATCGTGTCGCCACCGAGAAGGTTGTCGGTGGGAGCACAACTAACATTCACGCCCCCTTTTCTGACCAAGCTCCTCCTCCTCCAAATTCTGAGAAAAGAAAACGCAAGTCCAAGGATAAGTTCAAGGATGAGAAGAAGGGAAAAGACAAAAAAGAGTCATCCTCCTAGCCTTCCCCGAAGAGATCTCGGCTGAGTGCACCTTCTTCCAGCAAAGACTTCGTTGAGGCTGATAAGGGTCTGGTGGACCGGTTGTTTGGCTCGAACCTTAATTTTGCCAAAGGCACTAGTGTTGCCCTCTCAACTGCAGAGAAGAAGGTCCTGAGTGGGTGTTCAACTATTGATTTGGTTAACACCTGCCTGGAGATGCACAGTTGTTCTCTTGCTATAACCAAACTCATCAGGGCCCATGTATTAAAGGGCGGTGTAGCCGAGCTGGCAAAGATAAAAGAGGAGTTGTCAGCTTCAACTCAATCTTTCAAGGAAGCTCGCGAGGCGAACACTACCCTGGGTGAGGCTCTACGGACTGCTTCGGACTGCTGAACTGAATTTAAAGAAAGTGGAACAAGAGAATGATGCTTTAAGAACTTATTCCGAAGGGGTGAAAAAAAATCAAATGAGAGGCTCTCGACCGATGTCGGAGAACTTGAACAATCCCTTTCCGAAGCCACTTTAGCTCATGACGAAGCAGTATTCGAGAAGGCGCAACTAGAGATTGAACTTAATGACTTGAAGGACTATGTAATTGATTTACATAAGGAGGCTTTTGGCCAAGTTGTTCGCCAGGGTGTGCCAGAGCAAAACAACATGGATCCGAATAAGGATATTTTCAATGGTTGCCTGGTACCCATAAAAGACATACCTACTGCTGCTGAGGATCCCACGCCCAAGGAGACTGTAGGCGAGGATGACGGGGAAGAGGAAGAAGAGGAGGGTGATGGTGCTGGGAGGAATGATGGAAGACTTGTTCGCTTTTCTCTTTTTGCTTGTAAACCATTTTTTTGTATAGTTTCTGTAAGCAACTTAGACTCGATGGTTGTAACCTCTAATCGGGATGTATTTTGTTATATCAATGAAAGATTCTGACTCACTTTTAACGTTTGACTCCTATTTTATTATTGCAATTTTATAAGTAGTCGCGATGTTATTGGATCGTTATTGCTTCTTTATCGGACGTCTTGCCCGAGGATTGTGGCCTTTGAGATGTTTTACGAGCAGTTACTTGGTGATGTTCACCATGGAGTGAACTGCTCGGTTTTAACTTAGAGTTTTACCTTGGAGTGAAATGGCTCCGGACATATATCGGTTATGCTGTAATGAGATGACTATCACATAGGAGTGACCGTTAAGCGCTTTTTAATTCATTCTTTGGCTATTGTGGGAGGTAGGAATGATGATGCAACATTTTTTCGAGGCGATTAAGGCTCGAGATAACTTTCATATTATAATTAACTATTAGGGCCTCGTTAAAACCTTGTCGATGAAAACCCTTAGGGACAAAACACTGGTTAAGGAAAGAGTACCCCTTGTACATTCATTCAACTGAAATAAAAATTCAAATGTGTTGCGTTCCAGGTTTGCGGAATGGCTTGTCCGGACAGACGTTCCAAGCGATACGCATCTTTCCCTGCCATTGCTGCCACACGAAAAGGACCCTCCCAGTTAGTCGAAAACTTGTCATTTTTTCTTGCCTCGCTGCGCATTCTCCACATAAGTCTCCTGGGCGGAAGCTCATTGGTTTCACTTTGGTATTGCATCTCCTTGCTGCTCGGGTTTTACTGGCTTGCTTTCTGATTTGGGCTTTGTCTCGTAGCTCGCTGATCACATCTAAACTGGTTGCCAAGCTTTCATCATTAAGACTCGTGTGTTCCAACTGGCGCCGTATGGTCAGTTCTCCCACCTCAACAGGTATCATTGCATCCGTTCATATACCATATTGTATGGTGTTTCTCCTGTGGTGGACTGAGGTGTACAACGATATGCCCACAATACTTCCAACAGCTCTTCTGGCCACCTACGCTTGGCTACTCCCAGTTTTCTCTTCAGCTCTTTTGGGATCACTTTGTTGGCGGCCTCTGCTTGACCGTTCGTCTGGGGTGTTCGACTAAGCTGGTTATATGGTGAATGCCCAGTCCTTCATAGTAGGTCATCAAGGTATGGTCTGTAAATTGTCTCTCATTGTCGGATACTATGGTATGTGGGATGTTAAACCTGCAAATGATGTTCTTCCATACAAATCCTTTGACTTTTGTTGTTGTGATGGTTGTCAGGGGTTCGACCTCAATCCATTTCGTGAAGTAGTCAACTCTTACCAAGAGGAACTTGCACTGTCCTTTTCTCGGAGGGAGGGCCTACAATATCCATTCTCCACATTGCAAATGGCCATGGTGGCATAATGCTATGCAACGTTTCCGGTTTGGTATGGATGAGATTACCAAATTCTTGGCACCTTTCACATTTCTTGGAGTATTCTGCGCAGTCAGCTTCCATAGTTGGCCAATAATACCCGACTCTCAGAATCCTAGAAAGGGTGTTTCTTGATCTTGTGTGGAGGCCGCACATTCCCTGATGTAATTATTCCAGTATGTATTGGGCTTGTTCTTTGGTGACACATTTCAATAATGGGCAAGCATATTCCCTCCTGTACAGCTCTGTGCCTACCATTGTAAATCGACTACTCTTCATTCGCATTAGTCATTCATCTTCTTTTTCGCATTGTCCTGTGGTGAGGTAGCCTCGTATGGGCTCGAACCATGCCTCCTTCCTTTCTGTCACGCAACAAACAAATTCCTCCTTGCTTACACTAGGTGATTTCAAAAATTGTTGTACTACATATCTGATGACTTCTTTTTTTGGTGTTGGCTAACTTGGATAGCATATCTGCTCGGGCGTTTCGTTCTCTCTTAACATGTTCGACCTTGGCCATCGAGAAGGTCTTCATCAATGACTTTACCTTGTGATAATACTTTAATAACAATGGGTCTTTGACCTGAAACTCTCTGGTTATATGCCCCACTGTCAACTGTGAATCAGTTTTACAGATGACATCCTTCGGCCCCATATCACGGGCTAACTCTAGTCCCGCTATCAGGGCCTCGTATTCGGCCTGATTGTTGGAGGTTTTAAGTCCGAACTGTAGATTATAAATCAATAAACAAAATATGATTTGAAATCAATTAAATAAAAAAAACAAAGAAAAGAAACTAACATGTAATTCAAATAAATAAAAAAGTTAACAAACTAAATATAAATTTACCAATATTAATATAAAAAATTAATCTATCTTATTAATTAGAATGACATTAAAATTAGAGTTACGAGTATTTTTTAAAAGTTTTAAAACTTCTTATTATCTTTTTTCTATTCGTTTTTGTCTCTTACATGACAAGGTTTCCTTACATAATTCTTTTAATAGATTTTTTTTTAAATTAATGTTTTTATTATTACTTTTATTTTAGTTATGTATTATATGGTCACCAAATAGCAAAGTTGATAACATTGCTATATGGACACCAAAGAGTAGCGCTGACAATACTATTTATAAAGCTCTTCATAGTTCAACAATTACTTAAACTTGAGAGACTTGTGTACTATAGGGCCACCAAAGCTCATGGCCGACAACATTCACTCACAAAGCTCATTGCAGTAAATGCTTAAGCCGACAAGTATCCAACCTTCTCCACCAAACCAATATTCTCACTTCCCTTGTATTGGAAACAAGCACCTCACATCTGACAAAGAAACAAATCTCAATAAACGGCACCCCCTACCACCATCTGATAAAGAAAAGACTGTATACCAACAAACCAACATTCTCACTTCCCTTGTATTGGAAACAAGCACCTCACATCTGACAAAGAAACAAATCTCAATAAACGGCGCCCTCCACCACCATCTGATAAAGAAAAGACTGCATACATTCCCTTTTACATATAGTGCAAAACAACAATCATACCATATGCAGGAGAGCCTGCACATTTTTTCTCTGACACATAGGGCAGATCAACTATCATATCTCTGAAAGAAGAGGTTGTACGCTCTTCCTCATTGCATAAGGCAAATGAATAGTGAACCGTGAGCAAAATTAAAGGTACGTTTTAATCAACTCCAATTTACATTATAAACCTCTAATAACTAAATACTGACCTGAGTGTAAGAATGTCTTCCTTTTACAGATACTTCTCTCATTATTCCAATCATCGAAATGAGGATTAACGAAAAAATCGACTAGTTAACACTTTAAAGGACTATTCTCAGTCTCAAGACTCTCTAAAAATAAATATTGTTCACGAACTCAAGAGGATGTAAGAACAAGTTATTTTCAATATTTTTAGAAAAATATCTGATTTGTTTTCAGTGTTAATACTTTTAGGATAAAAGATACCAAAAATGAGAATTTAATATACGAGTTGACAGTAATAAAATAAATAATATAATTATTTAAAAACAATACATTATAAAAAAAATAATATAATTAAGTAAATTATTTAATATTTAGTTATCATACTAGATTAAGAAAAAAAAATTAAAAACTTTCACCAAAAGCAATTCGAGATTAAGTTATAAAATGGTTTACGGATTAGACTGTTCACTTTATATTTTAAAATTTTGTAAAATACCTTTTATTAATTAAATAAGATCGTGAGACAAAAGTTAAAGTTATATATGAATGACATTTAATGTATGTTATTGTCCCAGTATTTATATATGTAACTTTTTTTCTATCACATGTATTAGTACATTAGTGGTATAAGTAGTTATGAAAGTTGTCCACCCATTATTATTTTTATTTTATTGAATAAATTTGTCAACATCTTATAAAATAGATATTAATTGTTTTCGCATTTATAATCAATTTGGTTGAATCAAAAGTAATTAACAATTAAAAGTCTGAATTTTTCCATCCAATTAAAATATTTTTTAAAAATATAAAAGAAAAACATAAAAATATAATTTATTTAATGCCTTTTATTGCGGTTATAAAGAGGAGTTATGATAACATAACTAATTAGGTTCATTGTATTTATGATAATTATGATAACATATTTTCGATCAAGAATAATAATTTGAAATATTAATGAACTAAAAAAAAAGAAAAAACTCAAATCAACAACCTTGACAAAAACCAACACTTCTTCTAAAATAATTTGTACTATGAACATAAACATAGAACAAATAGAGATTAATGCATCCACATAAACACAGAACAAATAGAAATTAATGAAGGTGAAAAAATTCAACAAATTTGTACTATAGACATATACATAGAACAAATAGTGATTAAAATTTTGAACAAATAGAAATTAGACTCATTCTTCGTGCACCTCTATACTGACTTCATGCACCTGTGTTTTTACGATTTTATCGTTTTAAAACTTTTTTAAACCCAATCCTATCTTTCACTCAGCACCTCTATATCTCCCACCTTCAGCCGTCGCACCTCCATCTACGTTCCTGCAGCTCCGGCGTTCTTCCATCTCCGTCATTGACAGAGATAAACAAAATATAAGTTTTTACTTTATTCTACTTTTGGTGATTGAAAGAAGTTGGGAAGTAATTAATAGCATAGAGAATTTTACCAAGGAAGTCAACTAGGGTTCGTCCATTGCTAAATCTTCTAGAAGGGTCTGTTGGGAAGTCGATGCCCTATGGATTATAATGGGCTTTCGCAGTTGTTTGAAGGTTGTTGTTATTGGAAAGTAGATGTCATATGGATTATAATTGGCTTTCGCAGCTGTTCAAAGGTTGTTGTTATTTCCATTGTCAGATATGGAGTCCCCAAAGACGAAAGAACACAAGACACTATGCATTGAGGATTTATAATCTGAATAGAAAAAAATTTCAAAAATGAATTGCGGGTTAAATCCTTCCTCCTCAGCAGCAACAATCTCCACCACATTTTTCTTCCACCAATGCAATCCCTCTACATTTATCTTTGATTGCTCTCAAATTCCATCTTCATAAACGTTTGAAATGTGCACGAACGCAATACCTCCATATCTCCTTTGTCTTTAACTTTCTCTTTCAACAGCAGGGGCATTTTAATTTTTTCGTTATGTCTAAAATGAGAATTTTCAAAATTATGGAGGTTCAGGAAGTGAGTATAGAGGTGCAGGAAGAATCAGTCTCCAGCAAGATCAGCCCGAGGTCACATAAAAACGAAGGACCAGGATAGGTTGACAAATACCATATGTATTACCATCATTTAATAATCATAAATATTATATTTCATTTTAAAAATTTACTTATATTTACTTTTATTGTTTAATATATATATTTATTTTTACTGTTTAATATATAATAGTTTATTATTAAAAGGTGTTGTAAAAAAAAAGTGAGTGTCAAATTATAATTTCCCAAATAAAAAAACAAAGAGAAAAATGAAAAAAAAGGATGGCGGAAACTATTTCACTCATCTTTCTCGTGCCACTCTATATATACTAGCTCGGACACCATTGTTAAATGTGGCAGAGCATCAACGCAAATGAAAAATAATTAAAATGGTCAGCAGTAAGCCTTTTAAATAGGCATATACATCATAACAAAACAAAAAATGAACATAGCAAATTACAATCAATGAACAATAAAAAAAAAAAATACCCTTGTGAGAATTGGTTTGGTAGGCATAACAACTAGTAGTACCCTGCAAAAACATGATATCCAACAAAGCTTAGAATTTATGAAACGGGTCTAGAGTTTCATTTGATGAGATTATTGAGCTAAAACTCAGGAGGACTACTTGACCAGCCATTGCCACCTCTATGAGCAAGGATGTTATACATATGTTGCGTTTGATGAGAGATTTTAATGACCGATATATGTGATATGCATCCCCTGTATACACTATACTGTGTTAGTTGATGTGAAAATTTATGAGTTTATGATGACAAATGGTTAGTGGACCTTGAAGCTTAATCATTAAAATATTCAATAGCTGGGTAGCTTTTTTCAACTGAGTACTTTCACTAAAGAGCAAACGACAAAGACTTGTAACAAAGAAAATCCAGGGTTTATATATTATCTTCAAAACTAGCAATCTGCTTGTAACATGATAATAACATCAATTTAACTATAGTGGGGCTCGTGACTATTCAGATGGTATATTTGCGTTGAAACCGCATCACCATCTCTCCCTAAGTTCCAAACCCAATTTATCTCTATATAAAAAGAACCTTCAATTAAAGCAAAACAAAGCAACGAAAACAAAACAAAAAAAAGCCTCCCCAAATTCAGGGAAACAATAACCAAACTTTGAAACTAACAAAAACTGGTATCACTCGGTTCTTTAGTGGATGATTATTGAAATGATCCTAACAAAGAGGCAGATCCACTGGAGGAGGCTCTATGGATTGCAATTTCCCAACGCCGTTCTCCACTAACAACACCGTGGCCAAACCCCACCCTATGTGGACGTCCAAGTGACAATGCATAAGCCACGCACCTACAAATATAGTAAATACACACATTATTAGAGTATGCCAAAATGATTGCTCTTTTTTTTTTAGTACTAAATATACTATTTTGTCGTGTTTATGTACCTGGATTATCAGCAACAAATCGAATAACTGCCCATCCATTTACAGGCACAGCCACTGTGTTCCTCAAAGGAGGATCAACAAGGTTGAATTTCGCCCTATCTTTCTTGGGGTCGAAGTTGCCGAACCCCTCTGCAACAATGTAGAAATCGTAGCCATGAAGATGGATAGGGTGGTTCTCAGGAGTAACAATGCTAGTATCCTGCAACACAATCTCAACCCTCGACCCGAACTTCAACTTGTGAGCCTTAGTCCCAGGAATAGGTTGCCACAATGAACGGCTCACGTTGCCGGTGTAGTCGAACTTCACCAGCGGCTTCCCCGGAAAATCGGTGGTGAACACTCCCGGGATTCCGAGGTAGTGAGCCTGCAAGATGGAAACGTTGTTGGGGAGCACGAAAGACACGTTGTTCATGCTTGCAGTGAACCTCGTCCCATTGGGTCCCTGGCATAGGAAGTGGTACAAAAATTAATAGCATGTTTATATTTCAGTTAAATTCATGTTTAAGGTGAAACACTTTCCAAAATATGAAACACCAATGTTCTTACTTTTAAAAAAAATGGTTGTTACGTTTTCCAAACATGCTAAGAATCTCTGATTCTAGTTGTTCAAAAGATATATATGAATTTTAACATAAGTGAATTAGGTTAATAGTGCAATACCTGACACCTATTTGATTTGAAGTTTTTGGGGCACTTGTTGAGTCCTAAGCCCACAGCGAAGAAAAGGCTTTGATCGATTTCAGTGGGGACCTCGACTTTTCTGGGGCTTCTGAAGCTTCTGCTGAAAGTAGTGACGGTGTTTGTGTCGTTGTAAGCAGGGAGTGGAGGCATTATAGGTTTCGTTTTGCTCTTCACACCTTTAGAATGATGATGTTGAGAATGGTTACCATGGTGAACTGATTTGTATTCCAATATTGCGGTGGTGGTGGTGTTGTCAAACGGAGCGTTTTGAGCAGATTGGTAAGCACGCGCCGCCATGTAGTAGCGAGATGGTGGCTGGTCGCCGGTGATGAGGACATCAGTGGTTTGGCCGGGTCCCAACATGAGGACTTTGGTGGTGAAGGGTTTGAGGTAGGAGGCATCGGCGCCAACCACCGTAAGTTTGTGGTTTGCCACGGTAAAGAAGAGAGGTTGATTCAGTGCGGCATTTATGACACGTAGAAGGTTTCTTTCTCCGGCATGAATTGGAACAATGGTAGTATCTACATTTCCAGTCATATAAGAAGAAAAAAAAAGTCATATTCATAAAATCAAATAATGAAACAATGTAATGGATTGTATTTGAGATTCTTATGCATAAAATCTCTTCAACTTTAAGGCGTTTCCATGGGCTTGTTTAAAAGATATAAATTGCGAGTTATGTTTCTCTAATTTATGAAAAAGAATCATCTTATCTTTTAAAATTTGGTTAATGAAAATATAATTTTTCTTGTCTATAAACGAGAACAAAAAGTAAAAAGGCCATGAAGTAGACGCTGTACCAAAGACAACCCTTTTGTTGACTTGTTTCTTAAATAATTGGCATCTTTAATAATTTCATATCATACGTCTTTGTCCTAAAAGGCTTATCTTTTTTACGACTACTTCCTATTTTAATTGTTAAATATTTTGCAAAAGTCAAATTATTAAACAATACATGTGACATGTCGAATGTAATGTAATGAAAATTAAGAAGTGAATGAAACCTTTGGTAGAGCACTTGTAAAGATCACCAGGTTGACCATTAATGGTGTATGCATCAGACACGTTAGGAGCTCCTCCAGTTCGTGTGGCCTGCCTCACCACATCAATAGGGTTTGCGTCCCACCATTCCCCTGATCACCATCATCACTTTCACCGTTCAATCTTTGCCTCAAAGCAAAACAACAAAAAACACCACAATCTCTATATATTGTCTATTTGCTTGTATATATTACATAATTCCACCTATCACTTTTTACTAGTTCTTAATCTTCTTACTCCGTGTTTTCAGCAATGTTATAATTACTGTAAATTTAAAAGGGAGAATTAATTACCAAGAAGAATGGGGGTCTCGTGGTTTGGCTTGGGGAAAGGGTAGGGTTCTCCTTCCCTAGGACGAATGATTAAAGCACCATAAACGGTGGCTCTTAGCCATGAGCTATGAGCGTGCCACCAAAGTGTGCCTTCTTGTCCTTGAACAGTGAAACGGTAGGTGTAACTTCCTCCAGGACGAATGGGGCACTGAGTCACAAATTCTGGTCCATCTGCCCATCCTGTTCTCATTTGCCTAACACCGTGCCTGAAAACACAACCACCAACAAAAACAAATGAGTATATATATGGTCTTGTTCAAATTCTAAAGTGAAAAGAAAATGGTAGCCTGATATGATACCAATGAATTGTGACATTGTAACGAGCTTTGTTGGTGACTTTGACCACTAAAGTGTCTCCATTGTTGATTTCCAACGTTGGGCCGGGGAATTGGCCGTTCACAGTGATGGCATTATGTGTTTTGCACAGCCTCTTCACTGGAGTTGCTTCAACCTATTCCATGAAAACCAGCAAGGCAATTATTATCTTACGAGAGTAAAAAGAAAGGAAAAGTTAGCCCCCAGAGAAAGATAGCAAGAGAACACATACAACAAACTCATGCGAGTGAATTTTGGCATTTGCTGAAGAGAATGCTGAAGTTAAGAGAAGGAAAATGGCTAAGAAGATGGAGGGAATGGCCTTGGAAGGTTCCATCTTTGGGCGAGTAGTGAAGAGCTTAGAGTAAATATGAATGGTGGAAGCTAAGGTTGCATGGAAGTAAGAGTGGGAGAGGCGGTTTTATAGGGTGGATTAGAGGGGAGAGAAAGAGATAAAGTTGAATGAGGTTGGGTGATTAGGTTAATTTAGTGGAGGTCAGAATCCAAAGGGAAACTTAACTTGGTTCAAACCTATAGGAGTTGTTGCACCAGCTAGTTCATTATGCTTACTTCAGAAGTTTTCAGTCAGAGGTTGAACATGGATTTTTCTGAAACATAATTATGTCCAGATCTTTGTTCACTTAATAAATAAGATGGGTTAACCACAACATTCTCTAACTCCCATTCTCAAAGCAAAATCCATATAACTGTTTTCAAAAATGTGTGACCATGATGTAATTGGCTATATTTTCCCAATTCCTTGCACAACTCGCTCAAGTTGCCAATTTTGTCATATATATTTGACTTATTACAAAAACAGGCATTTTAACAAGATTAACAAACTCCATTTTACTGAAAAATTATTACATATGATTAGATTCTATTACATACTTATTATCGCAATCGATTTTTACATTATAAATAATCAAAATTTGTAATCTATAAAAAATTAATAAGACTCACTAATTGGTAAAGACTATAGATCTTAAACTATATAATAGTTTCTCCCTTTTACCATCCATCCATTCCATTTTTCGTAAAAGTATAACCTTTCAAAAAGGCCAAAACAAAAAGCATTTTAGCCTTTTTCTTTGCTCTGCTGGTCAATTAAATTCTTGCAAATTACCTTCAGATAACTACATATACTTTAGTGTAAAACTGCCTAAAGTGCACTTTCTTTTCATCTAAGAAATGCTTGTGATTTGTGGAAAAGATTATTTTTTATTGCTCAAGAAATTAGTTAAGTAACAACTACGCAATTACATATGTGCCACTTCTCTATCAGTCCAAATTTACATTATTATTATTATTATTATTATTATTATTATTATTATTATTATTATTATTATTTTGCAATTGTAGGACAAAACACCTAATAAG
>Ga0123340_1003849_pt1 | contig 14121 bp, 5 predicted proteins | sample SirMexnodulemix_FD_89961 | JGI IMG/M metagenome (GOLD analysis project Ga0123340, IMG submission 89961) | Root nodule microbial communities of legume samples collected from Mexico - Siratro Mexico nodule mix | ecosystem: Host-associated > Plants > Roots > Nodule | place: Mexico: Nepantla... | reverse complement strand
TGTTTTTGTAGTATATAAAATACACTTTAAATTTATATTAAATATTTTATCATTGTTAAATATTATTTTTTAATTATTAATTATTTCTAAAAATTAATTTAATATAAATTGAAAGAAATAAAAGGCTTAGAAAAGTGCTAAAATGGTTCTAATCGTAAAATACTTAAAAATTATTTTTTTAAGGAGATTATAAACATGTTCATCAATTCACATACACGGTATGTGTGATTGTGAAAAAAAAAAAAAAAAGTTAAAGAAAGTTAGAAAAAAGAAAAGGAAATAAAGATAAGCGAAATAGAGTGAAGGTATATTTGTTTGTTGGAGGAAAAAGTAAGATGAAAATTTAAAAACAAAAGTTGTCATTTTTAAAATAATGAACAAATAATGTAAAATTAAGTAATCGTATAGTTATAAAGACTAATACATAATAAAATAAAAAATATATTATTTTACTTTATACCTTCCATTATTTTCTCTCATACTTAAGTGGAAAGTAAATATTTGAGATGGAAGTAACATCTCTTTCTGTCACCTTCTTCACGGATGAAAAAGGAAATCTTTTCGTTATGTTAATTTTCCTATATCAAATATTTTCTCACTAATTTTCCTTAAAAGGAAGGAACTTTATAGAAAGGTACATCTTTTAATTACAATTTATTTTTTATAAAAATAAAAAATTATAAAAATTAAATAAATTTATTTTAAAATTTGTAAGAGATATATCGTTTTAAAATAAATATTATTAATTTTTATAAATAGAGGTAAAATATCTCTTTTAAGAAAGAAACATTTTATCGTTAATTTTAGATAGGTTGAACAAAAGTTTAAAAACTTTGAAGGTCTTTTATAAGAAAATGGTGATCATAATCATTTCATATTTTGAAAAAAATATTTTAAAATGTTTTATGAAAAGGTTTTAGAAGATAATGAAAGATTCATTCAAGTGTAATAAAGGAAGCAATAAAAAAATTAAGCTTTTATATTTTTTTAATATTATGTTATATTTAATTTTTATTTATAAATTATAAAAGGTTCTACTAATTAATAAATAATTATTAATATTTTTACTTTTGACTTTAAGTTCACAAAGTCATTCATGTATATTCTTTTTATCTCTTACTGAGATAAAGAAGAAGTATTCGTTTTCATTATGATTTTTTTCGGTATTCATTAACTATCACTTATGATTATAAAAGGTTTTACAAATAAGAAACTTTCTTCTTTATTGTCTTGTTGGAAATTCTAAATATTTCTCACTTAAAAAGCTTTTTAACATTATTGTTAAGAGAACTTTATAATCATTAGTCTTTTTTTATTGAAAAATCTTTTCTCTGTGTGTGTGCATGTGTGTTATCAGAGGTTGGTAACCTTTTAATTGACTCTTTTTTTGTTATACTCAACTTATAATGTAAAGGATTTTAAGGAATATATAACTACACCCAAGTCTGCATTTATATAATTAACAACAAATCACAAGGTTATGATACCAAATAATATCAAAGTTTTGGTTTATCTAAAGTGTTTGCTAAACGTGAATCAGATTAAGTCCCTTTAGTCAAGAATAGATGAAGTATGTTATTTGTGCATAAAGAAAAGGAATAAAGCATGAACATACAACTTTGCGTAGAAGCATTATACAACTAAAAAGTAAACAACTTATGAAGTGAAAAACAAATAAAGTTTAGATGATTTATGAAGGACAAAAAACTCGTAAAGAGTTAGATGTCCTTGTTATCAACAGACAAATACAATGCAACATTGGATGCCTAAAAGATTGTATACCTTTTAAAAGAACTATCTCACACCTTTTAAAGTATATCCTAACGCACACACAACCTACTTTCTGATTAATGTATGCTTATTTTAGTGTGGTAAGTACAGAAAACACAATTGCATAGTTAAGTGTCCTTTTCCTCAACAAAAGGAGTATAAAACCCCTACCAGAAATAATTTACATAAAGGACAAAGTAGAAGCATTGGATCACAATGATTTTTTTTTTTTTTGTGACGCCTATAAATAAAATCATGTCATGCACATGAAATATTGACAATGACAATATTCTTTCAAAGACTCTGAGTTTTTAGAGAAACCATATTGAATGAAGGCCTCTCAAAGCTCACAATGCCAAGGAAGGTCTAGTTCAAGCCCATAGAAACAAGACACAAACAAGAAGATATGCAATCTTGGAAGTGAGTCTTGGAAAGAGATGTGATCTTTTTGGCTAGCTTTTGTGGGTTATGTTGTAAAAAGGTTTGGGAACATTTATAGCTAGCACTACAAGAAAAATTGATTTTAAAAACCAATTTATTGGGTTCTAAAATAATAAAATTAGTCACAAACTTAATTAGAAACTAATTTAGAATCTAATAGTATTAGTGGCTAAAAACTTGGTAACTAATGTTAGATACCAATTATCTTGACTTAATTGGTCACTAAATTCAATCAATAATTTTATTTTGTAGTTTTTTAGCAACTAAAACCTAATTTGGTGGTTATTTGGATCACAATTAGCAACCATTTTATTTGATAGCTAAGATCGATGTCTAAATAGCTTTTTTCTTGTAGTGTAGGTTATGTGAAATTTAAAGGTGTTTTGGTGTTGGAAAACGGGAAGGTCAAATGGTCTTGGATAGATGTTTGATGGAAATCTTACAGAGTTTATTTGGTGATTTGGTGTAGGTGGTTAAGCATTGCGTTTGGCCAAATAGGTTTTAGGGTTTTGAGGTGTATCTTGATGGCTCGAAAACATGAAAAGAATAGAAGGGTAGAAACTAAATAATATACACAATTAGATGTAAGAAATGGAATGGAAAAAGATGACAATGGATGAAGATTGCTTAATGGAAAATAGAAATGGAAAAGGAGTAAGAAATGGTACAACATTTCCTTATCAATTATGTACACACCTTAGGGAGAGGGTGGCTATGACCCTTAAGGGTTTCTTGAAACTCTCCTTGGATGCTCCGAAAAGGCAAGAAGAAAGAAGGCTATTGGGAAAACTCAACCAAGATCACTCTTCTCATAAAAAGAACTCAAACTTTCAACCTAAAATGTATTCAATTCTTAAAAGGTGTGATTTACATGAGGTAAAGGTGCTTTTTTATACCCTAAGAGCCATGCACTCCAAACCTCTAAGGAGAATGTAGGACTTCTCCTTAAACATGCTCTCATTTAGGTTTTCTTATTCTACCTTAGGTTATACTTATCCTAGAAAACAAACATCAAAATATGAAAGAAATGACTAAACAAGGCCATTCAAGTTGTAGATTTTAGTCTCTTTTGATTCTTCTATATTTTTACATTTACTAAAAGTCTTCTTGCCTTGATGAAATTCTTCCTCTAACTCCTTAGTCTTGCTCCTTTTAAGACCTCCTCTTGAAGCCCCTTGGATGACTTGTACTCTTTTCTCCCTTTCTTTTAACTTAACTTTGTTTCTTGTGATCACTCCTTCTTATATTGGTTCTTCTAAACCATGATCTCATCATCTCCCACTTCTTCAGAAGGATTCATTCTTAAATGAAAAACACCTACATCAAAAGGAGATAAATAACATACATTGAAACTATGGCTTGTTCCATAATCATTAGGGAGATCAAGTATGTAGGAATTGTTGTTTATTCTTTATAACACTTAGGTTGGAGTTTAGACTTTCTTTGAGTTGGAAATTTGTTCTTTCTCAAATGAATTCAAACCCAAACTCCAGGGTCAAAGACACCTTATTTTCTTCCTTTATTGGCATGCCTAACATAAGCCTTATTTTTCTTTTCAATTTGCTCCTTAATCTGTGCATGTAGCTCTTTAATCATATTAGCCCTGTTTAAACCATCATTACATAACTTAGAATCAAGGTTAAGAATAGGTAATAAATTAAGAGTAGTAGGGTTGAAACCATATACTACCTCAAATGGAGAATGAGAAGTTGTAGAACTAACCACACGATTGTAGGAAAAATCCTCATGAGGAAGCAAATTTTTTCACTTTCCTAAATTTTTAGAAATAAAATGTTTCAAGTGACATCAATTGTCTCGTGACATGGGCCAGGTGGGCCAAGACAATCGAATGGTGGTGTTTGGGCTACTACATTCTTAAGTAGAAAAAGTTACATCCTGACTATCAGCAATAGCTTTTGGCCCAGTGGTAAGCACTCGATCCAACAATTGGTATCAGAGCCAAGATCACGAGTTTGATTCCTGGTAAGGCAGTTGTTTAGGGGGAGATTTTGTTGGTTGCATAATTGTTTTGTTGCGTAGGCTAGATGGGCTGAGTTATAATCAAAAAGTTTGATTCCTAGTGGGACAATTGCTGATAAGGATATTCTTGTAGGTGGCATCAATTGTCTTATGGCGTATGTCAGGTGAGCCAAGTCACAATTAGATCATGACACTTGGACTAATATGCTCTTAAATAGAAAGAGTTGTGTCTTAACTATCAATTATAGTTTTCGGCCTAGTTGTAAGCGATCGATCCAACATAAAACATCTTAGAAGTTGGGCAGGAGTCCTATTTACCACTTCCATTTAGTCATTGATTTAGGGGTGACATGTCGAAAACACAAGCTTGGTTCAAAGTTTACCCACAAAGTGACTCAAGAACTTGTTATCCCTATCTGGACCAATGTTTCAAGGAATCTCATGAAGCCTCACAACTTCTTTAAAGAATAGATTAGCAATAATATAAGCATAATCTACTTTGTGGTAGGGAAAGAAATGATACATTTTATAGAAAGTGATCTACTACCACAAAGATATAATGAAATCCATGGATATATCAAGCCAAGGGTTGTTAGGTTGGGAAGAGGTGTATACAACCATGGAGTGACACTTTTGACTTGACCCTTTTACAAACAACACATTTTTCACAAATCGTTGATACAGTTTGCCTCATATGTGGCCAATAAAAATATTCCTTTAAAACCTCTAATGTCTTAGAAGCTCCAAAGTGCCCTATTAAACCTCCTTCATGAGCTTCTTTAGTGAGGAGTAATCTTAAAGAATTCTTAGGTATACAAAGCACTTTACCTCTAAGTAAGAAGTCATTTTAAAACATCTCTCATGAGATCTTTGAGAGCACTCCTTGTAAATTAAAGAGAATTGTGAATTAAAAACGTTGATTAAAAATTGAGATTGACGCTTTTAATTGATTATTTTAAGTATTTATCAATTATTGTTTAAACAATTATAACATAATATGTTCTAATCGATTAAATCTAGTGGTAATCGTTAAATGGTTAAAACAAGTTTTCACAACTCTCTGTTTTAATTTATTAAAAGAAAGATATTTGATTATCCTATTTTGAACCTCTTCAAGAATATTTTAATCAATTAAACAAGAATGTAGTTGATTATAAGCTTCACAAAATCTTTGATTCATTTTTAAAGTTGTTGTGTACTTCTCTTTTGAACACCTTGTGTTAAAGACCCAAACAATTATTCAAAGAAAGCTAAACAAACTAAACACATCTTTAGTATCTTCATCTCCAAATGTCATCATAATCAAAACATTTCACTTGGGACTTGAGCCTTTTCAAGTCTAACACCTCACATAGCACTTTTGAAAAACTTGCCAAAATGAACCCCAAAACAATGAAAGAATGAGTACAACATAGAAAAAATGAATTTGTCTCGTATATTATCACGTTATGCAAAACACTTTGGTTGTCACACTCAAAGTTCAAAGTTCTATGTGAAGGACAACTTTTTCTCTAAAACCTCTATAAGTAATGACAACAACAAATTGAGATCATATAATTAGATGGTTGGTTTCTAATGTTAGAGTTAAGTATGGGATGTGTTCATGTTCGTGTGGTTTAGATGATATTTGTATTTAACCAACACATCTTGATGATGTTCACGTGTAAGACTTCATCTATTCTTTTCTTTTTTTTGTCTTGTCTTTGCAAGGTTATACTTTGTTTACTCTCTTTAGTAACTCTTGATTTTTTATACCCTCATGTAGAATGCATCTACTTTTCAAACACGTGTTGTCTTGTAGGCTTCATCTAGTCTCTACATGCGTATGGAGCTTGCTAAACACTTTGTTTAAGTTTTCAATCAAAATTTGTCTAGTCTTTTGTTCAACATCTTATGGTTTTGTTATACTTTGTTTTTTCCTTCATTTAGAATTTTTTTAGTATTTGTGTAAAATCTTACACCTTGTTATGCTTCGCCCAATGCTTCAATCAAACCTTGTTTAGTGCCATTAATCTTAAAGACTTTTATATTTGTTTCAAACTAGGTAAATCATTAGATATACGAAAACATAGTATTTATTTATTATTATTAAAACTATGGGTGTCTTAATCAAGATTCTCAAATTTAGAATTGTCTAACCATATGAAATCTTGTTAATGCCTTAACAAGAATACTACATCAATGAAGTAACACAATTAGTTAAACTTTGCAAGGAACTTAAAAGCCTCATGAGGAATCTTAGAGCAAACATCAACACCCTATGATTTTGATTAAGTGCTAAAAACAATTAAGTACGAACATGGTCATGCTTCTTCTATAAAACCTTAGTTAAGTTCAATAAAAGATCATGCAAAGATGCAAGTGTTTCACCTGACAGACAAAATAACATTGTGCATTCTTATTTTACTTTTGATAATGTACTAACAATAAGAACATAGCATTATACTACAAAAATATATATAAAGATTTATTCTATGATGCAGGGAATGTTTACTACTTCTATTTGTCAAAGAGATTCATTGGCAAAGGACAAGCCACATAAGAAGATATATTGGATAAAAAGCTAAAAATGTTTTTTCTTCATCAAATCCCTAAGTCATAAATTGTCAAATTTGGAAGGACTATCTACTTTGTATGACACTGCACTTTACATAAATTAAAGGAAAGACACATTGCCTAAAAGGGATAAGTACATCCAACTATTGCGATGTCATGAAAAGAAGAAAATAACATTTATTGCTGGAATGAGTGCATTTAATGCGTCCATCACATGTAGGCTCATTAAGCAAAGGAAGTACATCTAGAAAAACTAAAGTTCCTCAATATGCAGAAATAAATCTAGAATGGCTACCTTTTCCAGAGCCTACATAAAGTAAGTCAAGAAGAAGAAGAAACATAAAGACTTCAGTGTATTGTGTTGAAACTCCATTGAAATTTTTGTGTCTATTAAAGCTTCGTAAAAGAACATTGTTCGTGTTCTATTATATAAATAAAAGATAGTGTACAAGTATTATATATATCAACAAACAATAATACTCTTTAGTGAGCAAACTGTGATCTCTTTATCACCACTTATACAACTTTTGTGTCTTAACTAGGAGTTATTGTTGTTCAAAGAATACTTAGTTAAGTCAAGAGTGTCTTGAGAAATAATATTGTTAGTACCAAGAGTTGCTAGAAAATTTGATGAAACCAACAAGAAGCTGGAGTCTAAAGGATCAAGGGGAACAATGTTTATTGCAAGAAGACTTATGAAGCTTGATGGAGTTTTGGTCCTAGACTTAGGTGTTGTGTGTGTGAGAGTCTTGTTCTTTTGTTTAAAATCATATGTTGCATGTTTCATAATTCAAAGTAAGCTCCAAAGTTAATCTTGCTTAATCAAATGAATAAAAGGTTTTAAATTAGGTTAAAACAAATTTTGGAAAACTATTTTAGAAAAGAATTCAGTAAATTGTTTTCAGAATCTGAACTTGATGAATTTTCTTTAAGTCACAGAAAATTCAATTGATTGAATGATTAATACAATCGATTGAGTTTTTAATAGATTTAAAAAATAGTTTGTCTATATAAAGTGATAGCATGTGCTTTCAAGTATCTAAGTCATTTTAGTGCGAACACTTGAGATTTTTCAAGAGAGAAAACGTGTGAACATCTTGAGATCATTTTTGCAATCAATTTTTCATCAAGAACACTAATCTTGGAGCATTGCTTTGGATGTGAATTGTGAAACTATGATCTTAATCCAGGGCTAAGTGTTTCTACTCTGTTCTTATTCAATTTTGTAATTTGTTGAGTAGAATCACTATTGGAATTGTTATATTCTTAATCATCTATGTATTGTGAGTGTATTGTTACATATTACATTGGGTTTGTAAGTGTAACTGGTGTAATGCAATAGGTTCTGCATTGGTTGAACACCTACTGTATGGTTCAGTAGGTTGTTTGCTACTGGGAGCAGTGATTGCTTCGGGTTGCAAGTGTTGTAATCTGTGTAAAATTGATCTTGGTGATCTTTTTAGTGGAAATCTTTGCTGGTTGGCAAACGACTAGACGTAGCCCTTGAGGAAGGGTGAACCAGGATAAAATCTTGTGTTCTTGATTTTTTTTTTTCTTTCTTCCTTCATGAACACTTCTTGATTTTGTTCTTGTTTGTGCAATTAATTGTTATTCACGTATAATCGATTATTTGAAGTCAAAACAACCTTTGTCTTCAAATTTGTCATGAAGTCATTCTCCAACTTCAACCACAACACCATGGAAGTCTTCTCCCTCACAACCTCATATAGTATCTCGTTTGGCAACGACAAAAGGATTATCAAAAAAGTCTTTTCCTCTAAGTGCTCTAACACATGTTATTCTATGTGCAACGTATTACCAAAAAATGGTGCCATACTCCTTGGTCCTTGAGTAAGGCTCTCATATTGATCCTCCAAAGGTTGAAAGTATTCTTCTCATTGAACTTCTCAATCTTTGAAATGATTCACATTCTATCTTACAATAATCTAGATCTCTAATAATGGAAAAGATAAAAGAATTGGCTATGATACCAATTTGCTATGTACAACCTGCCAGAATAAGCCTAAGAGCAATGAAAGAGTTAGTGCGACACTGGTTTCAAAACACACCATTAGGAGATATAAAGAACACAAAAATTAAGATAGAAAGAATGAATTTGCCTCTTATATTTTTATGTCATGCTAATGCTCCTCTTCGATGTTATTAACAATATAGTAACTTGAAAGAAACTATTTTGGGTTAAATACAAGAGGGGGGGGGGTGAATTGGATTTCAAAATCTTTTTCAATAAAAACTAGTTGACCTTTTAATAAATTCAAATTCGTTTAATAAACTGGATCTTTATTGACTTTATTGTAAAAAGCAGTAGAATGAAATAGTAAACAGAATCCAATCTAGTCACAGTACAATGCAGCAAATCAAAACAATTTTATCAAATTTAAATATAAGTACGGAAGCGATTTAGTTTATTACACAGAAACAGATTAGAGGTTTTCTGGAAAGACCAACTAATAAACAGTAAACCCAGTAAATTGCAAAACTGCAGATTTACAGGAAACTGATATACTGGTTATTAACAAATTCAAAGCAGTTTGGATTAAACTGTGTTAAAATGGAATAAAAGATTTTATGTTGTTTCTAAAAATGCTTTCAGAAAATGATGAAGTTATTCAATTAGCAAGATTCACTTAATTCTGAAAAATTCAAGAAAATCAGCAAGAACACGAAAGAGAGAGAGCAAGAGAAAATCAGGACACAGTGAATTTTTATACTGGTTCACCCAATAACCGGGCTACGTCCAGTCCCTCACACACAGTAAGGATTTCACTAAATTGATCAACCTGATCCAGTTTACAACACTTGCCTACAGCAAGACGACACTGCATTCTGCAGCCAACCCCTGCTGAACCTACAGCAGAACAAGAAACACCACAAAATCTACTGTGTGCTTCAAGAACTCCCTTGCTGAAACCCACAACAAGTAATGTTATACAGATACCACTGTATAACTCAGAAACGTCTCATTGCAACTCGCAGTAGACCACTGCTGATCCCACAGCAGAACAGGAAACCACACAGAAACCCACTGTGTGTTTCACGAAGACCCTTGCTGAAACCTACAGTAAGTCGCACCCTGTATAGAGCCCACTGTACAGAACAGAATTACTAACCCAGGCAATTCAAGAACGCAGTAAAAATTTCAATACAGGTGAAGGATGAACACAGTTACTGTAATACAAGCACTTCTATACAAAGAATGACAAAAGTAATAAGAAAGGGTATAGAAGGCTTAGTCTTGATGATCAAATCAGCGAAGAACTGTCTCAGTCAAATGATAGCTCCACAGCAGTTCAAGAAAACAGTTCTTGAAGAAAAACTTCTATTGATATTTGATCACAAGACTCACGAGCGCATTCGCTCTCTTTGAAATCTCAAATTTTCGTGCTCAGAAAAATGTGTAAAATGATTTTCGTTACTTTCAAAGTTTTCGCGCCAGCTTTTATAGACAACTGTCATTTTAAAAATTCAGTCGATTGATTTTTCAAATAGTCGACTGTTTTTCTCCAGTTAGTTAAAACAGTTGCTTAAAACGCAAGTTTTGATTTTAATGATTTTTTCAAAACTTTTGTTAATTCAAAAAATATATGTGGAGCTTATCATTGATTGAGATTGCATGCATCACTGATTAGACCTCAAGCTTACCCCACAACACACACTCCTAAGTTCTAGACCAAGTCTTCAATCTTCATGAAGTCTTCATGCATTCCTCATATGATCATAAGGTCTTGAACATCTTCACTTGCTTGGCTTCATCAAATCATCACAGTAACCCACTGGTGCTAACATAACTTTTATACAAAGCGATATGAGATTGTTATGAGTTAGTTAGGAGCACTTAACAATTTCTTACTAATTGAACAAAAATAGTTACACAAACATAAGATTGTTGATAGACCAACTGATAAGGAAAAACACCACTACATAGTCTAATCCAATAAATGTTATTGATAAACAACATGCTATATCAGACGATCTAAGCTATTAGACTCTAAACGCTAGTATCTTAGAAAGTAGTCAATACACAACATCCTACAAAAAGATGTCATTGTTGATAAACATTTACTCCTGTATGGATTTTAAAGTAAATTAAGTTTCTTCCTAATGCAATACAAGGTTAACCATGATCAAATCCCCAAAGACGTATCTCGTATAATTCTCTTGCTTTGCTTTATATTATTATTATTATTATTATTATTATTATTATTATTATTATTATTATTAACCTTTTTAATGTTATTATTAATAAGAGTGTCTTGTAATCTTATTTTTAATTTTTTTTTCAAAATATTTTCCAGTCATATTCCAACCCTTCCTTTTAAAGATAACATTTTATTTCAACTCTTGCAATTTTGTGGGTTGTGGTCATTTATATATCATATTGCTTCTAGTAAACACAATTTGGCTTTGGAAAATTTTTAATTAGACCCAAGAGTGGGTGCCAAGTTCTTGCAAGGGTCATTTATATATCATATTACTTCAAGACTGAATATTGAAATGTCTTTTTCTTGTTGAAATAAGTTATCTCCTCTTTTAAGTAAAAAATTAAAAAAATCTTCACAAATAAAGAAAAATGTACGCAAATAAAATTTTAAGATAATAAATACTTAATTAATCACCATTATACCTCAAAATCTTCACATATTTTGATGAGCATTAGCTTAATAAATTTTAATCATACATTTAAATTATCTTAACACTAATAAATTACTCACCTAAATATATCAGATCAAAATGTCAAGAACGAAAGTTGCAGAATTTTTCTCAAAATATTAATTATCCGTTTAAAAACATAACTCACACACAATAAGAAAAACACAAAAAAGTTGTAATACAATGTATATATGTATAGTTAACAACCATAACACATAAAATGGTTGAAGTCATCTATTACTTTCTTACATCATTGCTTCATTAAGTAGATCTAGATATTGGATTAGAAAGGCCACTCAAACATTAAAACATAAGAATACCAAACCGTGTCTCATGTTTCGTACTTGGCACATGAATAAACAGAAAAACAACTCACGTTCACGGATCAAAACCGGTTGAACAAATCAGTGGGCTGTTTTTGTTCAAGAAATTTAAATTTGGATTGTCGCAGATTGGCCAGCAATATCTTCTGCAGACCCTCATAGTAATTTTACAAGCAAATTAAAACCTTCAATTATTTAAGATCTTTAAATTTTTAAAATCCACAAATTTATATCATTCTTTCATTAAATTGTACCTTTATCTTTTATAATTAGAAGAAAGTTTCTAAAATTTTTATGATGGTGTGTCCTACGCGTCTGTGTTGATTTTTCAAAGGTACCCTCCAATTGAAAGAGTTAATTTCCATTATTATAAGTACATGACACACACCAGAAAACCACGTGGTTGACCAATAATTTCTACTACAATATTAACGACCTTGAACTTTTTATAATATATTATTAGTGAGAAGTATCTAATCAAACATTTAATATTTGAAAGGAAGACTGTGTTTAAGAGAACCAAACTCAATATTAACTAGATCAATATCTTTTTATAGTTTTTTTTTAAATTATAAGTTATGTCAATAAATAAAAGCTAAAGGAACATGAGTTTTTTTCTCGTGAAGAATAAAATTTATACATGACACATTTCTATAAACAACAAGTCAAATAAGTGGATGTTTTTTTCAAGAATCTGCAAATAAATAAATAAATACATAAATAAATATTCATAAAGACAAAAAAAAAAAACTTATGTGTAAGTCTCAATAAAATGTTTTTTAATCACTAGTATAGTATTGTTAACTCGTTCAACAGTCATCAATGCTTGGGCAAGAAAGTGGGCCATATTTGACCAAAAATATATATTCGTTGTACTCTTTAAATTAATTAATTTTACCTTTTTTTGACTTTTGACCATGGATGATACAAATCTAAGTTTGACTTTTGACTTTTATTTTTAACCTTTTAATTAAGATAACGTGTGAAAGGGCCACTGAAGTTGAAGAACAAGGACCATAAACTTTCATTTTCACCCATCTATTTTTTATTTTATTTTATTTTATTTTATTTTATTTTATCTTTTTATAGAGGAGAAAGATAGAATAGAAGGAAGATAAATTCTAGATTTTATTTTGTTTGTAATTTAGAATATTGGAGAAAACGAAAAGGAAATGGAAAGTTTGGAAGAAAAGGCAGAGTATAAACAAAAATAAAGTATTTGTAGTTACAACAAAAACATATGTTATTAAAAGTATAAGAATATTATTGCCAATCACTTCATGAAGTTTCATTTGATTCTTTTATTTTATTTTCCTTTCGCATTTAGGTGTTTTTGGTAAATACGAACAAGCTTAAATGTGACAAATTGGATTGTTCAAAAAAGAATATAATCTTGATTGAAGTTAATTTAAAACAACGTTTATAAGTGATTAAAAAGAAAATCACTAAATCAATACAAAATGTTAATAATTAAAGTATCTTTATAATTGTGAGATTTAATATACTTGATAAAATCAACCATGATAATGTAAGGAATATTTATTGCTTTTCCCTAAAACGACTATTTATCAAAGAACACTTTTATTAAAATATCTCTTTCTAACTCTACTTTTTCCTTTTGTAATATTCTAATTTAAGATAAAAGAATTGAATGTTTACTACTCAAATCACCCAAATATTGGTTAAAATTTATGTCATTTAATAACTGTTGGATGAAAATGATTGAATTAATATTTTAGAAAAAAGTTTATTAGAATTTTAATATAAAACTTTGAATAAATTATACTTGCATCTAGTTTTTAGGATGACAAATAAATTTATTTTGTAGATATTATTTAAATATATTGAAATTTTAATATAAATTTAAAAAAAATGTAAAAAAAAAAAAACGCTAGAATAAGTTATTTGTTGCATAAAAAAATACAACTTAGACGAATACATGTATTTTGGATGAACTAACAGTAGACAACCTTTGAATTAGAATGCATGTGAATCCCTCAAAAATATTTTTAAAGTTTTGAATCTTACAAGTGATTACGTAAATATTGACTCTTTGGCTGAAACTTTATCCATTAAATAAACATTTATGCAAATAAAACTATGTTCTTTGTTTTATCACATCTCCCAAAGACTCAATACTTTTTAATCACCACAAATTTGATTTTTCATTATGTGATGTACATAGGAAGATACGAACTAAGAATATTTTTCATCAATAAAATTCGTTTCAACAAATTTATGTATCATGGTCATTTCTTTTGTTATTATATTTTTAAAATATTAATGTTTTTCTAACTTTGCTATTATTCACATTAATATTTTAATTTGTTGATTATACGAAAGATTTAGTACAGAAATTCGATACCAACATGTTATAAGT
>Ga0123340_1003839_pt1 | contig 14135 bp, 11 predicted proteins | sample SirMexnodulemix_FD_89961 | JGI IMG/M metagenome (GOLD analysis project Ga0123340, IMG submission 89961) | Root nodule microbial communities of legume samples collected from Mexico - Siratro Mexico nodule mix | ecosystem: Host-associated > Plants > Roots > Nodule | place: Mexico: Nepantla... | reverse complement strand
CTTTAATTAAGATATTCTAAATATCATTATCTAACCAATTAACATTACCCTTTAACAGTGAATTAATCCTTCAAAATATAATAATAGCACGTTCAAACGTTGCTTAAACTAAATTAGGTTGACTTCATGAAAATATCATAAAATTATAATTTTTTAACTAGACATATATAGACACTAGGATGAATTGGGTTAGTTTATCACGTTGGGACTCACTTGACACACATCAAATTACGGTAAAGAATTATTTTAGGCCACAATTGTGATTCAATAATAAAAAAAAATTGAACTTTTATAATAATAAAGAAAAAAGTTATCCCAAAAGATATCAAATAAAAAGAATATTAGCAATATCAGGATAATTAAAATTAAAATTTTAATAATAAAAACAAGACTGTGGAATATCATGATCGTATTATTTATTTGAATAAAATCATAAAACTTATTATTAGTTTAGATTATTTCTTATACTAACAATTCTTTTAAATGAATGTATTCAATTTAAATTTAATTTTAATTAAAAATCAATATAATTAAAATTTTATCTTAACATGAATACTACTTAATTATTAATACAATTAAAGTTTTAAATAAATTCAAACAAACCCAATCTAAAAAATCAGAAATCTTTTATCAATCACATTGAATTAAATTAATTTGAATTAAAATAAAATTAAATTAAGTCAACTTTAACCTGACATCCGTTTATTTTTTATTTTTTATTTTTATTTTCTTGTAAAACACCAATCCATCGTCGTTTAAGTAGAAGTGAGGAAGTGCAGTGTTTAAGAGGCATAAACCACCGGTACTTCCCCTTGGATGCGGCGTAGTGAGGGGTACGATATTCCCTTTCCCCTTCTTCATCTGCAAATCTCAAAACCCTAGTTAGCACCTGAAAAAATGAATGACGATGAGAGAGAGAGGCTTCTGGAGAGGGAGAGATTGCAATTCCAGATGATTCGCCAGCTCGATCTCGAGCAGCTTGAAGTTGAAGAAGTCGATTACTCCGATGAAGACGAAGATGCCGAGTCCGAGGTCGACGAGGAATATGCGATTTATCTTTCACAATTAAATTCGCCTAGTTCTCCTACCTCTTCCGCTGAATTCACTTTTGACACCTATATCACGCCGCTGCATTCGTATCTCGGTGGTACGCATTTGTATTGCACTCGTATCTTATGTATCTGCGCCTTTTTTTCTGCAATGCATTCGCTCATTGCTCTGTTTTTGCTCGCAGATGTCGAAGACACGCGCCACAGGACTGCGTTCTTGGACGGGGGAGCTGTATTGAACATTCCGCTCTTTTGTCTCCGAGGTATTTGTAAATTTGATATTAAATGGATTTTGAAGTGAAGTGATTCATGTTTGTGTGTGTATTTTTTTTTTCTTTTCTGAAAGCTGAGTTATTACTGAAACTTAACATAAATTTGTTATTCAGCACAAAAGTTACTATAATTTCTTCAACTCAATATCGAGTTTGGATTCAGTCAATTTGTCAACATGAAACCAAGCATGCGAACATTGACCTAGAATCTTGTTAGCTGGCATTTCAAAGTGATTTTGCATCATTCAACAAGATCTAAACATGCACTTATCTTCTGCTTTCTTAGACGGTGTTTTGCTTGTTGATTAGACAAAAAATGAAGAATTCGCGAACAGTTTTTGGAAAGTCGTACCCTTACAAGGTGGAAAATGTGTAGAGAATTATATATTTATTTTAAGGACCGTCTTGTGCTCTACTCTAATTATTGTTTGAATAGCAGGATTTTTCCTCTGTAAATTTTCGATTTAAAAACAGGTTTCAGTTTAGTCTCCGCCATTTTAGAATCGCTTGTGTCTGGATAGAATTCGAGGTTTGCTGAGCCTTTTTGTCCAGCTGCACTGTCTTGTGGTGTTTTTGGAAGTTTTATTTATTTTTTATCTGTATGAAACTTTTGAATATCATTTTGAAAAATGTTATACAAGTTATTTCCTCCTAGCTTCAAATAGGCAAAATGTTGTCTTCTCGTATGGCTTGCCTTTGTATCCTTCTTAGGTTCGTTTTATAATTTTTTAACTCACGAGTTTAACTATTCCTTGCAATATTCAGGAGTTGTACTCTTTCCCGGGGCTACACTTCCCCTTAGAGTTATTGAACCTCGTTTGGTGGCTGCTGTGGAGAGAGCTCTAAATCAAGATGATATTCCTCATACCATTGGTGTGGTAAGTTAACTTCTTGTGATGACTGTTTACAGTTTATTCATGCTTGAAATTCGGTTTTAATCTTTCTCTTAAACATAAGTGAGGTGTGGACATGCATTTGGCTTTCAGATTCGAGTCCACAGGGATACCGCAACACGAAGGACAAAAACAGCAAGCGTTGGGACAACTGCAGAGGTATTACACATCAACTGATGTATCAATACACATTCATGCCTAGATGCATTTGCCTTCCCGCTGGTCAATAACATGTCTTTTAAGAAACATTATAAAACATTACCAAATCACTTTGCTTCAGAAATTTAATGTTGGCACAGCTGCACTATATATCATTCTTCATTTGTATCTGTGCAAAAGCTGTTCTAATGCAACTGTGGATGTTGAGAGAAGCAGAGCTGAATTTATTGCTTACACAATTTCTTGTTCATTAATACAGAGCCTGATTTTTGCAATGCAGAAGTCATCAATTTCATATCTCTTAATGGAGGGAAAACAAAAAAAGAGTCCATCTATAACTACTAGTTGTAGTCTCCTTAGTTCTTTCTACAGTTAGACATTGGTCCCTATGTCTGTTGTTTTATATTGCTAGCTTAACCAATATCTACAGATTCGACAATTTGGGCGTCTGGGGGATGGTTCACTGAATGTAGTTACCCGTGGACAACAACGATTTCGCCTAAGGCGGTTCTGGAATGACGTGGAAGGGGTGGTTAGCAGAATATTCTTATCTTTACTACCTTTTTATTTTGATTAACTTGGGCATTAGCTATGTGACTCAAGGCTGACAAATCCCTTGTTCTTCGTTTGGTTGGGGTGCCTCCTTTAAAGCCTTATGGAGAGGTCCAAATTATCGAGGAAGATCTGCCAGTGAGAATCCCAAGAGATGCTTTTGGCAAATTAGCACCGTTGAGTAACATGCCCTATAGCCAGGCTGTCTCACACAAGGTGTCTTCACCTTATTCTCAAGCTAAAATGCAAAGGTCAAAAATTGAGGAAAGTGATTCAGAACCAAATTCAGAAGAGAGTTTCGAGAGTGAACTCTCATTGGTGGAAAGGAAAATCCATCTCTCAGTTGTTGGTTCCAGTTATGTGCATGATACAATGGATGAATCAGAAAACAGCAGCCATGCTAAATTCATGTGTAAGTCTGATCAGGAAATTAGATCCAATCCGGATTCAAGGACTGGGAACTGTTCCACTTCTGGAAAGCAGTCATGGAAAGAAGAGCTTAATAGATGTAAAAGTATATGTGGCTACTCATCTCATAAAATTTCGAAAGCATTTTGGCCCCACTGGACATATAAGATGTTTGACTCTTATTTGCTGGCACAAAGGGCTGCAGGTAGCTTTGCTTTGCTTCTTCTATCTCCCGATTAGATATTTCTTGCAAATTCCCCCCCTTCATTGTTATGGTATCACTATTATTGGCTAAATAAAAATTCTGGTTATCTTTTCTACTTGCTGGTCTGTTAGTATCGACTTTAAAATTCAAAAAAAGACATGAATGGAAAATTCATGAGCAAGCTTTGTATTTCTAGAATTTTCAGAAATGTTTTGGCAATATATAATAATACTATAATAATCTATGCTTTGTCCTTTTATTTATTATTATTATTTATTTGTTATTGACTGAAATTAAATAATAAAAGTCTTCATTTTCTTAGTGAAAACTTTACTATGGTATAAACAATTCAAATTAAATAAAAGATTAGTCTTGGAATTTTGAATATTTATTGTAAAACAAATATGTAGCCCTTAAAATAAAGGCTGATGGTTGTGTTCTCTTGATAATCTGTAGATATGTGGAAGCAAATAGTTGGGGTGCCTAACATGGAAAGTCTCGTTAAGAAGCCTGATGTTTTATCATTTCACATAGCTAGTAAGATACCTGTGTCTGAGTCTACAAGGCAGGAGCTTTTGGATATTGATGGCATTGCATACAGACTGCGTAGAGAAATTGAGTTACTGGAGAGCATTGATATTATCCGGTGTAAAAACTGTGAGGTAATAGTTGTCTTGTGAATAATATAGAGACAATTTTAAATGTGCAATTCTGTTTCAACTTTCATTAGATGTGGAAAGTAATATTTCTTACTCTTTTTTACCATCTTTAAATTTGCAGACTACAATCGCAAAACGAAGTGATATGTTGGTGATGTCAAGTGAGGGTCCTCTTAGTGCATATGTGAATCCAGGTGGTTATGTGCATGAGATAATGACTCTCTACAAGGCAAATGGTTTATCTCTTGTTGGACCAGCAGTAGCTGAATACAGTTGGTTTCCTGGGTAAGTGTCACTCCATTTCCATATTCGGTGATGTTAGGAACATATTTTCTTTAGGGTTTAGAAGAATTAGGTATGTCAAAGATGTTTTCTGTTCTTTAAATATGGTTGGCTGGATTCTATTTTCAATTATGGTTTAGAATTTGTCCTCTCTTTTTTCAAAGACATTTTCTGCCTGCTATCTGGGTTTCGAGCAAAGAAAAGGCAAAATTATTGTCAGTTTCGGCATGTAGTCCATTTTGTTACATGTGCATGGTTGTTTTAAAGGGGGCTTTTGTTAGATATACACAGAAATTGGAGAGCTCTCGTTCTCTTCAGTTAACTATTTAATTTCACTTGTTTATGTTTTAGATGTGTGCATTTATTATATGTAAATACGGAAAGATGGAAATATGTAAATAAGGAAAGATAGAAATAGTCCATTACTAGAAGTCAGGGATTTCATTGATTCTTTGTATCATTAATTGTTCGCTTATTTGATTATGAATAAAAACGTGAGGGTACAGCACAACATCAAATCCTTTCTACGATATGTGTGCTTCACTTTTGGGAAGATACACATTCTGAATCTCTCTTTTAACAAATTTTTCTTAACTAGAAAAGTTGATGTTGGGTTTAGATTAATTCAAGAGTAATAGAATATAAAAAACTATCTTGTATTCCCTTTACCCAGTGCCCTTTTAATTTACATTATTATATATATAAATTTATAGTTGATAATTGATATGCTTTTCATTTATTGTCAGAAAATTCTTTTGTTGTTACTTTTCTAGCTTTTGATCTAGAGGAGGTCTTGATGCAAAGTTGCTGTATTTATTGATTGAGGAGTACATGGGTAGAACGGAATGCCACTGTCTTTTAGCTAACAATTCCATTAGGGCTTAGGCTGGTATGCAGGGGGAGTGGAAACTCTCCATTAGCCATTTCTTTATTTAATTTCTGACTGCTCTATGGAAATTTCTATTATAAAGAATCCAGAAAAAATGGTGTATTCGCAACTTTTTTGCAAATGGCCCTTTTTTCAATGGCTTTCCATCTTTCAAAGGAAGTTCTAGTTTCTGAGTCAAGTATCGATTAACGTCTCTGCTATAACCAGCAATAAAAATAGAAAAAGATATAAAAAGGATGAGCAAGTAGTTCCCTATAAAGTGGACCTATTGTTTTTCGTGAGATTAGTGCTGAGGATGCTATATAATGTCTACATGTGTATGGCTATATAATGTTAACTGAGAAGCTTACGTTGTGCTATTTTTTGCAGGTATGCATGGACAATTGCTACTTGTGCGACATGTAAAACCCAAATGGGGTGGCTTTTTACGGCCAGGAGCCAAAAACTGAAACCCAGCACTTTCTGGGGGATTCGGAGCTGTCAACTTGCAGAAGAAAAACGCAAAAACCTATAGTTTGATATTTATGCTATCATCTATCCAAGCTTAATGAAAAGCCATTTTCAAGTAACTCGGCATGGCTAATATATATAATGCAGCTTTCTTGTAGCACTGCGCATGTTGATATTACATATATTACAAAATATATATTGTAACAGCTTGGAAGAAATAAAGTCACACATTAAGATAGTTTTAAATGAGAATCAGTGAGATCTCATGTAGCTGTTGTGTTTTCACAGAATAGATGAAGAAGCGCCTATTTGGTTCAAAATAGTTTGATTCTATTATAAGATTTTGGGTTTGCTCTGCCTACACTGCAAGCTAATGTTCGTTTTGGGGAATAATGTGCAGTGTATGAGTTTTATTTTTACATTTTATTTTTCTTTCAGTTTTTTAGTTTTAGACCTTACGTAAATGGACTTGACTCGCATGAGTACGGTAAATTTTTCTGAATCTGCCTAAATTTCTGCAACTCTCCTTGTATAAATATTTTATCAGCAAGTAATTAAAAATGATCTCTGCCATGATATTCAAGTGGTTATGTTTAGAAGAAAATCGAGTTTTAGTTTCAAGTGATTACTACAAGGTAGTTGGTTTTTTCACGATAAAAAAAAAATGTTTATAGTACTTAACAAATTTTTAATATGTCAACAATATCTTTATAATTTTATTTTAAATTAAAATTTATTTACAAATAATGTTTTTCTCATATTAAGTCAAATATACAAATAAATGTAATTAAATAAAAAGTTATTAATTTTTTTCTTTTTAATAAATATTAACAAACTTTTTTGATAAATAATAAAAAAAATTAATAAATATTAAGAAATATTTATATTTTTTTAAATAATATTGAATTAGTTATTACAAAATTAAATATTTAAAAATAATATGCTAAATTGAATTTTTAAAATTAATTCTATTAAGTTGTAAATATCTTAATAGCATTCAATATTCTTTTTATTATTATTAAAAAAATAAAATATATCCTTTTTATTATTATTAAAAAAATAAAATATGACAAAGATTACATAAATTTTAAAATAAAAATAACAAAGACATTGCTGACATATTGAGATTTTTTTTAAGTGTAAGAAGCATTTGTATCCAACAAAGAATGCCTTACTACAATAGTTAATTTTATTCTATGAAAAATATTGTTTTGATAACTGTAACAATTATATAATAATATACTTCTTTTAAGGATATTATAGTTATTATAAAAATAAAATTTTGTATTTATAAAAAAAGGAAATTAGATAAAAGGATAAAATGATAGTTGTAAAAAATTGTTGGATGATTTATATATGATAATGTATGATTGTGTAAAACACTACCAGTTTATTTATTTATTTTTTAGTCATGGTAAAATATGTAACAAAAAATTTAAGTAAAATTTGCAAAATAACAATAGGAATGACAAAGTGTGTAATTAAACCCAATTTTCATGAATTATTTTTTTTAATTAATATATTAAAAGAAAATAAAGATGAAAATGAAAGTAACTTTATTTAAAAATACTTTTACAATAATTTTATTCACGCACGCACTCTTGAAAACTCATCATTAGTTAAAGTTCATTTCACATACATCATATATACCAATTTTTAATTAATATAAATTTATTTGATGGCTTTTTAATATAGATAAAAATTGAAACAATGTATATTTTTTTAAAAACATTTTAAAATACATCATCATATTTCGTTAAGCATAAATTGGAATATATAGTATTCCCAGATACAAAATAAAATCCTTGAAGAATAAGCAACTATTAAAAGTTCAAATGGCAATGCCTTATACCACAAGCCTGACAAGCAATAAAATAAATCTGTTCCTAAGAAGCTTATTGTGTATTCAAAAAACTCAACGGTAGCTTCTGTAGCCTGGGCTGTACATGCAACTTTCTGCATATTTGACAAGATCCTTAGGTCGAGGCAGATGAGAAGCCAGACCTGTCCACCAAACGGGGAAGACAACATTAGAATAAACATCATTAACCAGTGTTGTCCAAACTGAAAACTTTCAAGAAACTCACCTAGATCATATGCCTTAGCTGCCACTTTAGCAGCAATGTGGGCTGATATCTTCCTGATGTTTGAGAATGGAGGGTAAATCAGTCCCTTATCATAGTTCTCCGCTGACACTTGTGCAGCCAAAGCTTCAGCTGTTGCAAAAGAAAAAAGGGTCAACCAAGCCATCTATTTCATCATTTTCTTTTTCTATACATTTTTTCACACTCTTCAACAATTATTTTTGTATAGTATATATTTATCATGCTTAAATGATCTTATCGCTCTAGTTTCTATGTACTTACAGGCTGTCAAGAGCATTTCATCACGCACACGGATTGCACCAGAGATGATCAAACCCAAGCCAAAACCAGGAAATATGTAAGCATTGTTGGCCTGAATTGTACAGTGGGAAAACATAATAGAAAGGTTAGCCTCTAACTTTGGTATTGTGTGTATGTTGGATAAGAAAATGCTTAGCGAGTTTTGAGTTAAACCTGTCCAGAAACAAAAAGTTTTCCTTCATATTCAACAGGATCAAATGGACTTCCACTAGCAAAGATTGCTTTACCCTGAAAATACAAGAGACATAATGTGGTAAGCAAGATTTTTGTTCGTTTATCTGCTTTATCATTTAAAACGCAATGTGTTGTTTCTTGGGCTATGTAAAAAATGTAACGAGGAAAATTTACCTTGCTCCATGTGTAAGCCTCTTCAGCTGTGCACTCAGATTGTGAAGTTGGGTTGGAGAGAGCAAGAATGAGTGGTTTCTACAAGCCAAGAAATATGACAAACATCAGAGATATTATCTTACTCTTCATGGGGTAGCAAAAAAATCATTAGAGAAAGCCAGAAAGAACCTCATTCAAGGATGCCATGGTTTCAACCACTTCCTTGGTAAATGTCTTCCCTACTCCAGATGATCCAATCAAAACGGTTGGCTTGATTGCCTGATGGAGTGAATTGTAAGTCAGTGTTCAAGAATCTCTTATAAAAATTAATTTTTTATGAAATCAAGAAAAAATCTGAGACACTTTCTTTACCTTAACAGCATCTAGAAGCCCCTTCACAGGTTCATGCTCATGGGCCCAAGGCTTTTTGAAGTGCTGAAGTGATTCCAAACGAGAGCTAACAATAAGTCCCTGGAACGGAACAAGCATGTCAAGAGAGGCTAGGGAAGAAGAACATGTAGAAGGAAAAATAGAAGATTACACTCTTCTTGTTTTCCAGAATCCTCAGGCATTTACCTTTGAATCCACAAGCCAGATCTTCTTGCGGGTCTCTTCCACTGGAGCTTTTGTCTGGCCAGCAAAATAGTATTTAGATACTTCATAAAAATAATAGTATTACTGAAGAAGAATACAAATATCAAGCTATATATATACCTGCTTTGAAATCTCAAGAGCAATCAGCTCCGCTATACCAGTTCCAGCCTTCACCAACCAAAAGATACAGTTTATAAGAATATTCCTCCAAAGAAAAAACATATAATCATGCATTACCAAAATGAAAAATGAATTTAGGCCTACAAGCTCTTACCTCTCCAGCACCCAAGAATAAGAAGGTGTGGTCAGCTAAGGTTCCCCCAACTAATTTCAGGGATGCAAGCAATCCTGCTAATACAACAGATGCTGTACCCTGCAATTAATCAAAGAAGGTGAGAATCATTAGCATGAATTAGAATAAGAAACCATGCACAAGTTAAAAACTTTCAACCATTCTACCTGGATATCATCGTTAAAAACAAGATGAGATGAGCTGTATTTTGCCAGCAGATCAAATGCATTATGATTGGCGAAATCCTCAAACTGAAAAAGAATCAACAAAATTAGTAAAACAATAAACTCAAGCAAACCACAGCCACAGCAGATGTTGAATCTGATACACAACCTGTATGAGAACTTTCTCTCCATAGTTCTGCTTTACTGCACGCATAAACTCGTCTAGAAGCTCCGCATATTCCTGAACCACAACAAACAATTATCATGTTAACGGAATAGAAACATCACACTCAATAACTATGGTTAAAATATGTGCATTTATTTTTATGTATGTAGTGCCAAGGATGATCAGACCTTCCCAGTTGCACGCCTTTGTCTAAGCCCAATGTAAAACTCATCATTCAGCAACTTCTCATTGTTTGTGCCAACATCAATGGTAATAGGCAAGCACTGAAATCATAGAAGATCACATATAGCAAATTAGTATTTGATAGACTATGAACGAGGGAAAGGAAAAGAGAACAGAAAAAAACAGCATTGAGTAGTTCTTACAGATGAAGGGCGAACACCTCCTAAAGCAGTATAGAGAGAAAGTTTCCCAACAGGAATTCCCATTCCCTGACAAAATTTTAGAGAAAAATGTTATCATAATTGTCTTTGTTTATAATGCAGATTTAAGAGACTAGCAGCACTTTATTTTATTACCTGGCAGCCAAGATCTCCAAGTCCTAATATACGCTCACCATCGGTCACAACAATAACTTGAATGCTCTTTTCTGGCCAGTTTTTCAGTACTTCAAGGATCTTGCCTCTGCATAATTCAAACACTTAGTATTTTCTCAAATGCTTAGTGAAAAAACATAAAGAAGCAGTGCCATGAAAAAAGGCTTACTTTTCTTTCAAACTGATATAAAGACCCTGAGGACGCCTAAAAATGCTTCCGTATTTCTGGCATGCTTCTCCAACCGTTGGAGTGTAAACAACAGGAAGCAGTTCCTCAACATTATCGATCAGAAGCTTGTAGAACAGCCTTTCATTCCTCTCCTGTCAATAGACAAATGTCAGAGACAGTTAGAAACTCCTTAGCAATAGTTCTTGGTTACATGTTCCTTACACTAGCATATTGTACATATATGTATTCATAAAATCCAATTTCTAAAAAGAGAGTACTGCATGGTATAATTCAGAAAGTACCTGAAGATCCATCATGGCCATGTACCTATGCAGAGGAACCTCATACTGGCGAAGATTGTGCATCAACCTCTTTTCCTGAACATTAAAATACCAAGGGAATTTAGCCAAAAATCCTCAGATTGCACATGATCTAGCATACCATTTGTATAAAGGATAAAGTTAGATGCAATTTCAAGTGTTTTGGTTCTGTTTCTGATCAAAATAGGAGTTTCATGTAAACAACATATGCAAATTTTATTACGTAGATTATTATTAACATGAAAATCACATTTTAATTAGAGAACAATACTGGAACACTTATTGAGTCCAAGTTTTTCCTTACGTAAATAAAGTAACTGAACATTATACTAAGAAGCAAGTAACCTGAAGTTCCTGATTCAAGATAGCTGGGGGCAAAAGGCCACGCAAGTAATGAGCATCTCTCTCTCCCTCAGTAAAGGCCAGCCCTTTGTTGTAGCGTGGATCTCTCAGCAAACTGCATCCACTGTACACAAAATTGCAAATGCTTGATTACCACGCCAAACTCTAAGCAAGTAAATCAAACATCTCATTGAAACACAAAAAACCACTCATTGTGCAGATCGCACATAACAAGTCAACAGAATAATCTCATAAAGAATTACATTATCAAATAGCCCCACTATCTGGTGATCTACCAAACCCAGTACTCCAAACCACACATAATCCAAGAATGCCATGAAATATGAAAAAAATAAATAAAAATCTCCCATTTTTTAGAGATGATTAGAAAACAAGTCCCCCATTTACAAGATGACATAGATAAATGACCACAGATCCAAATTTGAAAACTAAAAGCTACAAAAGACAAATTTGACGTTGTCTTTTTCTACATGTCAAATGTTAAGTAGTGGTGATACCTGGCCACAGAGAAGTTCCATGGAGTGATAAGATGGTCCTCTGTGGCACTGTCCTCACCATACAAGTCCCTCACACCCCCACCATTGCTATAATCCTTCGTCCGAGAAACCTCACCACCATTCTCCTTCAAGGAAACGCTCGACATGATCACAGCCAACAACTTCTGTACAACAATAAGGATTAAATTAAAGACAGGTTCATGTAGCCACATAAAGCAATGAATGCAGTGCAAGCAATGATTTCCACCTCTTACTTTGCACCTACGCAGACAAAAACAAGCAGCGGAAAACAAAAACAGAACGCGGTTTGGTATGTGTCTGAGAAAACCTTGTAATAATACCTATATATAAGCTCTGAAGCCAATTTTTTATTTTTACTTTTATACCTTTTTACTTTGGTTTGTTTTGTTACGTGACATAAACGAGTTTGATCTCATAGCATGCATTGTTAGAAAAATAGAAATTCAAAAAAACATTGAGAAAGGAAATTACTTTTGTGTGTGGTGGCAGAGTACTAATGTTGTGTCTATGCCTATTGAGGCACATCATGTTGACTTGGCGGAAGATGTAAGAGAAGATTTTGAAAAAACGCTTTGCAGATTCTCCGCGTTCGGTTGAAGAGTCAATATTGCCCTGCTCATCTAACCACTCTGCTGGGGCAAAAATGGTTAAGAGAGAGAAAAGTTCAGAGCTTTATTCTGTTCAATTTAATACAACACACACATTTCTCATTCTGCTCCACACATGCCATCCACCTTTCTCCCCAACCACAATACTTCTATTTTCTTTTGCAATAAACTCCAAAAATTAAAATATGAAATTGCTGAGACACCTGACTCATGATATTATTTTCAAATTAAATACTTTTTCAATAATTTTATGTCTTTAACTCATGATATTATTTTCAAATTAAATACTTTTTCAATAATTTAATGTCTTTAACTCATGAAGGGTCTGAATTCTTAAATGGGTCTCACAAAAAACTTACCTTTTTTCAGTTTATTAACTATAAAATATAAAAATTCCTTTTTTTTTTTTTCAAATTGTGACTCATTTCCTGACCCACAGTTTAATTTAAGACATGGCTTGAAGTACATTACTGTTCCAATGATAGCCTGAAACTAAGACAGACTTTTTTTATCTTTTTAATCTGATTCCATATATACCTATGATGTTGATGGTTTAACAAAACAATGCAAATAAAAAAAATTATTATTATTTTATGCTGTTAGAGAACTAATTATTGTTTTTGCTATTATTATTACTATAATTTAACTCAAAACTGTTAAAAGATTAATTGTACAAAACTAATAAGTTTTAAATAATAAGTATAATAGAGTTAAAATTTTAAATATCTATTTATAATAAAAGATAAAGTTTAAAAATCATTAAAACCAAATTGAAGTTTGAGGTGTCCTGTAGGGAGGATAAAATTGAAGAATTAATTAAGATTAAATTAAAGTTCCAAATACCTATTTGTGAAAAGAGTAGCTTAAGTATTTTATTTCTCTAAAATAATGTTTAGGTGCAATTTTAGTTTCATTTATAATTATGTCCTTTCAGTCTTTTATGTCAAAATTTTAACATCTAATTTTAGTTTATTGATAGTTTTGTTTTATTTTTTATTCTCTTTTTCTATGATTAATTAATATATTAAAATAATGATATCTACCAACACACGTTGATTCAAAGGATATTGGACTCGATATTTTAAACAATCGTGCGGGTGAAAAATTATTATTAAAAATAAAAATTCAATTAAAAATAACATTTGAGAATCTCAACATATTCGTTGGCTTTAGTTGACTTCCAACTAAAATATTAAATATTAATAACTTATTTACTAGAATACAAGGGAATAATAGTATTCCATGTCTCTTTAAACGGGCTCATTGCCTTCACACATTCACAGTCAAACTCACAAATTTAATAATTAAACAAATATAACTTATCTCTTCATAAGGTATCCTTATTAGAAATGAGGTTTCTTAAATTTATATTAATTCGAAGTTTAACATAAATAAAATTTATATAAAATATGGAAACAATCCTTTTTAATTAATAACTCAAATTTAACTAAATAACTCTTAAAAACTAATAAACATGATTTTAATAGTTTAATAAAAAATAAATATTTAAGAAAAGATTCAATATAACTTATGCAACAATAAAAGAAATGTATTATTTTAGACATTACATATACTTATAAGGACAGTGTACAGAAAAATAATTAATAATTTACTATATTTTATATTAACAGAAAATGTAATTATTTTCCAATTAAAATATATCTCTTTATTACAACATTCAAGTCTAAGTTTAATATTATATTTAATGAATAAAACCAAACAAGACAAATAATCATAATGGTCAATAAGACCTAAACAAAATATATTAATCAATAATGATATATCAATTATGTATACAATATTTACATATTAATTTAAAAATGCACCTAAAGAG
>Ga0123340_1003838_pt1 | contig 14139 bp, 6 predicted proteins | sample SirMexnodulemix_FD_89961 | JGI IMG/M metagenome (GOLD analysis project Ga0123340, IMG submission 89961) | Root nodule microbial communities of legume samples collected from Mexico - Siratro Mexico nodule mix | ecosystem: Host-associated > Plants > Roots > Nodule | place: Mexico: Nepantla... | reverse complement strand
TTTACATATTTTAAAATTTATATTTCCCTAAAACATGTGTACTTTAAATCATTATTTATGAAAATTTGTATTTCTCCATATTTATATGTTACGTACACTTGTTTTTAAAATTAATATATTTTCACTACTCAATAAATTTAATTATATCACATACATTTTATTATTTTTTCAACTATTCTTTTCACAATTTTCTCTTATTTAAAATTATCCATTTTTTAAATATTTTTGAAAGGCCCTAAATAATTAAATCTTACACTCTTACTAAATATAATTAATAATTATTATTATTTTTAAAATTAAATTTAATATTTTCTTCAAACAACTGTTTTCAATTGATTATTTTTGTAATTTTTTTCCCCAAATTTTCTTCTTCATATCATTTAATAAATTAAAACACAAAAAATAAAAAAAAATAGCTCAAAATTCAATTTTTCCAATAATTAAATTCCGATTGACTTTCCAGTTCCAGATCAGCTAAAAATAGTGTAAAGTGTGGCATGTGAAGAAAAAAACAAAAAGAAAGAAAAATTATCCATTGTATGTGAGAAAAAATTTCTTCATTCTTTTTATCTATTTATTTATTAATTTATACAATTCAAGACACTCACTCAACACACTCGTTTGTGTTTCGCGCCACACAGGTCTTCGTCTTTCCCTTTCTTCTTCTCCTTCTTCTCTCTCTCTCTCTCTTTCTCTCATTCGCTACTCTTTCACTTCTGATAGATTTCAAGCTTTCATTTCGCCTTTTAGTTTTTAATTGCTCAATTTAGTAATTTGTTTTTGTTTGTTTCCCCTAAACCCTAAACCTTGTTCTTATTGTTCACTGATTCAAACGTGTTAGTTACGTTCTTTATCCTCCCGTCTTTTCGTTTTTACTTTTTACTTTTCCTTTTTTAGTCTTTTAGTTTCTAGAATTTATTTTATTGGAACATTTCTGACGCGGCAATTTTCATTCTGTATGTATATTTGCATTTTAAAAATAGGGAATATGTGTTTGTATTTATGTTATTGAATTTTTTTTGGGCAATGCATTGTTCATTCCTTGTACAGAGGAGGGTTCCCTTATTATGCCTGTCCGTGTTCAATTCAAAAGGAACAAAAATTTGGGACATTTGCGATTTTGTATTTTTTAAATGGAAATAAGTTTCCTCTTTATTATTTGTTTGGATATTTGGATATTATACATTTATTTGGAAGCGTTTGGAAGAGTTTATTGGGCCTGTGGAAATAGTGTATGACCTTGTACATTTGTTTAAGCTTATTTCAAATATTAAGTTCCTTAATTTCTTATAGGAAGCTTCATAGGTAAGCTTATGACTTGGTTTTTGATAAAAGTTTTGTTTGAATTAGCCTCACTACAAGTCCTTTCTGGAGAAAAAATTAAGAAGAAAATGATGATTTTGATTTCTCCATAAGCTAAATGAGCTTATGCACAATTTAAAATTAAAAAAAAAATATAGAGAAACTATATACATACATATGTATGTATGTATGAGAAAATTTTCACAAAGTAGTACATGTATAACCTAATTTTTCTTTTAATTTATTTATTTATTATCTTTAAGGAGCTTATTGAGAAGAGGCTCGTGCAAACAGGCCTAAAGAGTTTTTCGAATGGGTGGTGGTACTTTGAGACCACTATTCATGTCCTATCTCCATTTAACACTCTTATATATTATTATTTATATAATACTTTATTACATACAACAGGGTCAAATGGGATGCTTTTCAAATAAGTACTAATGAAACAGTTAACCTCTTTGTTTCTTCAAAGTTTGAATGGATGAAACTTGATCAACCATTATCTGCCAATGCCAATTTAAGTGGGTGTTTTCAAGTAATTGATTAAATTATAGCAAAACTTTCAATCTGGTTTACTAAATATTTCTTGATAATTCTGTAGAAATTGCATTAAAAGAAAAAGGATCTTAGTCTTATATTGTTTGTATTTATTTTAGCAATGCTGGCTTACATGTTTAAATGAACCTGTCCATGCTGGATTCTCAACTTGGAATTTAGTTTTAATTTAAAAGCGGTTGTTCATCTTGAAAGGTACTGAGTTAACAAGTTTCTCAAGCGTGATGGGGACACAAAAATCTAATACGTTTGATGCACCTTACAATTATTTGGTGCCTGAAGATGTCAGTAATCATGCCAAGGTCATCTAAACCAATTTTCTTTTTCTGCAATCTGATTTTGGCTAATATTCAAATTTTTTTATTTGGTTTCTAGCAGGAAATTCTTGACAGACCTTTGCCATCACACTGGACTCCTTCTATGCAGGTGAAAAAGATTTTGCGGTCGGAACCAATTTGTGTTGGTATTTAGATCATGCACACTTGGTATTTGTCACGTATGAAAAAGTTGACTGTGTACATCTCTTTTAAATAGGGGTATAATAATTCTGCGTCTACTCCGATCCCCTTTTTATATCAACACGCAGCTGGTTACATGCCTCTCTATATGTGGCCAAACCAGGTAGTGATATACATAACATTTGCCTATTATATCACGTTTCTTTCTTTGTCTGACAAAGGGACACATTTCTCATAGGAAATGAGATCCTAGTTAGTTATGAAAGGTTCCATTTATGTATTGGGTTAGCTAATTATCAGGAAAATAATTGTTTTTGTACTATAGCAGTTCTGTACTAGAAATTGCATGATGGCAGTTATGCATAGAAAACATTTGTTGGCAGCTATATATATTTCATAGTATGTTGTGTAATTAGGAAAGATGTAGTTATTTGCGGTTGGTAGCCTCTGTAGAAGATCGTAGTCTCTGGGATAGCAAGTTTTTTACTGTATTGTGTGTGATTTCAGCGTTCTATACAATAATTTATCAGTATCAATTCGTGTTCTATCAGTTTCACGTTTGATTTTCACATTCTTTTGTTGTTTGGTCCAGGAAAACAGCACACTACCTCAATCTGATGTTTTGCAGGATCCAATGAAGTTCTCCAGTAAACCTGCAGTATCTGAGGTAATCCGAAATCTTTCAATAAATTTATACCGAGCACATAAAATATTTTTTCCAACCATAATTTCTATCAAATTCTACTTTCCAGTTGGTTTTGGTTTAATAGCTTGTGTACTCACATTTTTTTAGGATTAAACTTTGCCTCTTACAGCAATTTCCATGTTGATTGAGTGTATGTGTTCTTCTATTCACTGATGCATATAGTACACCTGCTTTTTTCATTTTGGTCAGGATGCTGTACTGGCCTATTCAGAGATAGTACACAGGACCTTTGGCGAACAAAATCTAAATTCAATAAAAAAATGTGCTAGAAACTTACAACCTAAAAGTTTAATACCTAAGGAATCAAGAGAAGATGGAAGCAAATCTTCAATACTGAAAAACAACAGGGATGGAGTGTTGTGCAGGTACATTTTGTTCTGATTCTGAGACTATTTTGATCATATTTATCCTAACCTAAATAAAATATTATTTGTGCCACAGTGAATCATATGGAAACAAGGGATCACTAGATGAAGACCATGACACTGCTAATGTATGTCGTCCTATTATGTTTTTATTGAGGTATATTTATTTGGCTGAGGAATGTAATTAGTGCTCTGTTACTGCTACGTTTATAGAACACTTGAAAACTGGTAATTTAGTAAAGCTTAAAGATGCACTATTTTTCTTCTGTCTAGTTCAAGATGCTTAGAATCTTTGGCTAAGAAGGACTAATGATATCCTTTATGTTGCAGGATTTTCCTTCAACTACGAAGCAACACTGTAATTTGATGCTTGAAAATGGTATATTTTAAGACCATAATTTTTTCTTTTGGTTATTTAAACAATGAAAATTCATGTTTTATTATCTGATATTTCAATAAGGAAGATGCATAGAAGGTGACCAGTATATTTTCTTAATGAAATTCATATTAATTCTTAGAATCTGGCCTTTTGGGCCAACACGACATCACAAATTAACTTGTAAGGTGAGGACGGCTTAATCCTTATTATAAGTAATACTTTAGCCATATCATTAGGTGATGTGGGACTAAACACATCCCCTACCCAGCGCAATAAAGGTGCTGGAGGAGACTGCAATGAAGGCAGCCCAAAGAGATTGTAACTAAGGCAGTTTTCCAATACTAACAGTCCTTCTTCTCATTACTCTGCAGCAAGTTCAACTCAACTGAATCAGGATTTGGAGACGGGCCTAGATACATTTGGCACTAATACTGAACTTGTGAAGTTGGTATGTCAGACTTATATAGATTTTACAGAGTGTTTGATTAACTTTTATTGGTGGATTAGCAAAAAACAAGAACAATCAACTTACTAATATAAATTGTAAAATCCCTTTTAAATTAGTATGCTGAACATATATGCATATATAAAAATGTTTTGTTGATGTAATTGTGCTTTTGTATCTTAAACTACATATTCAATGTTGAAATAAATAATCAGAAAAACCAAAACAAAAAAAAAGGTTATACGGATTAACTCCTCCTTCTATTTTTCTCTTCTGTATAGGCCATTTATAATTAACAAAGTAGCATATATGACTGTAGAGTTAAAAGGGGAACGGAATGTTGATTGGCAATAAACACAAATGATGTTATCTTTAACAACCCCCTAGACAAGTGCCCTTTCAGTGTGAAGCATTGACAATTCATAGGCTTATTCTACCATGTGATGAAATACTAATTTTTCTAGAGGGTAAAAGGGTTAACTCCTGGCTACTTAATCGGAAAATATCATCATATCTAGGATAAAGTCATGTCTTTCATAGCTGTAAATGTATATGTGTTTAATGTTATTTCCGTATTATTATTAGTATTCTAGCTGCAAATGTATATGTTTTTAATTCTTAGCCATGTTGCCATGTCTACTATTTCATACCGAGGTGCCTCCTTTTGACAGGAAAAGGATGAAATAAGAAGAGAAAGAAAAAGACAGTCGAATAGGGAATCGGCTAGGAGATCAAGGATGCGGAAAGAGGTACATACTAGTAAAATATCGTGGATTAATTAGTAATATTAGCATTTTATGATTCAAAATAAATTATGGAGATATGGATAAATTTAGAAATGTTATATCTGTCCAGATTTGTAGGATCAAGTTAAGGGGAACGAATATGAACAGATCAGATTTACTTTTTAGCAATATCTCTATATTTTGTTTTGTAATTTGAAGGAGATTTGTTTCCGGTTAAGGTGTGACTTTATTTTTATTTGTAGCAGATTTGATCTGCTTAAATACAAGTTGTATCTTTTGCTATTGGGATCAATTAAATAAGAGTATTTAATTACAAATTTTGTGGATCTGTTGTTGCTATATCTTTAGAATTATTGAAAAATATGAAGTGCTCGATGAATTCAACAATAATTGAAAAGGTAAAATGAAGTTACTGGTTCATTTCCTATATTACTAACTTAAGGATTGCTTGGAAGTTTTTCGTCTAATCTCTTGGTGCCCTTTTCTTTTATATTCCCTGAATATATTAGTACATTTTGTAACGATCTAAGCTTGATTAAAGAATTGAAATTAAATACAATAATTGTTTTAATTTAATAAATTTCTCCTAATACTTTCTCAAACTTTCACATTTTATCTCCATCTAGTTTCTTTTTGTTTTGTTGTTTTACTTGTGATCATAGTTGTCAAAGTCTTGAATTAACTCAAATTCCTACACTTTTATGATTCCAGGTAGGATAAAACGAGTCAACTTTCTATCAAACTCTTTTTTGGTTAAACTCTGTAAATTTGTATAAGCTCCCGAGTCAAGAAGTGAATCATGAATTTCAAATCAATTGTAATTTTTGCTTACCATGACTCAAATGATTCAAAGAAAATAAGTCCTTCTAAAAGACTTCAATAACTTGCGCTTTTATAAATTTATATATAACTTGCTGTAGTTTAATCTTATTTATTACTGATAAACTGCTAAACTATTTTATTGTGATTTTGTATTTTGTTTTATGGTGAAACTGAAATGTTGAGTTATTAGTAGAGTCAATAAAAGTATTTTGTTAAGCCTATTAAACAGCTTTTTAATATTATTTCTTCTATTATGTAAACTCTTACGAGTTTGAGTCAACTCTATGGATCGAGTTTATGGAAACCTACAAGTTTATGTAAACTCTTGACAAAATTACAAAAAAGAACCACATGCCTATGACAACCACTCGCTTGTTAAAAACATGGGACAGAATGCTTCCAAATTATGCTTAAACTATGTTTTGGACCTGCTTCGGTATGCTCCATCACACTACGAATGACCAATATTTCTAAGGTTGCTAAAAGCCAAATCATATCTTTAATAGAGAAGTAGCAATTTTTTACATGTACTTTTCACTGACTTTTATTACATCTTTTGTGAAAAAATTTGGGTTTCTTTCTGGAAACCTTACTGTTTTCTTGAAGTTTGTACTCACATATGATTTCATCTTTTCATTTTGGCAGAAAGAATGTGAAGAGCTACATAAAAAAATGGAAATTCTTAAGGATGAAAACTCCGTGCTCACACAGAGACTCAAGAGTCTTTCCGAGGAATGTCTGGAGATCTGCAATGAAAACGATGCCATAGAGGTCCATCACTTAAACTTCATCGCCTATTTGGTGGTTTTTGTTTAGTTAGAATATCCAAAGCCAATGCGATAGGCCTCATAATACATTCCTAACTCAATTAAAGACAATGAGTCTGAGTAATTTTTACTTATTTGGTCCTTGCAAAACTTGTTATTATGAATGCGGGACTTTATGACTAATGAATTTCCAATATTCTTTTCCCTTAGTTTGACTTACCATTAGTATGCTCCCCGTCCAACGGAAGCTATTTGAGTATATCCAAGATTACTAACCAAGCATTAAGTCTTGGCCAATGCTTTTTCAATAAGCTTAAGCATCAACCAATATCTCTAAATGCTCGATAAACCATTAACTCTAAGATCACTTATGAACCCAAAAGCCATAGAGATGTCCATCAAGGGGCCAAGAGAGAAACCATAATATATCTTGTAGTGTCTTGTCTAAAAGCCTTGTATGATGACTGTAGAAAAAATAAATTGACGAGTATGTATTTCTGTTGAAAAAAAAAAAAATTGATGAGTCTGTATTTTTTTATCTTACTCATGGGGTCCTCACTTAACCTCTACAATTTTAAAAGACTGGTTTTCTTGCATTTTCTTGTGACTGGGCTGAATTTGCCCACTGATGGTGCCCACATTCAGTTAGTTTCTTAGATAACAATTATTTATTCACCAGCCTTTGATGATGGTTTACAAGGAAGCTAATTATGAGTCTTGAATTGATGATCATGTTGTAATATTGATATTGTTATTGTGCATCGTTTTCCAAGATTACTAATTTGATTTTGTGATTTGGTGAAACAGGAAGAGCTGGTTAAGCTGTATGGACCAGAATCAATATCATATCTGTTGGCCATGAAGCCATGCTGACTCTGTTGCTGGTTAAGGATCGAAGCATCTTACAATTGATCAAAATATATTGTTTTATTTTTTTATTAGGGCAAATTTTGAGTTCTGACCCTGCTGGTCTACTTGGCTTAAGGAAGTAAGTATGCGAAAAATAAGGATTTCTATAACAAGGATACAAGGAATAAGGTATCAAAATTCTTGAATTAAATTCGTTTAAAGTTGTTAAACAAGCTAAACTACCCTAACTATTTAATTTTCTTTTTTTAATGTATATTTTAAGGTTTAGTGTCAGATTCTAAAGTTGGTCTTTATGCATAAAAGTTTTTAAATCAATTTTATACATGCACTGATTTTGTTTTATTTGCACCCATTTCTATCCCTGTAGTACATTTTTAATTTGTGTTTCATATTTAAATAAATCTCTAAAGATGGAATTCGTTATATGTTTAGTCCTCGTGTCATGTTAACTTGAGTCATGCGTGAAATGTGTATAAATTTGATTTTCTCATTTAAATAACTCTCCATAAATTTCGAGGAGTTTCATCCTCACAATTGATTCACCTTCAATTTTTTTTCCTTTGTCCAACCTATATTTAGTCATTTGGTTAAGTCTGAATAATACTCGGTTAAGTGAGAAATGTTCCAAATTAAGAATATTCATTGACCCAAGAATAACATAAGAAAAAAATATTCAAAAAGTTAGCGGTTTAAAGAATATTTGGTGTCAATACGAAGTGATTTAAGAAATAAATACTCAAGAATTTAGCAAGAAAGGACTACAAACCTAAAATCAACCATACTTGCAAAAAAAAAAAGTTTTGAAAATTAATTAAATCACTAATGAATGTATGAGTTCATCAAAGCTTTTCTTAAAACATTTAATAAATTAATTAATGTATATTTTCTTTATTTTGTTTGTAGAGAATGTGTTTTCAGAAGACCACACTTTTTTTCGTGCCCAAAGTACATTGTATAAGAGTCATAAAATAATGAAAACGGTGCACCCGTGTTATCAAGTACAACTTGTTGCAATTGTTATACTTGCTACACAGATTGTTGCATTGTACAAAGACAAGACACTATCACAAGTTAGGAGAAAATTAACCGTCCAAGACTGAAAGATAAGAATCCACAAGGAGAATATTTTTTCATAACGATAATGATAAGAGCATAATATTAAAATTTACATTTTTCATGACAAGAAAATCTCCTCTTACACACTTAATATTATTATATTAATTTTCGACAACGGTGACATTTCTGCAAATGCAGGTGTGTTGTACGCTGCAGATGTTTACTGATTTAGGATTTAGAGAAAAACTGATGATCAATGAGTAGATGAGTGTTGACATGTTAAGAGAAAAGTGAGTAATAGGAAATAAGATAAGTTGCATGTGACTCTTATATCATGATTTTTGCCATGCATAAAATACAAATGGTTGTTATCAATAACAGTAGAACGTTGACCTTTAGCACCAATTAATCTATACATAACAATAGAAAATAAACATTACACATCCTCTGGGTGTGCAAATCACTAATGATTACCATGCTTCATCACCTTTCTCTCTCAGACACTAATTAATGTTGTTGTACAACAAGAAGTAGTATGTGACAAAAGAAAATAATGCAGGAACAAGAAACATCATCCTCTTGGGCATGATGTAGAAACCCTCATCAGACCCTTCTTCGATGATTGGCTCCAATCTTGGACAACGATAGGAACACTTTTGTGGAGTTATGAGGAGTGCAGGAGCCACCTCTCCACGGTACTTTGGAATGCCTCTCACTTCCTTCAGCATATTCTTGGCTATCATCAAGCAAACCCTTTGATTTTCCTTGACCTTTTTCTTTGATCAAAGAAACTCAACCTTAGCAAAATGATGAATCGGTTGGGGTTGGCTTTTGGAGAATGGTGCAACCATATTATACATGTATATATATACATGAATCGTAATGTTGGAGGAGTCAACTAACGAAATTATTGGGTGGCCAAGCTATTTTGGATGAATTATTGGTGGAAAAAGTCTTTGTTTGGAATGTGACTAAAGATTGACATACATTTCGTAGGCAAGTGTTTTCCATTCTGGAAGATGTATTAAAATAGTAAGATGGCGTCTAGGACAGATATTAAGGGACCAAGATACCTCACAAAACTCGATTGTCTAGAATGTACCATTAAGGTACGATAAATTTTGAAATATTACATGAACAAAAGTTACTGAAAATAGTTTGAACGGAAGGAAATATGTTTTTTTACTGATACTAAAATCTTGTTTTCTTATATTGATAATTACTTGCTTAATTGTATTTATTCTCATTAACTACGTAAAATTCATCTCATGGTTTTTCTTTACTCTTGTCATCCATGTTTTTGGAATTTACCTTTAAAATTGTTAATTTCTTTTAATTCTCTTCAACATTATTTGGAGTTAAAGCATAAAAAAAATACAAGTTTTATTTCTACATCTTCAATTTGAAAATATTTTCCTCTTAATATGATTGAAAAATAAAAAGAATTTACAGTTCCTATTTGTTTCAAAGTTAAGCAAATTAAAAAATTTATTTTTGCAGAAACTAAATTGCCCTGTTGGATGTAACATTCTGACGAGATTTCATCAGGAAATCAAGGAATAGAGCATCTATCCACCACAAGAATTAGAACACAAGAAAAACATTGAGAATCAAAGAAGAAAAGAGTCCGTGTTTTGAGTTGGTTCTTGGAGTTGAAAAGGTTGGTTTACGTTGTGGTGTTTAGAGATTCTTGGCTAGTTGATATTGTCTTGGATGGTTCTTAGATCTTGGAAAGGTTCTTTGGTGAAGAAATGAAGGCAGCGTGTAAAAGTTATGTTTTCTTGAAGACTAAAGTGCAAACTTAATTCAAATAACACATATACACGAGTTTTACGACAACATTTATAGATTTGGCAGAGACATCTATATATGTCTGTTGCTTTAAGCATTCTTGACAACATTTCTTATATGTGGTAACCTTACATCTTCAGTTCACATTTAAGAAAACAAATGAGATATTGTGATGATTCAATTAAGATGTTTCCTTCCTTAACATGGACGAGGCTTCATCTTCAATACGTTTGCAATTCATTCATTCAGGTCCATACTTCTCAACCTGCTCCTCCTATGTCACAACAAATCTCACTCCGATCACTACAATAATTATAACAAATAACAGTAGCACCATTTATTAAGATCGCACTCAAAATACTCAGGTTCATTCCCTTAAATATTTCAGACAAAATCTCAAAGACTTCATTTTCATTTCTCAATGTCATACACTCATTGACAAGACTCTTTGAGTCTCTGAACTTTTCATCTTGTAACTCTTCAAATTCTTTCTGTCATTCACAATGAACAGAAAACAACATATCAAATGTAAACCTATAAGAAAACACTTCAGAAAGAAACCAAAGCATATATTTATAACCAAATTATTTCATCACATAAAAAGAATTTATTCTTGTTAAAGCCATTACAACATATATCCACATGTAAACTATATCTTTTTTTACTGAGAATAAGTAACGGACCTTTATTGCTCTGTTTTCTCCATCTTCTCTTCTTTGTCATCATCGAGAATTTTATTTGTTCTATGTTGCTCTTCGAAATCTTCTTGCCAAGAAAAAAAATATGAAAAATATCATGTGAAATACCACCTAAGAAAACATGAAATGTTGACATTTTTTTTTTTCCTGAAAGAAACCAAAACATATTCACAATGAAATCATTTTATCACATCACGTGTAAAAAGTCTATTGTTAACAGGATTGTAGTAGCTATAAGATATCAACATGCTAACAATCTTTTTGATTGAAAAATATGTTCATACACAAGAAAATTCATGAACTGAGTTCTTAAACTAACTTCTGTTGAAAAATAAATATCTGTTTCGTTCAAAACTTCAAAAGAATGTGTGCATGCTTCCCTTTCTATACGAAGCATTGGAGAGATTGATACAAGATGCCATTTGTATACAACTTGATCCTGCTCCTTCCATTTCATGTAATCTTGGCTTATTTTTTCAGAAACTTGATTATTTTCAGATTTTTCCAAGAACACTTCTGGTCTTCCTCCAAAATCCGTTCGTGATAAACTTCTCAAGGTTCCTTTCCCTGAGTGCTCGTAAGACTTCAGTCTTCCATATGAGTGATGACACAACAAATGTCACTCAAATTAGTAGAACAAGTATAACAATAACAACAACAACATTTCAGCACCATTAATTAAGATTTCACTCAAATACTTAGATTCAATCCCTTAAATAACTCGGATAAAACCTCTAGAAACTCCTCAACAAGATTCGAGTAACTTTTCTTCAAGAATGGCCTTTTCATCCCTTTGAATTTTAATTTTTTCTTCTGTAATTTCTTTCTTTCATTTACAAATTTCTTTCATTTACAAATAGCCGAAAACACCATATCAAATACAAGCCTACAAGAAAACTCTACAAAGGAACCAAAGCATATAGTCGTAATCAAATTGTTTTATCACATGAAAGAATCTATTTTTATTGAAGTCACTATAACATATATTCACATGTACACAATATATCTTTCTTTACTGAGAAAAGTGATGGAGTATAAATGGCCTTGTTTTCATTGGACATCCCTATAATCTCAGAGTTTTTACCATCAAGAACTTTCTTTGTTTTACTATGATCTTCACAATTTGTTTACCAAGAAACAAAAGAAGAAAACTTCTTATGAAATACAAAGTAAGAAATCGTGAAAGGTTTTCACCACATCCTGTTTCCATAAAGAAACCAAAACTTATTCACAATGAATTATTTCATCACATTACATGTAAAGAATCTGTTAAGATTGAAGTGACAATAAGATATTCACATGCTACCAATCATCTTGATTGAAAAGAAAATTATTCATCCACATAAGAAAATTATTCTTGAAATGAGTTCTTAAATTGAATTACTTCTATTGAAAAATGAACCTTTATTTGATTCCAACTTTCAAAAATCTATTTGCATGGTGTCCTTTGGACATGAAGCATTGGAGAAATGGATTCAAGAAGTCAGTATATACAACTTGATCCTCTTATTTTTGTATTCTTGGCTTATCTTTCCTAAAACTTTATCATGTCCAGATGTTTTCAATAACATTTTTGGTCGCCCTCCAAAATATCTTATTGTGTAATGATCAATGTTGCTTTACCTTAATATTCCTAAGGCTTTAGTCTTCCACGCTAGAAGTTCTGATCACTCAGTTTGACAGAAATTGGATTCATTGCTAAATGCAAAAATGGTAAAGTCTCTTAAATAATACTTCATTAAATGTCTACATTTCTTTCTGAATCTGCAACTAGCAATGAATCCAATCTCCATCAAAGATAATTTCTTAACATGAAAGTTCATCACACAAACGAATTTTGAAGGAAGACCGAAAGTGCTATTGGAAAAATCTAAAAATAATCAAGTTTCTGTAAGGATAAACCAAAGTGAGAAACACAAGATCTGGTTGTACACATGTGGCTTATTGCATCCATCTCTTTCGTATCAAAAGAGCAACATACACACATTCTTTTGAGGTTTGGAACCAAATAGAGATTTATCTTTCATAGTAATTAAGTCAGTTTAGAAACTCGGTTCAAGAATTTCTTATGAGGATGAACATTTTCTTAATCAAAAAGATCGTTAGCATGTGAATATGTTATAGCTGCTTCAATCCTGTCAACAATAGACTCTTTACATGTGATTAGTTAAAATAATTTTATTATGTATATGTTCTGGTTTCTTTCGAGGAGAAAACGTCAGCATTTCATGTTTTCTTAGGTTGTATTTCACATGATGTTTTCCTCTTTTGTTCATTGGCAGGAAGATCGTGAAGAGCAATCTAAAACAATTAAAATTTTTGATCGTGAAAATTCCAAGCTCGTAGAGAAGATAGCCAAATAAAACAAAGTCATAAAGGTTCACCATTTTTTCTCAGTAAAAAAGATATATTATGATGTTATAGTGGCTTCTAAAAGAATAAATTATTTACATGTGATAAAATATTTTGGTTATAAATATATGTTTCGGTTTCTTTCTGATGTTGTTTTCTTATAGGTTTATTTCTGTTACGGAATTTTCAGCTCTTTGTAAATGAAAGAAAGAATTTGAAGAAATACAAGATGAAAAGTTCATGCTCGAAAAGAGGCCCAAGAGTCTTGTCGACAGAAGCTTTGAGAAATAAAAACGAAGTCTTAGAGGTTTTATCTAAACTATTTAAGGGAAGTATTTGAATGCAATCTTGATGAATGGTGTTGTTGTTATTTTTATAATATTGTACTAATCTGAGTGAGATTTGCTACAGCAACACCTTGTCTGAGTAAGCCATGAATTATGAACCTGAATAAGTAGCAAATGTACAGAAGATGAAGCCTAACTCATGTTAAACAAGGAAGCATCTTACAACTGAAATCATCAAAATATCTTATTTCATTCTTTTCTCATATGTGAAATGAAAATGTAAGGTTACCAAACAGAGGGGATGTTATCAAGAATGCTTAAAGCAGCAGGCATATATAGATAAGTAAGCTAAACCAGCACCAATAAATCACAGCTTCAGAAGATATGCTGCATAGATGCCATAATCGAAAAAAATTTAGATCCTGTTTGAGCCAAATCTATATAAGGCTATTTATGACATCATAAAACTCACACACACACACACACACACACATATATATATATATATATATATATATATATATATATATATATATAAGC
>Ga0123340_1003827_pt1 | contig 14153 bp, 11 predicted proteins | sample SirMexnodulemix_FD_89961 | JGI IMG/M metagenome (GOLD analysis project Ga0123340, IMG submission 89961) | Root nodule microbial communities of legume samples collected from Mexico - Siratro Mexico nodule mix | ecosystem: Host-associated > Plants > Roots > Nodule | place: Mexico: Nepantla... | reverse complement strand
TTTACCAAAAAAAAATGAAAATGAAAAAAGAAAAATTTTTAAAAATTCCCCCAAAAAGCCCCAAAAAAATCAAAAAACAAAAAAAAAAAAAAAAAAAAAAAAAGTTGTCCACCGCCATGGATTCGCAGCACCGAACAGTCGCTTCTCCTCCGTCGTCGCAAGGCCGCGATTTCACCGCCATTCTCTTCCCCTTCCTCTCATTCTTTGCCGTTGTCGCTCTGGTAACTCTCCCTCTCTCCTCATTGCGATTCCATAATATTTTCATTCTCGCTTGCATTTCCGCTTTTCGATAAGCGACAATGCCTCACTTTATTGCTCCTCCACGACTAGTGTCGTATGACTACTGTGATGTTCCGCTGAATCTCACTCGCATGTGTAATCCTTTATCGATTCATTACTCTCGTATCTGGTTTGGTTGTTTGATTGGTTTGCCTCTCTCTGATTTCGATGTTTTCTTTAACTTGTATCGTTGTGTTAGGAATATTTCACCGAAAAAAATTGTGTGCTATTTCTGAACTGTAACGGCTATTCGTTCAGTGCACTGACCTTAATGAAACAAGCAAGGTGGAGTTGGATTGCAGTAGCTGTTACCAGAAACTTGATATACTAATTATTTTGTTTGATCACTTTTGGACGGATTTTATTATAGGCCTCGCATTTAGTGATGAGATTGTTGTTGTACAAAGGGAATGTAATCTCTAATATCCGCGTGGGTGAGAAGGAGAGAACCGTTTTTGCATCAAATATGATATGATATGATATTGCACATACGTGTGGAAATGCCTGGGATATAAACATTCAATTATCTGCTCATAATGTTAGGTAGAGGAATAGTGGAAGGTTCTAAAGTACTGAAGTTAAATGTTGATGAATAGGCTATATATGTCTTGTTTCGTTGTTGATTTGGCATTGTTTTTTTGTTCTGCTTATAATTTTCATTTTTTGCTTGTTTATCAATGTTGATTGTGTTGGAACTTTTGCTGAACTGATGGGCTTTCCAAACGTTTAGTGTTTAGACAAATGATCCATGTAGACGAACCACACTGGGATAAGGTTTAGTTTTGTACTTATTGCTGTGCTATTTCTTACAATTGGAAAATATTTATATTGATTCTACTCAGCCTTTGAAGCTTAGAGACATGTGATTTCATCTGCAGGTTTTGGTTCCTTCAGCATCACCATCCTTCCAAAATACCTTATCCATTGTGCACCAAGTCCCAGAAGGCCATGTGGGGGTATATTGGAGAGGAGGTGCCCTTCTGAAAACAATTACAGAGCCAGGTGCTGAGTATTCATTTATTTTCTTCAGTGTATAGTAGCGCAAAGGTTTGCTTAATTTTCTTTATATTAATTTTATAGGTTTCCATCTAAAGATGCCTTTTCTTACCCAGTATGAACCTGTTCAGGTGACACTTCAGACGGATCAGGTAACTTGATTAGAGAAAGTTCAGGATGTGAATTTCAGTTCCTTTGGCTCTATACTTTTGAATTTTGAAATTATGGTGTCTATTGCAGGTGACTGATATACCCTGCGGTACTAAAGGAGGTGTTATGATCAATTTTGAGAAGATTGAGGTAATAGCTTTTTCTTCTGAAATCTTAGATTTACTAGTGTTCTGTTTTTCTCTTTTCACTTATTTAATAATTTTATATGAAGTGGTGTATATTCTTCTTTTAGGTTGTTAACCGACTGCGTAAGGAATTTGTCTTTGAGACATTACTCAACTATGGTATACAGTATGATAAGACATGGATATATGACAAGATTCATCATGAGATCAATCAGTTCTGCAGCTCTCACAGTCTACAACAAGTCTATATTGATGTGTTTGATCAGGTTAAATATTAATATTTATAAGTGAGGTTTACAGTCATAGTTTATTTTATTCTGGTAACTCCCATTTTATAATGTAATTATTAAGACAAGATGATGGTTGGACTTGATATTAAACAGTATGATGTACGCTTAGTAACTTTAGCTTCTATTGTCATACACTGAAAAAGAGTTTATGCAAGTTTTTATTGTACCATACTTTGTGATTGTTTTCCTCCTTTGTACAGATGAGTTAAACTGATGTGCATCTTTTGGCTTATGGTATTTCTCCTTTCTTGTTGTCCGCATAATACCATCATTTGGATCCTTTCAGATTGATGAAAAGATGAAAGATGCTCTTCAAGTTGACTGCACCCGCTATGCTCCAGGAATTGAGATCATTAGTGTCCGGGTCACAAAGCCAACCATTCCAGATAGCATAAGACGCAATTTCGAACAGATGGAAGAGGAGCGTACTAAGGTATACTTTCAGTCAGAGCAGTCATTTTCCTGTTGAGAGATGTGGAGCTATATGAGTAATTTAATTGATAATTTCATTTGAAGGAGACAGGGTTTTTAAACATGAGTGAGGACATGCACATGTTCAGTGTTCTTTTCCCTTTATGATTGATCTGCGCGGTCTCAGATTTGTGCATTTTGTTGAGTCCTATAAATGCTTCTGGCAGGATTTTGTATGCTAGACTCTCCATTTTATTTTAGCTTTATTTCTTCTCTCCACTAAATGATGTTAAGCAAGGTGCTTTGGATGTTATTGGATAGGTCTTAATTTCTATTGAGAAACAGAAAGTAGCGGAGAAGGAGGCAGAGACTATGAAGAAGATGGCCATTAGCGAGGCCGAGAAGAATGCCAATGTTAGCAAGATCCTTATGGAGCAAAAATTGTTGGAAAAGGACAGTACTAGAAGACAAGAAGAAATAGAGAATGCAATGTACCTGGCCCGTGAAAAGAGTCAGGCAGATGCAGACTTCTACCGGTGAGATTTTCCTATTCCTAATGTCTTTGCTGAATGCAAGTTTACGAATAAGATATTACAATTTATGGAATTGGAAAAAATTAAATTATGAATTTAACTGTTTTTGCAATTTCAAGAGTAATTAAGGAAGCTGAAGCAAACACCTTGAAGCTTACCCCTGAATTTCTTCAGCTAAAATTCATTGAGGCCATTGCTAATAACACGAAAATTTTCTTTGGGGACAAGGTATTCGCTTCCTCTACCAGCTATGCTAATATCTGTCTGACCTTGTTCTCAGACCTGACCTTTTAGCTTGGTCTCCAGGTTCCTAATATGATTTTGGATCAAAGGCTACTTGGAAACTTACTTCATGAAGTTTCTATAGGGACAACTAAGACAGGAAAATCAGATATCTGAATCATTAGCTGTCAGAATTCTGAGCTCGGATGACTCCACCACTACCAATATTTTGGAGAGTTATATCTTCATTACACGATGAGAATGAAATACGAAGATCCACATTTTTTCATTTGTACGAACTGTTTGAGTCCATACATGTCACCTTTTCACATTTGCACAGTCAGGTTTCATATACGTATGCATTTAAAATAAGACGCTACGCATACAAAAAAATATATACCTTCAAATCAAAATTTAAAAGATTTATCTTTTTTAAGAATTTTAAATGCTTTACTATAAAATATGTCCTATGGATAAGTAATTTGAAGAATTTGAAATTGATGTTAACTAAAATTTTTTGTATTGATATTGATAGAAATAATATTTTTAATTCAAATTATTAGAATTATTTTTTTATTATAACTACTATTATTGCTTTTTTTAGTTAATGTCAACAAGACTATTTAAAAAAAAAAAGAAATCAATGTTGGTATTGATTATTGGTCAAACAAATATTCATGCTATAAGAAAAAAAATTTAAAATCTGGACAATTTTTTATCACAAAATAACATTAATTAATATTAACTAAAATTTTATCAATATTAATATTTTTATTCAATCTTAGATTCCTAATTAGAAACTTAATTTAACAATATGTTTGTTTTATATTAAACCTTTGGGCAATTCTAATATCATGAGTACCACTCCCCAAAATGTGAAATCCATAGTCCACCACGCTCCAAGTCTAATGAAATTGTGTCAATTTCCTTAATTGAGAGCGTAAGATTATCTAAAGCTAACCCACTTAAAACCAAAATTAACCACTGTCACGTTATCAAAGTCACCCAATAAGTCTCATGACCACACATGATAAGGACATACTAATTGCATTAATGAGGAATGAGGAAATATTCTCTGGTAGGGTTTGAGCACTCTATTTGTTACCTCTTAACGTGTTTTATCTTACTAATTACCTTAAGTAGATTAGGAAAGCAATATTGACGGTTATTCTTGAATGTAACGTAAGTCATCTAATGAACCTTGTCAGCACACAAACTAAGGGCAAAATAATACGTACATTTAAGAGGTAATATTGAAAAGAATTTTGGTTGACTTCAATTGGAGTGAATTGAATTATACTAACTTTTTCGTAAAAAGAAATTTATAAGGATTAATAATTTTATTTAAAATAATTTATTGCAGTCTTGGTTGATAAACAACAGAAAATTAATCACTTATAATTCACACACAATTAGATAAAATTTTTAAAATTTAGTGGATTAAATTTGTACAACAAAAATTTTATGCAATTGAAAAGAAATTTGTACAACAAGTTAAAATACTAAAAAAGAAATCATGCAATTAAGTTATTGAATTTTCAGTAACACAAACACCAAGAATGCAATATATTATCGGTTAATAACTATGTTTTTGAATATTTGTTTGAGTTTAACCAAAATACATTGTAATTCTTTAGACTTATTTCAACATATTACTAATCAAATAAAAAATAGTCAATTTAATTTCTATTTCAGGTGGTTTAATTTTTGGTGGTTTAATTTTTGTTCAAAAATAGATTATGCATAAACTCAAAAAAAATTCAGGAATTGAAAATAAATAGATAGAATACAATATTTTTATATTGATTTATTCTTCCTCAAGTTTTACATGCAATTTTTCTTACAAACTTGCAATGAATTCCATTAAATAGTATAATACACAAATACACCAAGAAACAATCCAACAACCTGTGCACCACACTACTACACCTCTATAATCAAAAATCCTATTCAATTATAGACCAAGATCCAATACAATCAATAGAAATTGGAAAAATACAAAACAAACTCAACTAAAATGAAACAAAACGGTTCAAGATGTTGCATAAGACTTCCTTGACTCAGAAAATAGATGTATGACACTGTAGAATGATCACAAGTCAAAGAAAATGCTCTATGAACTATTTTATTTTATTCTTAATCAAAAACTCTTTCAAACTTTGAATAAACTTACTGTTATTCGAAAAATGCTCTCTTTGTAAATATTGATCTCTCAAAAATTTGTAATTCTCTTCTTATAAGTAACATCATCAACTTGTTAGTTAACACTTGGTTCCAAAAGTGAAGGTACTCATAAATGAACATGCAACCAATTTTTATGGTTATGGATATGATCTAATTAAATTTGAAAACATCGTCCACATCTTCCATGATAGTTGGAACAATAGAAGTCTTCTCAATTACTCCTAGAAAAGATGGATATAGACCAACAGTATGCAATCTTTAAGATGATTAGAGGTCTGATCAAGAGAATGCTCAAAAAATTCTAGAATAATAGAATGATCTTGGTTGTCAGCATTATTGTTTGTTTCATCAGTAAAGGTTGTTAAGACATAGATGATTCAGGACAAGTCTACATATTTGTCAATAAGTCATCCTAAGTTTTTTTGGTACAAATAATACCAAATTTTATATATCTAATGAGTTTATCAAGTGTAAAGCAGCATAAGTTTCTTCCAGTCTAAAAAAAAAATTATTGTGTCATTCACAAAATGTTAGACATCTTAAAATAAAATATATTGATTCAAAATCCTCCTCTTTAAAACCACCCTTGTTATAGAAAATAAAAAAGTTGAAACTTTAAGCTTGATAGCTTGAAAGAAAATTGTAAAACTCTTAGTTTATACTTGATCACTAAAGACAAGAAAAACAACTCTCTTTAGTCAATGATGAAAGCTTTAGAAAAGACATTGTTCAAAGATGATTGATCTCATAGAGTAAATAATCTACTCTTTGAGAATGAAACTTTCAGCAAAGTCATATCCTCAAGTGAGGATAGAAATAAGAGGAAATAATCTTCTAATGGAATTCACTTGCAAACCCTCAAATAGAAGATGATCAAACTTTGAGGAAGAAAAGAAAAAACCTCATACACCTCACAAGCATAATACACAAAATGTGCTTAAGCATTTCACAACTAACAAGAAATGACGAAAGTCCATTCAAGAACTTAAGAAAGAAATAATTTATTTTTGCAAATGTGCTTAATAGGAGGAACGAGACCTATGTCATGGTATATAATATATAAACCATAAGTCAAATATGTGACAGTGGATACAATATTTCATTTAACAAAAATCAATGTGTTAAAAAATTATCATACTACTATATTTTCTACTAAAGACAAGGTAATTTATACAAGATAGAATTGTGTAAATTGTCAAACTAGAAGGTATAAGTCAAATGTATGACAATGAATACAATGTTTCATTTAACAAAAACCAATATGTGTTAAAAAAAATCATCATACCACTATATTTTTTGTCAAAAGACCATGTAAGATGTACAAGCTAGAACTGAGTTATTAGTCTAAAAGGTCTGTCACTTATCATCTTTTCAAGAAAGCTTTAAGTATTGAACATGAAGTGTAATTATGCAAATTTGATATTAATCTTAAAGTTGGAAAAGTTGAATCTCATGAGAAAATTCTCCAATATGTCATTTAAAAATGATTTTCTCTTTAAGCATATATTATGGGAAAGCATTAAAGTATCTTTTTCCAAAAAAAGTTATTTCTTTAAGAGACCTTTTTGAATTGATGTATATTGATCTATTTGGTTCAATAAAAATTGTCTCTATGACAAAAGATATGGTTTTGTCATAGTAGATGAACATGAATTAAGTTCCTTACCACAAAGATGAAGCCTTTTGAAGCATTCTATAAATTCTGCACGAATGTTCAAAATAAAAAAGACTTATATATTAAAACTATCAAAAGTTATCATGGGAAAAGTCCATAAATGAATGTTTTTTTCAGTAAGTGTTACCACTTAAAGGCCATTAAGAGCAACAATTCATCAAATGTGAATACATGGGTAGTTTAGAATTTTATGGAAATTATATATTAATAAGGAAAATTGCAAATTTTTGAGATAGCTCGTAACATAAACATAAACTCTTGTACTTCATTTATACCAACAATCAATCAAATGACTACTGGATTTTATGAAAAATTGTATGTTATTATCCATCTATTACTTCTTATCTTTCTTCTTTCCGTAAGTTTTTCATCTTTCTATAATCTCATCTTTTTTCTATTACTCATTTTCTTATCTGTAATTCAATGACTCCTTGCTAATTACTTTTAAATTTCAAGTTTTATTATATGTTTATGGTATTTAATTTACTATCTTGTTGAGCATTTTCAGGGTTTTCAAAGAAGCACTAAATTATACATAAAAGTGATCAATTTGAATGCATACTCCACTTTAAATTGAGTTTATATGGGTTACAATCTAATTTGAAACTAAAACTAATTATTCAAGTTTATATCTTAATAAAAATAATAATTTATTGCTAGGTATAATTGAAGTACTCTTAAAATAATTTTACCTTGATGTGTTCCCTAATTAAAAAATTTCTTTTTTCGATAAAATTGTTTGAATTAATTTCTTTTCTAGCTAATTGTGGAAATTCTCTATCAAAATAAGATGGTAGACTTGTGTTTTGTGAAAAATGTTTTCTAGAACGGTTTTGTAGAATCGAAAAAAGTTTAGGCAAAAAATGAAAAATGCACCCGATAGTAAAAGTAAGCTTTGTTCCATGAACTGTCCAACTTAGCTTAAAAAGAAAGCTAATAAAACTTCTCTTCGTAAACACTAACTAAATTCCCTTCTTTTGTAAGTTAGTGGCCATAATTGTTATATGCGTGAGAAGTGAGGACCCTTGCGACACAACTAATTTTCTTTCCCATTATGAGATTCTAGGATTTTGTTTTATTGGTTACCTGATTATGTTAGGTGAAAGTTTGGTGAAAGTTTGATGTAAGTTTGCCTAATGCTACAGTCAATTATTGATGGAAGTTCGCTGTCAAATATCTATCTTTGTTTCTTTTTTTTTCCTTTTGCACTTGCTCGTCATTATTAGAGTTGAATTCATCAAGAATCCAATTCATAAGGTTCGAATTCAGCTGCTTAATTATTCTACAAGTTTCTTAGTTCCATTCCATTTCAGATTTGTTTATTCATTGATGAGATCCATAACCTTTTATCCACAATTTTGTGTATCGTGTTCTTTAACCAGCAGAATAGACAAAATCTAATTACTTTCATTTTTTTAAGCCAACTTTGTTCCTTAATAAACAAATAATTAGTACTAGAACATGTTCAGAACATTATTAGTGATTATTGAAGTTGGAAACATAAAAGCACTGTTATTTGTGCAATACGGCAGTTTGCATGCATATCTTGAAACTCATTCCAAGCAACTATGTTGAAAAGCGTTTGTTGGATTAGTGTTGTTTTTATATGCATTGCCACTACGATAGTTGCCAACTTAAGTTCTCCAAAAAATGAACCTCACTCTTGTATTTCGTTCTGAACTAAAAATAAGACATGATACTTCATTTTATTTAGGGTGGACTGGGTTATATAAATTAAAAATAAAGATCGCTTATTAACGCATTTCATTTTCCTCATGTTCATGTGGTGCACGTAAATATGTAGTTCTCAACCACTTAAAAAGCCAAGGTAAAAGTAACCCTTACAGTTGCAGAGTATGCATATTTCTCAAAGCTGAAAATTTCTTATAGGAGAGAGAAACAAAGTTGAATGGTAAAAAAAATGTTAACTGGCACAAGGTGACGAAGATCACAAACGGAAAAGCATTTCAATGTTACGTGATAGATGGTTCCATCAAAGAATTAAAATACTAATAGAAATTTCCAAAATTATCAAACTTTCCCTGTAAACATTTTCAATTCGAAAATCTTATTTTTAGAAGTAAGATTCCGATGAAAAATTCTCAATACCCAACATTATCGAAATTGCAGCAGATAACGAACCGACTTGCAAAAGACAAACAAACAAGCATATAGGAAATTATAAAAAAAATGGCATATAATTGTAGCCGAATCCAAAACAATTATTCCGGAATAATAGATACAAAATGTAACAAAATTGGAAAAAATAAAAGTAAAGAAGGGAAGGAGGTATGGGGAATCATGTGAATTAACCGAAAAACTCTTATACGAAGGGATCATGGCAGCTATTAAAGAAAAAGACTCTAAATGATGCAATTGCAAACCAAAATCCTTAGATGACGCTATCTATCTATAAGAAAATGCCGTTGTCACTCAATTCCCAACAAAATGAAGTACTTCACTGAACTTTCACTGGTTGACGAGCGACTTTCCCTCCATTCTGATAACTCCTCGCCACAACATCTCCATTGCTACGCCCACCACCATTGTTGCCTCCTCTAGGCCTGCCACTGAACTCACCACGCTTCTCAAAATTTTCATTCCTGTTTCCATAGCCACCACGGCCACCACCACCGAAGTTTGCACGGCCCCTGAAGTTATCATTTCTGTCGTTCCGGTATCCACCCCTTCCAGATGAATATCTCCCCCTATCACTGTTAGCTGCAACATACAAGAATACACGTTATCACATAATAACCACCACTATTAGCTGCAACAAACAAAATTAGACGTTTCACAGTGGTGAGCACCAACAGCATGTCACATGTCTGCACTATCACATAAGAACTTTATGAAAAAAATCTATCTCCATAGCAATTTTCCTAACATTCTCAATTATTTTATGGAATCTAAACTGTAGGAAGCCAGTAACTTTGGTACAGCATACTTAGAGCATAAATCAATCAGACGTTGAAGTCAGGGAATAATAAACAAAACCGGCCAACTCGATTTAAAAATATTCAAATTTGACAATAAAAGTTAGGCTGGCTTGCCTCTTCGTTCTTCAATTGAAAGTCTCCTGTTGTCCAGGGTGACAGGAGGAGAAGCCTGAAACAATACACAGAAATATAGCTGTTAGATGTAGGGCAAAATAAAACAAAAATAACCATAAACATCCAAAACTAGGCCAAAAAAGTGTAAGCAGATAAGCTATAACAAAATCAGCTAACACTCTTTTGTACAAAAAGCACCCACAGCAAAACAACCCAACGATTAGTAGCAAAGAACTAATATCTAGCACTAGCGTCAAGAGGACCCAACACACAACTAGCAATACAGGAGAAAAACTAAAACTTGAAACCCTCAATTTTCCTCCTAGCATGCTAAACCCCAAACCCATCAATTGCCAGATTTTCTCCATAGATATATTCTCTAGACTATAATTAGATGAAAAAAAGCTCATTAAATCAACTGTAAAACAATGAAAATAAATAATGTTTTTGCCAAAGAACAAAGACAATTGCAGAATGTCAAGGGACTTTCAAAAAGAAAATTAATTTGTATCAAATACAACACCTCTATATGGACAAAGGCCAAGTATATAATTGCAAGAGGCAACATTATCATCAAGAAACACATTTTCAGGAAATACAAAATCAAAAGGGGGATCATTTTAAGCATGTGTCCGTACCTCAAGTGCACTTTGCATTGAAGTAGCAGATTCAAACTCCACAAAACCAAAACAAGATCCCTGTTGCTGGAAAGAATGTTAAGGCATTGTATAAAAGCTTGGGATGTAATCGAAGTAAATTTTGAAAACAAAATAGCAAAAATGCTTGTAACAGACTAACCTTACTACTTCTAACTTGAATTCCATCCCGTTTAATGGGGCCAAATTTCTTGAAAACACGTTCCAGCTGTTCTACTGTTGCATTCATGGGTAAATTTGCAACAAATATTGCATAAGCCTTGCCTGTGGAACACAGATTACAAAGGTTACATAGCATCTGGATCAAATGTGATCATAAACTCAGATCATAATTAACCAATCTAGTCACATAATAGGAACCACCTCCATTCTCATTGTTCTTTTCTGTTGGACTCTCGATGCTGGGAATTGGTGCTTCCGAAGCAGGCACGCTGGGAACACGTGGTTGTTCTACAGCTTTCACAGGGGAAGCCCTCATATGGAAGGGAGCAGCATTTTCTTTCAGCGCATTCACCTGAGATTAATAAATGCAAATATGGTCATACACCACAAAAGGTACATTGATGCCAAAAAAACAAATTATTAAAACTTACTATTGATGCAAAAGATTTCTTTGGAGTATCCTCCTGTGAGTTATTAGAGGCAGCTTTCTCAGCATGTGAATGATGTTCCAGGTGACTTGATTCTTTAACATGATTAACAGGAACCACCTTCTCAGCAACTGATAATTTTCCATTCTCCAGTGGCTGGCTGACATCTTTGCTAACACTAATGTCATCATCAACAACAGTAGTTTGGCTATCTGGAACATCTTCAGCAACATGAATGACCTCTATATTCATAATCAAAATAAATAAATAAATAAATAAATATCCAATCTTATAACAAGAAAAAGTAATATGGTAGAGAAGGAAATGAAACCATAGAGGTATATTTATGACCAGAAGTTGTAAATAGAAGATCTACCAGGCTCAGGGGTAAAAGCATCTGTTGGAGCACTTTCATCAGCATCATTTGCAGGCACAGACTCAATATCAACTGACTTATACTCATCAATATATCTGAAAATATCATTCAAAACAAAGTACCCTTTGTCCTGGGGAGCTAGGAAAAAGGACTGAGTAAACTTCCTTTTCATATTGTCACTTCCAGTTAAGCAGCCAGTCACTACAACTATTACCCCATCCTTGTGTGAAGGTTGGGCATCAGCACTCAGAATTTCTACCCTAAAGCTTGTGTAATCCTGAGAGAGTATCTTTTTGTTGATTTCCTGTACCAAAGCAGAGTGGATGTAAATCATTTGTCACAATACACATTAGTCCAGTAATAAAAAAATACAAAACATTTGAACATGAGCATAGGCATTAAAAGAAGGAATTGCCAGCATGGCTATCAATTAACACTGTGGACAAGTGAAATACTTCAAAGAATGTTATATACTCTTTTTGTCTTTGACAGGAAAAGCTGTAAAATTAACAAGCAGGCAAGTGGTGGTAGTAGGGTAAACTCCCCAAAGAATTTTCCTGATGACTGTGCATGGTATTAATAATATATTACAAAATTTCAAAAAATGGCACAGCCCTTCTCATGAAATGCACATAACCCAAGGTGATTTCCATATATTTTAATTGATTTGTTTTTATACAAGCAACCACGTTTTGAAAAGAAAAGGCAAATGGCTAGTTCATCATCAATAACAGTTTGGTACATGAGAAATTAAAGGAGAATTTTAAAACAAAATCCATTAAGCCCGTGCTAAATCTGCAATTACATAACTCTACATGTCCGTGCAATAACTGACACTCCATCACTTCTACTTACCACAGTAGTAGTCACCATTGTCATGGAACCATCTTCTTCAGGTCGACTCAGGACACTAGACTCGTGATAAAATCTGTGAACTTGGTCTGGCTCCTGATGCAGTATAGAATAATACTGCTCAACAAAGGCATTGCCAACCATTTGAGGGGTTGGTGATCCATCCGACACTGCCATCTCTACAACACAACATCACAGATTAGTCTTGACGGCACATACACAGTCATTCCGGAAAACCCCGATAAAGAAAAAACAACAAGAAACCATTCAAAGGATAAACGCACACGACCAAAATGCAATCAACCACAAACCCTCATTAATAAAACCAACGCCAACACAACGCCTTAAATCTTAACAAGTAACATATATACACAACACACGAACCAGTCATTTAACAGCGAACAACCATTCCAAACATCCAATCATGCCTGTTTAAATCAACAAAAAAAAAACAACTAAAATAATATTAATAACATTTAAAAGAAACCAAGAGCCACGATTTTTGTTTAAACCTTAACCATTTCCAAACCCTACATCCCAAACACACCAGGTTAACAACCAAACCCTAATCAACCATCACTGTACACTAAAAACGCAAAACAAACAACCGAGGCAGAAAGAAAGAAAATGAACTAAGCGATTAATCACCGGGAGAAGGTAAAAATGGATCAGACAAGAATACGAAAAATCGACAGTGAAAATCTCTTAAAACAATATATATAAATTTAAAACGAAAATGGAAGAAAGAAGAGAAAGGAAGAGGTACCTCCGAGGGAGCGATGAATGGCTCAGAGAAGATGGTTTGGTAAGAGTGGAGGCGGTTGAGTTGAGTGAGATCTCTGTCGAATGCGAAGGTGAAAATATTGAATATATATAGGCGAACTTTTCTATGTTGTTTCTTTCTTCATGGGAATAAAGCTTTGTTTCCTTTGTTTTGGTTCGGTTCTCTAGATGAACCAAAAACCCGGTTTTTTTATTCACACACGTGCTTTTATCGGCCCAACGTCCTTGGTTTCACCTTTTTTTTCTTATTCTCTTGTCCCTTCTGCAATGCTATAGCATGTTAAAATGTCCTGTTTCAATTCAACGTGGGACCTTTCAAGAAATTGCACAATTACTATTATTTAGGGATATATATGGTTTTAAATTTTGAATTTCCTCAATTTAAATTTTAGATTTAGTTTTTATGGTATATTCATTAATTGTCGTTTAAGAGGTGATCTTATTTAAAGAAAAATCTATTTTGATATAGAATTAGTCTTTAATATTCATCAAATCAAGCGTATCAAGAAAGAAGGGTTGTGTAAGTTACCTGAAATGTCTATGATCTAAATATACATATATAGTTATTCAATTTACTGTATAAAAATATGTGAAAAAGAGTAAATGTGACTTTATGAATTAAATTAATGAATATAGCATATAAAGAAAATCAAAAACATATAAAGAAAATTTAAGTAATAAGTAAGGGTAAAAAATTTAACAATTTAAAAACTTTTACCGTGTTAGAGAGTATCATGTTGTAATGAATTAACGATTTTATTACATTTTCTATTTTTATTTTGTGAATTTAGACCCTGCTTTCCGTTGGCGAATTTATCTCCCGTGTGTAAAAACAGATTAATTAACACTTTTAATTAAATTTATACATAAGAACATATACTACAACTACATAAAATTAAATGAGCTATCTGCATATTTGCATTTAATATATATATACACATATATATATATATATGT
>Ga0123340_1003821_pt1 | contig 14156 bp, 8 predicted proteins | sample SirMexnodulemix_FD_89961 | JGI IMG/M metagenome (GOLD analysis project Ga0123340, IMG submission 89961) | Root nodule microbial communities of legume samples collected from Mexico - Siratro Mexico nodule mix | ecosystem: Host-associated > Plants > Roots > Nodule | place: Mexico: Nepantla... | reverse complement strand
ATTGTCATGATTAAAACAATACAAAAAAAAAAAAAAAAAATTGGGCTTTGAAGAGGTTAGAGGGGTGGAGGATATTTCATATGGCGAATAGACGCCTCCATGTTGGACAATTGGAAAAGCCCCGTCGGATTACGATTTTAAAAACATATACTATCTGAAAATCTCTATTTTTTTTTTTTTTTTTTGTATTGTTTTAATCATGACAATGATACAAATTTTTCGTCCTCGTAAATTATAATTAATATTGTTAGGAATCTTGAATATAGATAGTACTTAAAATGATAGTACCAAATTTGAATACTGAATTACGTGAAATGCCTTATTATACCAAAAGCATATACTTTGGAGTAATGTTTACCAATATGCTGGAATGGTAAACGAGATTATAATAAAAATATTTTATAAGTCGAACATATAATGTGTATAATAAAAAGAGAAGTGTTTTAATAGATTAACCTTTCTTAATATTTTTAAGTAAATTTTTTTATTTTTTAATAGTTTTAACGTTTTAAATACGTGCTTCTCCGGCTTAAGCAACCTACATTTTTTAACTTTACCCTTTACTTATAAGATATTTGTAACTAATTGACAGCCTTTAAAATAATTGTTTACTTATTTATTGAACAACTTTTTGTTGTTCTGAAATTGCTCTAGTGATTTAGAATTTTTTTTCTCATCTGATTAATGTGAACAAAGACTAATAATAATCATATAATTTGTAATTACCCTTCTTCAATGCCAACAAGATAGAGCACGAGCTTCTCTCATTGGTTTTAAACATTTATTATTTTTTGGCTAACGTTATGTTAATTATTGGGTATTTTTAGAAAGATATTAATGTAATTTCCCCCCAAATGAATTGCTACGCCTAACCAAACTAAAAAACAGAAAACTCAAAAGCATGAATAACTTCAAATTGCTCCTAGGAGGGCATTACAAAACGTTTTTTTGAAAATTATACACTAACAGAACTGAAAAATAATTAAAACATCGTAAATGAGAAATATGCAGTAGAAATGTGTATTAGAACAATCAATCGTTGATGGCGTATTTAATATCTAGTAGATTAGGCTGCAGTCCAATATCAAAAGAAAAATTATACACTTCCCTTTTTGTGGTAAGTCTCGTTCCTAATAAATATCAGTTGATCAATTCTACGATTCTACTCGTCTGTGATACTGCACTTGCTACGGAGCCAGAACTTTATTATATAATACATTTCTTTCCATATATTATATATTATATTGTTCTCGTTTCAATAATAAAAACCTTTCAATCAAAATAATGTTTCCAACTACCGTTGGAAGTAAACTAGCTTTCATTAAGCATTGGTAGTGCAGCACATCAGTTATAATATGGTTACAATGATACCGGGAAGAGACCAAAATTCAGATTTTGATAGATGATATATGCAATTTGAAAACTCCGAACTCCAAACTCGCACTAACGTGTATAAATGACAGAATCTTAAAACATTCAACGATCCAAGTACCATCTGTTTCGGAGGTGGTAAAATTTTCAACATCATAAGCATGGATGGACTCAATCTGTATCAACTTATGCTCATCACATAAGGGTAAATTAGGGTGATTTTTAATCTACAATCCAGAATACAAAACAGTTTGATTGCAGAGACCTTTATTCATTGCAAGTGTGCTAAAAAATTCAAATTTCAGTCATTATCTTCACGGCCATAATTATAAACGATCTCAATCTGCATCAAAAACATTATACCAAGTCAGTCAGAAATAAGCATATTCCAAATCAATAAATTGGAAACTTTGGGGATCTCATACAGAAGTAAGCGAATGCGGAACATGAAAAAACAAGCCTAGGAAAGATACACTCTACCCACAAATGGTGAACTTCCTCCTCCTATCCCTCATCACATTTAAAGCATATTATCCTATCTCATGATATTCTTGCACAGGGGGGGTGAATATCCAACAGTAGATTATAGAACGATAGAACGAATCATTTCAAGAGCCTAACTATGGAAGTTGGCCATGCACAAGAAATGAAATTTCATAGCAGAATGAATTCTTCATCTTCACGATAAGATTATTACGACCACCTGAGATCTCAATTATCCAGTCTTGAACACCATTCCATCACTTGTTCAAAAGTGAAAATTGCTAATCCACCAATTGTAATCATAGCAGAAATATGGGAGGGGAAGATGCATTGTTAACTTCTAAAATTATCATACACACACATTGAATATATAATGCAGAGATGAGATACATTCATTCCCAACTATGAGCACAGACACGACACATCACCTATTAATCATGATTTCAACACATTTTCCAAACAAGACCACAAAGTGTATAAAATGATTGAATACATTCATATACAGATTTACACATTTAGTGATGCCCTCACACAACTGGGAAGATGAGCCAACTGGATCATGTGATGACTATTTTGAGAGATATGGACACAATGTCCCATGATATTTTAGGTGTGGTGCATCGGACATTGTGTATATCTCTCATCAAAGGAACCTGTCCTTAATTCGTCCATACATAACTACATATATACAATTTGTTTTAAAAGTTTTAATCGAAGATCAAAAAAGGATTTCAGTGATGTCCATGAAAGTAGCAAAGTAAATAAGTAGGTCCAACAAAATAATGGAAAAGATAGAACTATGGTATAACCATAACAACTTACCCCTTGAGGTGGAGTTGGGTTGCGAGTAAATTTGGAACCACCAGGAGCCCAAGGAACTATTATAAACAGAAAATAGGTCTACAATGGGTCAATATCTGAAGTGGACTAAATAACAAAACAGAAAAGAGAAGGACCAATGAGAGGAATAACATATGCATATAAATCTACTACCCAACACTAGAACAACTAAAATATGGGCAATGTCTGCCTCTGTGCCTATGCTCCAAGGTGTATAGCTAAGGTTAATTAATCATTCAAACTAACGCCCTTTTTCTCCTGACAAGTTTAACAGTTTGATTGCAGTGACAAGCAAAGATACTAATCACGAAGAATATAGCTAATAATCTTTGATGGCAGTCCCCTCTATCTCAACTCCCATGAGCACTCTTTTAATATGCCCCTCACCAAACAAAATGGAGCCCTTCACCAATCGTGAAGTTATGTTTAAAGCAATCGTGTTTAGGATTATTTACAATTATAGACATCAACAAAACACTCTCAACTATATCTCTTTACCCATCATTCGAAACACTACGAAATAGGAAAACATTCACGGTAATAATATTTTGTGGTGGATGTAATATTATAGCCTAGGAACAGTGTTGGCAAAGAGATGAGATGAGTGACACGTTTACCTATGTAAGGATCTGGGTGGCGCCACTTGTTGTAGGAGGCTTCACCATCCGCTATGAGCCTATCAATTGTATCAGGATCTTCCTGTATATGACATCGAATCAACACAAACCAAGCTCAACAGCATGAGACGATAGACGAGAAATCGAATGCAAGGATTAAACACAAATCGCTAATGACAAGACAATAGTTCACACAGCAAAAAGCAAGGAATTAAGGTATGTGCGGATCAGAACTGTATTACCTAAACCCTAAATCAATAAACAAAGAAAATGTAGGCAATGAACGGTAAGTGGAAGTAAAAATTATAGAAATTCAAGGAAGGGAGGGATTGAGGGAAGAAGGGGAAAACGAACCACGTGTTTGTTTTCCTCGAACCTATCGCGGAGGTTTGAAGCCTGGAGAAAGGGGGGAAAACGAGATTAGAAGTGAAAAATGGTGAAAATAGGAAAGGAGTGAACGAATGATTATACGTCGTCGTAGAAGAGGTGGCGATGAACGGCCCAATTAAGAGTGTCTTTGAGGGCGCGGCGGTACAGGATCCGAACCCTCTCCCTCTGCGCCGCGCGCCGAGCAAGGTACGCTGCCGTCGATGCCATGCGAATTTCCCCTCTCTTCTCCTCTCTCTGCTTTTTCACTTCACTTGTTCTCAGTTAGTTACCCAGGGATTGGAAAAATGGCAAACAACGTCAATGGCTACACCTCGTCGCATCCCAATTGGGCCGGACCATACCACCATTGGGCCTTCTCTCGTTTTCCATATTAGGCTTTCCATCTTATTTTGGCAATTGCTTTCTGCATTCCCACATTTGCTTGCTGCACCATCTCATCTCATCTCTTTGCCAACACTGTTCCTAGGCTATAATATTACATCCACCACAAAATATTATTACCGTGAATGTTTTCCATAAACACTTATTCATAGCTCTTCTTTCAGGAAATATTTTCCGTAATATATAAACTTGTTACGGAAAACATTTTATACGAACTCTACGCCTCTACATAAGTCAATATGTCACTTACCTCTCACTTACTCTACACTCTCTACATCATCACTTATCGCTGAAGAAGCTTTTCTTACAGCAGCCACTACCATACTTACTGGAAAACATTCCCACCACTCACGAACCACCTGGTACATCACTCTTCTTTTGAATATTTTGGCAAGAATGTTTCTAGTATTATCAATTTCTGATATCAAATGTAGGGTTGCTGGAAGCAATTGCCCTTCATTTTCTTGGTTGGATCCAATTTCTATTCGGCTTTATCTCCCTGCACCGTCATTATTTTTTAAATGATCATTTTATCTTTTATAAAAGTGATTTCTGGACTACCTTTTTTTAACAATTTTTTTTAAATTTTCGAAATATAATTTTTCGAACAGAATTTATGAAATAATATACATTTCAAAACAAGCTTTTGAAATAAAATTTTTGAAACACATGAGTTCCTGAACATAATTTTTAGAATAAATTTTCTAAAATATATACAATATATTTTTATAACAAGTTTTCCAAAACAAACTATTTTTCAGAATACGTTTTCTCTCTCTTTCTTCTTACTTTCAAAAAGTAAAATGGAGAAAGGAGGTGCAACGGTGATAGCAAGCGGTAATCAAGGAAGTGTAGGAAGAAAAAGCCTTATGCATTCAAAATCCAAGCAAACAAATCCACCATCACAAAAAGAGTAAACTCAAAGTATGTAAATTATACTTTTCTATTCTTATTTTAAAATATACTATATTCTCCTATGAATTAAATGTAAACTATACTTTAATCCTTTCAATATAAGCAAACTTCTTTGAAATGGTAAATAACTTTAATGTGATCAAATTATTATTTAAAACATTTGAAGATGAAAATGAAGTTTAAGATACATTGGTTATTTAATCTTTTAAGGTGACTAGTTAAATAATAAGGTATCTTATTAGAGGAATCATACACATGCTGATAAATTTAAGATTTGGTTTTTACAAAATCTTCTCAGTAGTATAGGTTTAAGAAGACCTTACCATTAGAGTACTTTGACGTGACATAAAATTTGAAGACTTTGAAATCATAAAAACAGAAAATTGTTTAAAAATAGCTTTCTACCACAACCAAATAAAATATTAATTAGGATAAATAAACTGGGAGTACAAAGATGAAGGAGGGCTAGAAAAGAGAGGCCCTGGTGGTGGTTGTAGAGGAATATGACACTGGGTGTGGTGAGAAGCTAAGGGCAAACATCTCCTTGAGGGCATTATCACCCTGCCAAGTAAACCTCACCAACTTTGCAACCACCGCAGCACTCTCCATTGCATGCTTCATATCGGTGTTGCTCCATATGCGATTCGCCAGCTGCCTCCTCCTGCGCTTTGAATCCAACGCAATGCCCCACTTCCTGAACACCTTCCTCCTCTCTTCCTCTGATAGCCTTCTCTTCATAAGCTTCACCAGCGTTTCTCTCTCCCTCTCCACACCCTTTCCACTGTTTCCAAAACAAACACATTTATGTCACTGTGTTCAGAATTGCATGACATTGGAAATAAAAGACGGAGAACAACCTTGAAGCTAACGTCAGTGTGGGAGTATCATTCGACCACTGATTTCCACCACGAAATGTTCCTTTGAGGAAACATAATCTTCTTCGCTCCACCTCCATGTAAATAGAGTCTGTGGGATCACCCCTGAACAAAAGAAAGTAGTAAGTCCTGTGGAACAATGATACATTGCAGGCTTCCCACAGTTCCAATATTTCTGTCTGCTGCTGCTTGAATTGTAGAGGCCATTCCACAGGAGATCCAGCTGCCTCTAACATTGAATCCACGCCTACATCTTTCATATTCTTTTCAAATCTAAAATATGTTGTCTCTGCCTCCTCGTCCTACAATTTAGAAAACCCAAATTTAGTCACAAACAACATCAAGGGCCAATATTAATATTCACTTTCCAAATCAGATTTACACGAACAAAAATATAACTTGCATGATCAACTTATTATGCATGGCTGCTGCAAATGTCAATATGAATGTCTAGAAAAAGTACAAGTTCGGGATTTTTACAATATTTGCAAATGACAAGGAAGAACTCCAAATAATACATAATTCACAGTTGTATCTGCAACTAGCCAATGTTATGGAAGAAGCATATGAACAATTCACTTATTTCAAAGAAAATTAATAAATGGTGTAAACTTTGTATTGAAATCACTCATTTGTACCTGATCATCATCAGCAAGATGCTTCTCATACTCAATTTTGACCATTTCCTTCATCCCAGCAACAAAAGTTTGGAGGCTAGTAATATCTTCATTAGTGAATGTTCTTGTGCTGTTGGTTCTTAAATCATCCGTAGATGGAGTTCCAATAGAAGGCGGAGAGCCATTCATTGACAATTTTGTGGAAGCACCATAAGTTAATGGAAGGAACTTTCTCGGCAATCCATCTGGTCTTCCAGGGAAGCATTTTTCAAAACTACTGGCTGGAGTCCTCACAATTTCTCCCACATTCCCAAGAGAGCCAGTCGTGTGGAATTCCCTACAACTCCAGCTTCTTGTTAATTTAAGATTCCTACCATCTGACACTGTTCCTGACATAGACAGAGGAGAATCATGACTCAACTGTGCATCATCGAATCTCTGCTCCAAAACACCATATGTTGCATTGTCTTGGTTCAGTCTCTCTTCCCTATCATCTTCACTCACAGGAGTCAGTATCTCCTGACTTGTTACATTTTCCTCTCCATACCATGTTAATGCCAACACCCCGTTGCCTCTTACTGATGGATCAGGATATTCCAAGCCATCTTTGCTTGATTCCTCCAATCCAACACTTTGAATTTCATTGCAGTATTCATCAGGATGTTCTATACAAACAAAAGTTATCAAATGGTTACATATGGTGCGGTTCTACTCTTTAAATGTTATTAACTACGAACTTCTATTAGACCACTTCCTATTGACAAAGGGAAGAAACAACTTACTATCAAGACTACGTTCACTGTTTTCATTATTGTAGTGAGGATTGTTGAATTCTCTAATGCTTAAATCAGAAGGATGGATGCTTGATGACTCTGATATTGAATCGTCATCTTCCCAGGTGTAGACCATTTCCTACATATTAAAACAATTGCTAATGCTAGGCTGAACAATAACAAGAGAAGAAACCAAATTCAGAGGCCTAATTTCTTATATCAGTTTACTAATTAGAAGAGAAATTACTTCTTTAGATTTCTGATTATTTCCAACCATGCGTAGCAAATCCTCAACTTGAGATTGAGCAAGATCACGTTGCTTAATTAGCTCCTGAATCTCCCTCTCCATCTGAATAATTGAAAGTTTGAAACCCACGTTATCGCCATCCCAGGAGTAACAAAAATGTAACATGCATAAGGGTGAAAGATGTGTGAGGAATCTAGAACCTAAGTCGATGAGACGAATTTTACATATGAGGACACAAGTATGGTTCAGTAAGACAAATAGACAATTAACCAGAAAAAAGAGACCAACATACAAAGAGTTCTAAATCAATATATTCAAAGTTCCTTGTCTAGGCATGTCAACAATTAACACAAAATGAATATAGTATGAATTAAAAAAAAAACGAACTGTGACCTTTTCTATTCGGATATTTTTCTTTCTCAACATTGCTGCACAATCACAATTGGTCGAAGGTGGACAAGGAGTTCTCAACTCACTCTCTAATCTAGCTACCTGTTTTTGCAGCTGCTTGACCAATACCTTATCAGACATCACTACATTAACCTGTGCTTTAGTGGTCACTTGTTTTGCACAACAAGCAAAATGAAGAGTGTTTCTAGTTTGCTCAACGTGACAACGTGCAGGGCTCAGAGTGCAAATGATGGCTGTTCTGGAATTGCCACCTAAGGAAGGCTGCAATATGCGTGTCAGCTTAGAATCTCTGTAATTAATGTGTCCTTGTCTTCCCTTACTGCATTCAAGCACATGATGTCAGCCAACTGAAACTACTAAATTTAATATTTGAACAGCTTCATATAATTGTGTGGTTCATCAGATAAGCTTTGAACATAGATAAAGGTTTTCCAGTGAGAAGCTCTCTCTATTTAGTCACAACACACTTGTCTTGCTTCTTCACACAAATTTTTATTTACTGGATAAGTTAACATTAACTAATATTCAAGTCTATAAAAGGAACTCAGTATCTTATAATTAATAATAGGGCTATCTTAATGATCTTCTCTTTTCTGAAAGAAAGGATATCTTAATCTTACTGCTATGAGCCTATCATGATATCAATAGTTTCAATCTGATAGTGGCACAAAGAAAAATATGCCAGTAAGTTCTTGCATACAAAATACAAAGTTCACCTTGAAGCCTGACAGGTCATGAAGTCAAACAATAAAGATATGATCAATTAATCAACAATAAAACAAGAGGCAAGCATCCGTATGCCTTACAGTTGAATTAAACAATCCCACAGCTGAATTAAACACTTCAAATGTAGGTTTGCTAACAATATTAGAAGCTGAATAAAGAAGGTACACAACATCGGATTAGAAAGAAGGGGACAACCTAAGTTTACGAATGACTGTTCCAAGAGTGAGTAAACTCCGGTTTATATGACAGCCTTCTTTCAATCTGGACCCAGCAGACAATGCCTGAGATGCACGCTCACTCCCTGCCAAATCAACAAAATTCTGCAAGGAAAAGAAACAAAAATAACAGTACTAAACATTTTATGTTGAATGAAACGAAGAATTTAAGAAATTAAACATACCAAACTAGCAGCTAGGGTGGTTGAGCTGCTTTTACCAATGAATTCTCTGGCAGAACTTTCAATGGTCTACACGGTTACAATTCCAACAATAAAGGTCTACACGTGCAATATATCAAACAAATGTTCTAAACAGCAAGGGGGAAGGCACACACACCAGTCTGATAATTTGGTGAGATCGAGAACTCTTGTCATTGAGGTATGTCTCTCCTACTTGTCTCTGTGCTGCAAGAATATAGTGGGAAATGTAATGCTATAAACCAACTTGTATATCAAGAAAGTTGTGCAAATTTCTTTTACCTTCACAGAATGATAGAAGGTCTTTCAAATGCATCCAGTCCCGCAGAGTCTCTTCTGTAAGTTTCTCTATAATAGGTCCTCTCTGAAAAATCAAGAAACAGATAAATAAACAATGCCATTTATTTCAATTCAATAACATACGCATTCACCTCAGGATCATCACGCAGCCTTAGTGGTGTGTTCTCACTGCTGAGGAGGTCCCTAATAATTTCATTGTAAATTTCAATTGCTGAGAACTTCAATACAAATGCTCTTTCTTCATGCTAAAAAGGTCACAGTAATCTTGTATTAGCAAGCTTGTAATATCACAAACAAAAGCTTCCGTGAAAAATGACAATGAAGAATTAAACAGCTAGATCAATAAATTTGCTCTCCACCTACCTTTCTTATATAATCAAAAATATCTGCTACAGCATATTCAGTTATTCCGATCATCGTGTATGTCTTTCCACTACTCGTTTGCCCATAGGCAAAAATACTTGCTGAAAGAATGTATAAATAGGTATCTGAGTCCAAGTATGGAGTCTGAGTAGAAGTGAGTCATGAGAAAAAGTTACATGCTTACAGTTGATTCCGCCAACAACTGAAAGAGCAATTGCTTTGGCCCCTTCTTCATATACCTGCTTTGTGGAACAATCACCCCGAAATACTCTGTCTACAACCAAATCATAGTAAAAATTAAGAAACATTTTGTCCATACTCTAATACATTTTTCTTAAACTTCCTCAACAATGCTTCCAAACACAATCATTACAAAAAAAACTAGGCAAAATGTGTTTCGAAGACAGCAAATTACAGCATTTTTAAAATTAAAGAGAAAGGAAATATAAAGAATTGGCATCTTAGCCAAATATGTCAATTGATTCACCCAAACAAGCAAAAGTAATCACCAAATTTTTGCATCACTAGTTCAGCTAAGTAATTTCACAAGTTGGATCAAGGTAAATTAGAAAAAAAATAGCATCTTTGCCGTAGAAAGTCAAAGCAAACAACTTCAAATTATTCAAATAGCAATATTAGAGACACACGTTTGCTTACCAAAGGTATAGGCACTTGGGAATGTGGAACCTTCCCGAAGGGTGTTTCTGTATAAGATAGTAGTGTCATTGATGCATTCCCAATCTGCTACTTCGTTCACATCAACTTCCTTCTCATTCAGAGGCCTCAGCCTCACTAACACCAGAATCTTCTCCTCATGGCCTCCCACTCCTCCCATCTTCTCCCATTTAACTAACTCCTCTCCAGTAACAGCTCCCATTTCTCACTTTTAAAAGTGAGAACAAGTTATGTGGTTAATTATAAAAGTTAGTATTTCTTTCCAAAAAATGCAAGATAGTTATAGGAAAACAGCTGGCAGTTCACAAAAATACCAAGCCCTTAAATTTGAGCATTATCCACGGGAAGCAAACCATGAATGAGAAGACAACAACCCATTAACTTAAGCTCATAAATAAATAGGCATTAACAGCAACAACAAGTTAAGTTTAGAAAGACCAAGATAAACAGAATACTAACTAATTACTATTTAATCTCATTAAATTCTCACTGCTCGTTTGTAGGACTTAGATTATATCACCAGAACTTCTCTTCAATAAACAAAAAACAAAGCGAGAAAGTAAAACAACAAAGATAGATGATGAACCATCATCAAGAGAGAGAAGAGGAACGTGAAGAGGAAATAAAAAATATTTTAATCCTTCGTTCACCAAACCAAAGTGAAAGAATAAAAAAAAAACTTTGATCGTGGCTGCCACTTAATGTCTGATACCTGAGAACGAAGTTCAACAAGACAAGACCATGAATCGTTTCGTTTGTTACACGGAGCACTGGTCCCGACAAACAAGACCATCCCTTTCACTCACCCTCTTTTTCTTCTTTCCAACAAACACGTACGGTCTCATATTCTTGTAGAAATTAATGTTTCACGACCCGATTAAATTACCTTCAACTTTGTTTCTGACCTTTAACGTCTTCTTCTGACGCTAAGCGAACCGCAACTGAAAGCTTAACCACAGATGCGAATCGACAAGTCACAACAACGTATACGGAACAGCCCAAGAGCAAAACAAACTAAAATCAACGCACGCATTGATCTTTTCTTCAGATTTCGCTATATGGGACCTCAATGCCACTTACTCTAAGCAAGTAGTTCAAAGTTCAATCCTTTGAGTAAACTAGTGCCACTAAAAACCCATAATATAGATCATAGTAACGTAGCGTCCAAGTTTATATTTTTGTGACAGAAAAGGAGAAAAGGTGGAGGATGAAGCTTTGTTCTGTTTTCTATATGGTGAATAAAGCAGAAAAATGAAAATGTGCTAAGTTTAACGACCCACGACCTGAAAAAGAAAAGCTGTAACGCCACCAAAGCATGCAGTGTGTGAGAGAGAGAAGTGTGGTTGGTTTGTTTTCTTGGTATGGTTTTTGTGTGTGTCTCTCTGTCTTTCTCTCACTGACCTGGAACTTAGGAGCAGACTGAACCAACTTAACTGGCCATTGAGCCTCAATTTCCACACCAACCTTATTACATCTTCTTTCTCTCCTACTATTAACCTTTCACTGGTACCATATACTCATTTATTTTACTCCTCCTACACTACTCTTGTCCTTAACAACCATTACATGTAAATTTAACCAAACATTGCTCATAGCTGCAGATATTTAGGATACACACAATTATACTACTTTTCTGTCGGAAAGTAGTTGTAATCTTAATATTTTATTTCATTTCAAAATAAATCATATTCTTATTTTATAATTTTCTCACTAGTAATTAATTTTTAAATTTGTATCTATATAAATTACAAATTACTATATTGACAGTTCAATCACCACATTATCTTACTTTTTCGTTTATAGTATTACAGAGGATGTGAAGTTATTTTCATAAAATTTTATAAAAACATGTATTTATTATTTTTGTCTTAATTTATGTGTAAAAGAGAGAGAAAAGGAGTTCAAAAAAATAAATAACTAAAAACTTTTTAAGTTGGTAGTAATAATGAAAAACTATTTTTTCCTTTACTTTTGTTTAATTAAGGATATGTTTTTTAAAAGTACTTTTATTGAAAAGATTATCTTATATGTAAAATAACTTTCTGCCCAAATTAATCTATGAAAAAATTAATTTTTTTCTTCTAATTTCACTCTTTTAGAAAATATGAAAAAAAAATATATCCAGAAAACTTTATAATGAAAATTTACTGTAAAATCATAAATAACTGTTAGTATGATTTCAAAAATAATTACTGTAAAATTTAATAAATAATGTATAGCCTATTTTTTATTATTTTTATCTATTTCTACTTTCTGTTTTATTTTCCATGATTAATATTAATCTACGAGGTTCAAAAATTTTGTTCGTTTTTTCTAACAATTGATATTGATGATGCGGACTTAAAAAAAATAGAAATAGACAAAAAAAAACAAGGTTAGGGAAACTGAAATTAAAGATTATAACCTAAAGATCTTAAGTAAAAAATTGAAAAGTGAGATAAGTAAAAGTATTTTAAAAAAATGTTTTCTTCTATTTTTTGTTGGATCCAAAACTGCAGGATAGGTGTGGTAAAGTTTTAATCTTTTTGTTCCAAGCAACATCCATCAAAAGAAAGGAGCCAACTTCAATGGCGGTGTTATTTATTTTATTTTATTTATGTAACTTTTCACTTTAGTTTGAGAAACTTGTTTATCCTCCCTTGTTCTGAAACAGTAAGATAGTTGTATAATTGATTATATGTGTTAACGTGTCAGAGAAAACGGTGGGTGAACATAACTGCGCCTACTTATATCGTGAACTCATTTCCTCGCTCACTGGAAAGTAGAAAGTGAAAAGAAGAGATGCGTGGCTGGTTCATCCATACAAATACACAGACTAACATCTTCACTTTTTCTAACTACCAAACTTGCACTGCACCATGTTCCATCATTCACGTCACTTTTCCGATAACCGTTCCAATCAATTTAATTTTAATACTATAGAGTGCATTGAGTCACCCACAAATTATGCATTTAAAAATTATAGAAAATAAATAAATAAATTTAGGGCTTGAAAACAAAATCTAACATGTAAGAATAATGGCTAAAACGAGTGATGTAAAACCTTCTCCATCTCTTACCCATTTATGAAATTAGATTGGAGAATTTTCCTTTTAGTTTAAATAGTTTTAGGAAGATAGTTATATGTTGGTATGATTGAAGTTTGAAACTCAGCATATTTTGTCCAAGGCTATGGTACATGTTGAATTGGAATTTAATCCTTTAGTTGGTTAGTGAAATTTAGGTACATGAATATGAACAATTGATGGAATTGTAACATGTGATGTATATGAATTTAATATTGTATTTTAAACTTTGATTTTGGGCAAATGAAGTTGAACGTGAGATTTGAGCAATAGGTAATTATTTTTAGCATTTTTAATTACTTTTGATAAAATTTTGGGTATAGTTTGAAATATAATTTATAATTGGTATTTTATGCGTATCTTGCTTGATTGTCACACTTTTATTCGAATAATACTTTTAGTTTTTAGTGTAAAGGATTGCAACTTGAGTGATTAATTAAACATGTACTTGAGTCAAAGTTCTTCTGACTCAAACTTAGAGCTCAATATTTAAGTAAAAAAGAGGTAGTGTTTATCCATTCCTCTTTAGAAATTCTTATCTCAAATGACAAATTGTAGTTCGAGCTAGAAAAAACCTAATAACAAGAGATGTTTATATAAGTTCATTGTTCGAAAACTTAACAAAACACTATAATAGTTTATTAGAATTTTTTTTGCAAATACTAAAAAATAATAAATAAAATATTTTTTCT
>Ga0123340_1003818_pt1 | contig 14162 bp, 9 predicted proteins | sample SirMexnodulemix_FD_89961 | JGI IMG/M metagenome (GOLD analysis project Ga0123340, IMG submission 89961) | Root nodule microbial communities of legume samples collected from Mexico - Siratro Mexico nodule mix | ecosystem: Host-associated > Plants > Roots > Nodule | place: Mexico: Nepantla... | reverse complement strand
TATAGAAATTAATATATATATATATATATATATATATATATTAAAAATGATATTTAAAAGAACTAAATGAATAATTAAAAACAATATAAAGTCATAATATACAAATACAATTCCTGAGATAAATATCTATGCATCAAATAATGTAAGGATGAGTCATAAAGTATGAAAACTACAGCAAAACATTGGTGACAGAGGACGTGAGAGGCAATACAGAAGAGGTAGAGTTATGATAAAAGGGTATTAGGAGTTGGCAATTTGAGTTAACAAGCATTAACATATGATAAGCTTTATGAGCATGTCCAAAACTTTGCACTATGAACATAAACAAATATCAATTAATCAAAGAGTGAGTTTTGGATATTGTGATTTGTGATGCCATTAATTTTGGTTATAATGATAACTTAGTTGGCTGGTGCTGTCTGTTTCCATCATTGAAATTCAGTGACCACAATAAGAATTTGGTTACGGCTATCCATTGACGCTGGCCTCCACTGTGTATCAGAGATATTTATAAATAAATTATTAATGAGAATATCTATTAATATTTCAACTCTGAATTAGTAATTATTTCATCAATTTAATATCAGAATTCAACTTCACAACTGACCAAAATACCTTATTACAGTCTGTTGAAAGTGAAAGTTGTTGACTTGCTGCAATGGGTTTCATTCATTGAATTAGAGGGTTACTTTACTAATCTAAAACCTATAGTTCGTCAAAATCAAATTATAATTATTTATAGTTTGTAAGATTCAACTGTTGGTTAAAGTTTCGTATTCAAAGAATTTGGTCAAACATATAAGATATTATATCGCCGTACATAAGAAAAGAAAGAAAATTATATTCACACAAGAATAGTATACAGCAATTGACGCAAGAGAAACATGAGAAGAAACGAAAGAGAAACAAATGATAATGGAGAAATGAAAATAAAATTCAGTTTAAATACGTTTGAAGTGTGTAATCAAATTATACATTATTTTTAATTATAAATGTGTAATAAATTTGTTAATTTTTACAATAATTACTTAAATTTATGTCTAGCGTAATTTTTAATTAGTTGATAGAATAGAAGTATTGAAAATAATGAAAACTATATCCTAAAAGACATTCAATAACTTATATAATTTTGTTTATATAGTTGGAATTAGTCCTATCATCACAAATTGCCCGTAGGGGGAATCTTAAGTAGGCATAGCATATAAAAGTCAAATTTAGGTAACAAAATGAATTTCTTCATAATATGCCAGTACATTTTCTTATAGAAGTTATTTAATTATAAGTGAATTATTTGGTAGAATTTAATTTATATACCGTATTAGTGTAAGTTTTTATTTTAACTTCCACGCAAACATCCAATGAGAATTCCTTTTATCAGCACATTATTATAGCAATCAGTAGATAGTAATAGATTGAATTCTTATTAGCAGGGTGTATTGATAAAAGTAGTTTATTCTAACAATATATATATATATATATATATATATAGTATCTGCAGGGTGTATTGATAGTAGTTTATTCTTATTGTATCTGCAGTGTAATAATACAATATTTAATTAATTTGGATACAATATAATCAAACGAACTTTATAATAATTGATTTAATGATAATATTGAACAATCATACGTAATAGTTACTTCATATTTACTTGTATATTTGATATTTTTTTTTAACTTAAACGATAAAAAAATTTCTATAAATGAATTTTTATTATCATATAAACTCGGCAATCATTATAACAAAAGTATAACTTAATCAAAGTTTAATTTTTTCAAAATGAACCCTATTTCACATCAAAAACATCCTAACTCAATTATGGTAAGAACACAAATAAATTAAGATTTTAATATGATCCATAATTAATGTAAGTTCTTACATTATCAATTAATAAACAGGTATTTTTATATAACTTTTAATAAAACTATATATTATAAGACCAATCAATTTGTAATAGAATAATCGTAAAAGAAAAAAAAAAGGTTACATTATCCATCTACAAATTAAATTCTTGCTTGTAGGAGATATATGGCGAATTCTATTCAATTGTCTTTAAAAGGCTTCCAAATAAAGGGTATTGGGTTACTTGAAAAGATGAATCCCGAATCATTGTGGATGGCATTGAAGTAGCTACATCTTGGCATGTTGAGAGCAAGAAGAGGATAATGTCATTCCTTCATTTGAATGAAGTACGAGGGATAGTGTACAAATTTAGGTTTGAATTATTTTTTCTCGTTCATTATGTCAGAAACCGAAAGTTTTAAAGTAGGTGATCAATCGTTTAAAGGAACCGTGAATGTGACACATGACAATTCTCGAATAGTTTATTAACTGTTTCGGCTTTTACATGCATTTCTTTTTGCTTTCTGTACTAAGACTTACTATATATATGCTGGCCTAAGCAACCAACGTCTTTAGCTTAGTTGTTGTAACTTGCCCTAGTTATTAGTTATAGTAGCAAGTTGTTAATTATGTGGAGTGATTAATGTTTATTAATTCCATACATTTGATTAATACTCTATAGTCTCATATGTTTTTGTTTATGATGACAGTTTTTGTGGACATGAATCGTATATCTATCTAACTGATGCAAAGCTGTTTTGACGGAGGTTTGTGATGGCATTCTTATCACCAAAACAGCACATAACTCAATAGATGTGGTCAAATCGAACCGAACGTGAGAAAGTTTTTGAGAGTCGAATCTACGACCCAAAACTGTACCTTTGGGAAAAAAGGAACCAAATGAGTTGTCATATTCTCCAACTAAACCAGAGAGAGGCTAATTCGTATGGACCACAATTCCAAGGCTTCTTTAATTTGGTCACACCCAATGCCAATAACAGTAGCTGGAGGTGAAAGACAGCTGCACTTGTGTGCCACACTCACTCATTGCCAATATCAGATATTTAATATATGTACGGGTAAAAAAGGTCCAAATCATTTATTGAAGTTCTTTGTTTTTGTGATGTGTTTGTTGAAAATTGTTTGATGCAGCTGCTAATGGAGGCGAGACACGTAAGATATGTGTCATAAAAAATGGAATTGGTGTTTGAAAAATTGGTTCACTTGAGTCGTTTTTTTGGATGCTTGCAACGCACACGTACAGAATAATAATCTTGAGTCTTTGATGGTTATTGGACAGTGACCAGCAAAAGGGAATCAATCACTCTAAGAAACACAATATGTAAGACTTCAAAAGAGTTGAAGACGTTTTTATATTAAAATTATATTTTACTGAATGTTTTTTATTTTAACTATTTAATAAATATCTTTATTGTTAACGTTAATTAGCAAAAAGATATAAAGTATTTCGAAAAATACCTAGAGTTAAGTAGTTGACTTGTTCTCTATTGTACAAAGTACAAAAATACCGACCAGAAATGAGTTGGTAGGGGATTGCTCTAATTAATTATATTATTAATTTCAAATGAGTTGGATACTATGTCATTCGAAAGAAAATGAAAATACACTAGCAAACAGATTCTTGAACCCAATGATATATTATGTTTATCATATCTTGCGTTTTTATTTTTATTTTTTTCCTTTTGTAAAAAAAAAAATAAATTGTAAGTTAGAACGAAAACTATTTTTGTTGTATTGCAAAAGAACCAAGATGGATCTACAGATAAAAAGGAAAGGATGATATATGTACTTTTAAAGTTAAATAAACTTTTGAGAAAATATCAATTAAAAATATAAAGTAAAAAGTATCATCATATTATAAGGAGAAGTCCTTCTTGTCAAGAATATATTTGGTTTTACTATATAAGAATAAATTATAATACTTGTGAAATTGAGCAATAAATTATAGAGATAAAGTGTATGAACCAAGTTGTTTGATATGATGCCTTAAAATCAAACTTATCAACCGCATAGATTTATAAATATAAATTTCTGATACCAACAACTTGACAAATCAAGAATGATTAAATATAAATAACAGCAATAATAAGTAGATACACTAAAAGCAAGTATTTTCATTACGAATACTTTATACAATACTCCCACCTTTTTAAATAAATTTCACTATCACATCGTTTCAAAAGTTTCTTACAAGTTTTATTTTAATCGTAAGATTTTTAAGATCCATATTTCAATAATTTTTTATTTACATGTTAATCTTTTACAATTAAACAATTAATTTATTATATAATTAATTATTTTTATTTTAAAAAATCATAATGTAATACAAAATTCAATTCTTAAATTTAAAATTCTCACCTTAATCTATTTTAATAAAAAATTCTTATAAATATTAATTTAAGATTTTGAATAAGATGTTTTATATTGGAGGTGGTACTTAGGAGTATATAATTGGCAGTTTTCATTCTCTCTTGAAGCATTGGCGGCAGCCATTTGTTTATCTTTCTTAATTACCATCAGATGCATTACATTAGCTAGATTAGTTAACAGCATCACTAATAAATAAAACCAACAACGCCTAATTAATTAACAGTTCTTAAAAGAGCCACCTTAACTGAAACTAATCCCACTTACTCCCATGCAAAATTGTTCTTATTTTATATTCAAGGCCACAACCGTCCTAGTTATCACAACCTTTCACTCCAATTTTTGTATTATCCACAATGGCTCTAATTTGTTTTTTACCCATTTTTTAATTATCCGGATTAGATATTATTATCGAAATGTGACGTGAGATTAGAAGGCGTTATTGGTTGCAGGATGAATATAATATATTACGTGAGCTTTGAGCCACTAGCATATGTGGTATACGAAATTTGATGCTAAAATTAAAGTGCAGTTCCAACTATGTTGATAAAAATTATTGAGGACCAATTATACATATTTCTAAATTCTGCACAGCTTTAGAATAATGCTAATAACGTTCCAGAGCCTTCTTAGGGTTTTTAATATAACTCGTGATGTCATCTTAATACTTATTATAACGAATTTGCATGGAGTCTTTACCAACCACCTTAGGTTATTTTATTTATCATGTTTGAGTGAATGAAGAAAATATATTTTTTTTGTTACACTTCAAAAAGACTTTGATTTCTTTAGAAAGCAGAGTGAAATTAAACCCAAAGTATTGGGCCACAGGTCTTGTTTACGATATCACTTATCATATGACAAACCACTTTTGGTCCCTACTATTCCCACCGTTATTGTTCTTTTTTCACCCCTACTATTTTTCTTGTTTAATTAGGTATGTGAAAAATATTCTTAGCAATTCCTGAGCCCATGAAGACGCACACTTCCATATCCTTTCTGCGTTCATTCCGCCGCTGCTGAGGAGTTCCCAATCCACCATTGCCGCCTCTACCATGAGCGGACAGAACTTTGAGATTGAAAAAGCAATCTATAAATATATTCGGATCTACCTAACCCAAAAGATAGACATAATTGAACAATACATGTTTTGTTTTCCACAGCTATTGGAATTGATTTGGAATTATTTTCCAGATTTAGCAATCAATAATCATTGTTTATTTGCTTGAGTTTTCCATAAATACAATTTCGATTTCAACACTTGAATATTCTTTATTGGTATTTTTTTTTTTCTTTAAATGGTTGTCAACCGTAATACCAATGAATCTAAGCCAAATTTATCTTCACATAAATTAATTTTTTCTTTAACCAAAGTATGATCTTCAATACATCTCATATGACATTTAGAATATAAAATTAAATATTTATAAGTGATCATTAATAATGAGACGATAGATTCAACAAATCTTATTAAGATATGTTTTTGTTAGAAAGTAAATTTAAACCAAATCTCACTTTTTCTTATTCTCTTAATACTAAAAAATCTATTAACGTGACAAAAAATACATTAAATAGAAGGTGACAAAAAATCATCAAAAGGATGCATGAGTAGCTATTAATGGACCATTTTCAGGGACCTCAAGAATGCTTCATTGCTACCAATATACAAAGGCACACTAGGAGGGGTTGGTGTTGGCAACGAATTTGGTAAGTTGAAATTTAAATTTTACACAATTTTATATTTTTAGTAAGATATTAATTGTAAGTATTTGTAACATTGTGGGAAGTAAAAGTGAGAGTTACATTGATATAAAATAAATAAGTTAGAGCTCATATCACCACAAAGAGGTTGTAATTGAATTGTGTGGATTATTATTCTTTGTCGTGCTAGTTATTAGACAACAGGGTGTTATTGTTAACTAACACAAGGAGACCAATTTCATCTATCAATATTGAAGATGACCATATTATGTATCACCAATTGTTGCACGTACCAATTGTGGGTCAAATTTGTTCGTAAAGTTACTTGGAATCCAATATTGAGATGCATATGAAAAAACCAGATAGTGGACATGTGTGCTTAAGGTGACTATGAGGAGTGGTGTATGATGATTTTTATGTAAACAAGCAACTTACCTTCATAACTCAAGCCTATGTGAAATTGAAATTAGAAGTTGGAAGAAATGAGTTTTATGGAAAGAGAAGGAAAGTGAGTGAAGAATGAAGTTCTTTCAATTAACAAAAAATGAGTGGTAATGAGTGAACAATTTGTGATAGGTTTGATTGATATGAAAGGAAAAAATATTAAAATGAACTGGGTTATATTTTCAATTACCGAAATGTCCCTACTTATATTTTAAGAAGATGAAGTGTAAAATTTAAATTGAAAAATGATTAATGATGAAGTAATTTAATTCTTAAATGGAAATACTTTTAAAACAAATTAGATGCATGCAAATAGTATTTTAGAAATGATGTTAAAAATATTTTTTTGAATAGGACATTTAAAAGGTAAATTAGTATTAAAAAAGTTATAATATTTAAAATCTGATTCACAAATAAGATTAAACCTGCTTTACATGACTTGCAAAACATTAATAAGTTATGTTTTTTTTTCTTTAATAAATTAAACATAAAAAATAAGTTCAATTTTGCATTTCATTTTAAGAGATTTCTAAATATGGACTTTTAACTTTATTGTTAAAGTTTTCCCCTAACTAAATGTTCCTTTAATTCTCAACTCGGTATAATTAAAATAATAAACATGGTAATTCTCATTTGATGTGAATGAAGAGGTTGATATCAAAATAATGAAATGCAAAAATAAGGCAGAAAGCGTTATAAGACGAATAATTGAATATAAATAACCGATTATAATCGTTTGTATAACAGATTATGTTGTACTTAGCATAATCAATTATAAAAGCAATCATAATCTGTTATGCATCTTATCATTAAAACCTGCTCAATGAGTGGTGTTGAACGAAACTGACACAATAAATTTAAAGGACCTTAAACATCAACCATTAAATTGTCTACCTTAATAAACTCACACCACAATTGTAACACAATTGAATCATAGAGAAAGCAAAAATGTGGTCTTACTATAATTCTTCTTAAATCAGTAACAACAAATTTAAATATTTTTAAATATAGTATATTTCATAGCTCATGAAAGATAAGCATAAATTGAAAACTTGTTCATAATTTTCAATCCCTATTTCAGTGCTTTCCCTCTGTTACTATTTATTTGAAAGGATAAAATTCTGGCTTTAAGTCACAACAAAAAAGGTATTGTCTCTATTCCTTCTCCTTTTGAACCAAAGAGGGTCTTAATGCCTTAGAATACGATCAATGATTGTCTTTGTCAAAAGGGCAAAAAATGTAAAATTGAACAAATAAGGGATGAGGGGCTTGGGAAGAACAGGATTCTAGATTTGGTAAAATCAGAAGAATTGAAGAAGAGGTAGCATGTGTCAAAGTCATGAACTCAACTTTATTCACGATGTGTACCCCATCAACTTCATCATTATTAGGCATCCCAGAGACCCCCACCCCCCATAGAAAATCACTGTTATGGGTACACTTTATGCCCCCAAAAGTACCACATTTACAACAATTAATATCCCAGTCACAAGGTTGCACTGTTCATGTATTTACAGCCACAAATTTTGTAGAGAGCATCAATGGATGCGTGGCAAATTGTGAACCGGCCAAGTTGCCTAACGGGTGTTCAACACTGCATTAAAGCAGCTGACTTTTCTCTTCATTGATTATTTGTTGCCTTGTTTTGGCCTGTGGTTTTGGATAGGAACAAACAAAGTCTACTTGTTGATTTCATCATGAATCAGTAAGCAGACAGCAGAATAGGAGAGACCTAAAATTGGTTGGTGGGGTGATGGGACCAAATAGGGTAAAACAAAATAGTCCCAACAACGACTCCTAGTTGGAACCTCATTACACTTGGGAAAACAAAAATAATTGCTACAGGGTTTTGTTGATCAGGTGGACCCCCTTGTACTTGGTCACCATCACAACAACTCTTGGTGCATGCATCCATGTCAGCCTGAATTTGAACCATTGCTGCTCCTAGGAGGGATGCTGGAAATGCCTTGCCTTGATAACTCAGCCAACACACTATCTGTGGAAGGGGGGTTCAGGCCCAAAGGCAAGGGTAGCCATGGTTTGCTTACTGCCTCTTTCACAACCTTGTCAACAACCTCCTCTGCCTGCATGCATGCATGGTAACACACTACATGGTGAGAGATCATAGGGACTTTGTTTGGACTTCACTCAAACACTGGCTTAGTTGATTATTAAAGACTCAACGAGTTCACTCACTTTGTTGGTTTCTTCTTAGTGTTTACACAAAAGTTTATCAAAGACGTAACTTTTGTAACATGCATGCCTATTAGAAAACCATATCCAACCTACTTCTAAACGTCCCTAGCTATTTGAAGCAATTCCACACTGGGCGAGTAAAATGCACTTAAGTTTCCTCATTTTCATCTTTCTGAGGTTTTGAGTTCAGTTATAATTTCATCTCAACATGCACTTCCTGAGAGCCAATTGTAATGCATGTATATATGAGTGACTGGACAGTGGTCACCATGATCAAGCAGAAAAAAACACAGTGTTGCATACCGGATAATGCTCTAAGGAACTTTGTGGCATGGTAAACATGTGATCTGCAGCATCAGCATTGAGCAACGCGGGCATATTCTGAGGTTTGATGAAAAATATATGATTAGTATCACAGATAAGTAACTGGCAAAAATGAATCATGCACAGAGACATTAATCATTAACATGCAAAATACTACAGATACTAGGTTAATATCTTCATTTTGCTAATACTCACCTGAGAGTAGGGAAAAGGAGCTTGAGGAGGTGGTACTGGTAACACTGGACAGCCCCATGCATCTGCATGCAACTGAAAGATCAACTAACCACAGGTCAAACTACATCCATAACCGCAATATCTACATCTCACAAGCCTGAGAGCTATAACATATAAAAAAAATATTACCCTTGGAAATGGTTTCCAGTGCCAATTTTCAGCAGTAGGCTGCCACATCGGATAACCAGGAGAGCTCCAAATCTGCATGCCAGCCGTTTGACTGCCAGATTGTCCCCACATAGGATATACAGGAGCCAGAGGAAGGGTGTGATTAGAATGATATGGAGGAAAGGCCATAATTGGTCTTTGAACACAATAGCTCCTTTCTCTTTGATTCAACCACTTCCTATCTTCTTCCTTGGGAAAGATTTGTCTCTTGTGCATTCTGTACTTCTGTTTATTTTAAAACTTGTTTAAGTATTGCTGATAAGAAATTGATCAACCATAACCAACCAGTAATGTATATACTGACCTGAAGATGGCTTGCCACATTATGCCTTGTCAAGCCCTCCACTTTCATTAATTCTAATATTCTAGAAGGAATGGCTTGATCAATGCTTAGTTGTTCAACTGCCTTCACAAATTTTTTGTGCAGCTCAGGTGTCCAGTCTACCTGAAACCAAAACAAGTACCAAAACTGTAACTCCGTGGAAAGAGTATTTCCTATATTTCCAATCATAGATTAGTTAAGTTTGACACTTCCATTACTAGTTTTCAGTTAATTATCACTTCATGATTATGAATATGAAATGGAATCATGTCCGAGCTTTTTAGATCAACTCAAAGATATGCACACACATTAAATGGGATCATTGACAGATTAAACATAAGTTTGGAAACATTTTTCAAAATGTGCCACACAGTCACTGTAATTTCCATGCAAACAGCAGCATGGACAATAGGGTTAGAGGAACAAAACATCAATGAATAATCATAAAGCAACTTACTTTCATCTTCTTCCGACTTGGTCTTGTCTCACTTGAATCACTACGAACACCTACTTTATTTGAAGATTTTGTATCTTTGTCAGTGTTGCTTAGAACCTTTCTTTTTTGTGTATATAGAGAAGCAATACTCTCACCCTTGGAAGCGTCAACTAAATCCACTTCCTTTCTAGCCAAAGTAATTTCAGATTTCCTTTCTTGAGGACCACTTTCAGTTTCAGCATTCAAATTTCCACATGTAGTTTCGACTGATTTAGATTCTCCGTCATGTTCCCCACTTTCTTTTTCTGCTGAGCAATTGGTCTGCTCTTGGCAATCACCATCGTCTAACAATCTTGTCCCATGCATCAATTGTGGGGTTGAAGGAGCTGGATATTTATCATTTCCAGGAGACAGTACATGATCATTATCAGTGAACATGGATACTTTCTCTATATCAATAGACACTCTACTTTCACGTTGTTCATTGTCTTTTTGGAGCTGCAACGTGGACTCTACAGATTCCTTGACAGGTTCAAGCGATTGACAAAGGATACTTGTCCCAGAACTGAATGCCTGCTTGATTTCAATCACATGAGAAATTATTTTGCTCATATATGTTAATAGTAAATACCATGGTAGTATCATCAACATCACAGACCTTGTGAACCACATGCTGCCAGATATTTCTGAGCTTGTCCTCAGAGAGTGGTTTGCTGAGGAACTCAACTGCACCAAGCTTAAAAACAAAATGGAGCAAAGAGTCAAGAAGCTTCCATTACCAATCAGAACAAAAGGAAAACATACTGTGTCTAGTGAGTTAAAGATCATATTTGCGCAAATATTGAACAGACAATCCAAATAAGTTATCAGTAATTTGGTCAATAATTAGAATGAATCAAATGGTTGAATTAACTAACTGCAATTAAGAAAACAGCCTACACAATGAAATATAAGATTGCATTTAGCTTAGCTCAAGTAATATAGATTAATAAGATATTTATACAAAATTAATGGGGATGTAAGCTTACCGCTATGCACTTCATCATGGTGTTCAGGCAATGGTTGTTAGAAGTCACTGCATGAAAAATTGGAAGTATCACTGGTAAGAAAGTTTATAATGAGCAGAAAACAGCTTTGAAGCAAACTTTTTCCCGCATTTTCCATGCCATGTTCTCTTCCAGATCATTCATAAATTAAATTGATAAAAGCTACTAAAAAATGTCAAGTTGCAGATATTAAAACAACAGCATGCAATGCAATACAAGCTCTCTCGAATTGGACTTCAAAGGCATACTGATGTTTATCTCCGTATCTGCAACTGGTTTTGGTTCAGCATTCACACAAGATAATTGATTTGCAAAAGACCGTTATTATAGAGTAAAGATTGGAGATTTAAAGAACTAACAGAGGTTAAACTAGCAAATTCATTTTGATCTCTATACTTACTAATGGTTGGCAAGTCCTTGGCATTCTCAAGAAATTTAAAACCTCCCTGGCTACTGCTTGAACTCACCTGCAATTAGGATAAATGCATTCGGTTAAAAATGATATCATCAAAGTTGTACCAATCATAACTTTAACAAAGTTTAACAGAGATACAAGAATTCTCACGATTGAAAGAGCAAAATATATAGGATGATAAAGTCATCCCTTGTGATTAGATTTAAGAAATTTCAAGTTATACCAAACAAAGAAGTATATTTAATTTTCTTAAGTTTGGCAGCAACAAGGACCTTCTTTTTCTAATTTTCAATTTTGCAATTACGGCATAATGATTTTTCATTATATAGAAAATGAAAATCCATTACCTCTACTATGGCAATGTGGAAGCTTTCAGGTCTACTTGAGATTGCTGACAAGGCTTCATTCTCATCATAGAATGTCGAAACTGTACAGAAACTCGAAATTTAATAAACAAATTAATAGAGAAAACAAGCATGTAAAGGAAGGGAGAGATGCGGGAGACAAGGAGCCGAGAGTAAAGAACCATGTGACTTCAATAATAATCAAATTATACTTAGGTTGATCCCAAGACATAAGATGTAATTTCAGGTAAACTTGTTTCATGAAACTGTTTTTTTGTACTAATAAATTCCTGTCTAGGCAACTGAAAGGACAGCCAATGTACAAAATTAGTGTAGACTCGATAGTTCAGACACAGATAACTGATCATTTTTTATACTTCAGATCTTTACAATTTAACTGACAAATTTTTATACTCTATATCTTTACAATTTAGACCACATTCAGTTTTGAAAACACTTATGGGTGAAGTGTAAATAAAAACTTTAGCAGCTTCATAAGATGCAAAGAAATAACATATATGAAAAGATAAAGGCATTGTTCCAAATTTTCAAGGCTCCAAAGGGCAACAAAAATTTCTAGGCTCCACAGAGCAACTAAAATCTGAGACCACAATTATACCAATTGACCATATAAGGATTGTAAAGCAGTGCGGCTTTACAAGATGCCGTCGGATAGAAAGATGGGGACCAACTTACCACTATGGCCATACGTGGGAATTGTTAGATGTAGATAAAGAAGTGAGCCATGCCACAACAAAAAGAAGGAATCCAAAAAGTCTTACCATTATAGTCCATGGCTTCAAGCTTTGCCCTTATATCGGCAGCGGAAATGCTGTCTCCCTCAAGAAGAAGAACCTTGAGTCCTTTGGGAAAATCTTTCCATTCCTGTAAATCACTGGCAGTGAAAACCATAGCTGGCTTGGCATCGTTTCTCAGTCTCCCACAGAAAGTAATAGATCGATACCGCTTATCAAACTCCAATTCCTTCAGCACAACCATGAGTTCACAAGCTTGATTCAGTTCACTTCATAGCATTTAAAAACAAATCAAAGAAACCTCCATTGCATACTCAATTTTGCTTAAATGGTAAACAGCTCCCAAATAGCCAACAGAAAATGCAGAACACTCGCATGAGACCTATTTTCAGGAAGCATTTTCTACCAAAAACAGAATCAAAGACTCTCCTTTTGCATTCCAAACATCTCATTGCTGAGTCCGCTTTCACAGAACAGTAAACTGACAAATATGTCTTCCCAGCAATTAAATCTCATGAAGACCAAAACAGACATGACAGCAAAACAAAAGAAGAAGACTTTACACCAAAAAACGGATCAGGCAAGCTACTCATAACCGTGAGTCCAAAAACAAACAGAAGGCTCAAAAGGGTAGACATGCATGCACATATTTTAATTCAAAATGTACAAAATTTAAAGAAGCAACAAAGATGAACACTTGGACATGATCCGAGAGAGAATTAGCATGCACATAAAAAAAAGCATATTAAGAAGAGAAGAAAAAAAGGTTTTTCCTTGTGAAGCCATTTTCATTACCTTGGCAGAAAAGAAAATGCTTGATCAGTTCCATTGCTCAAGCTTTGATCTTTCTCCTCTATTGCATTGTTAATAAACAGATGGGGGAAGAGGGAGGGAAGGGAAGAGGAAAGTTAAGTGCTGGCTTTGGAGGTTGCTTCCTGTGACCACTGAGCAGTAGCCATCAGCAGCTACGGACCACAAGTGAGCCTTCGAAAAGGTCCATGAACCTTTCTGCCACTTCTTCAAAGGCTAATGCTAATATTCCAACACTACCCTTCTTCTGGGGGTACCAGCAACTTCACCAATCAACCGAGAAGAAATGGTTGCAGGAAAACACGCTCAACTACTCATTATGGTAAAACTTTTAAGGGGGAATAGTTTCTAATCGATGTTGGACTTTTAAAGGCTTTAACTATTTCATGATAAAGTGAGATAACTTCGTAACGTGTCTTCTCGTCATCAGTGTCATTAATGGACTTCTTTTTATACTACTTATTATGCATTTATTTCTCTCAAAAATAATTTATGAGTTTAAAGTTCTTGGGTGCCCAATCATCGAGCATTCGGATTATCTGATGGAATAATCTTCGACTAAGGAAGTTAGTAACTTTTTCATCAACTCATGTCCACCTAGGAATTACAGAGACTTTTAAGTTTCCAAACCTTTTTTTCTTATTATTGGAGGTAATTTTGTTCAAATGGGATAAAGTAGATACGGAATGACAATTTCTTTTAATTTTTATTTTCCTATTTCATTTATATAGATATATAT